>FUWD013378272.1_pt1 | contig 12176 bp, 18 predicted proteins | sample 1063281 | NCBI WGS metagenome assembly FUWD01 (sample SAMEA79048168, study PRJEB19326) | metagenome | biome: marine
AATACTTTGTTTAGATTTCTCTAGAAATAATTTTAGAGATACCTTCGGTCATAGATTTATAGTTCGATTATGATTCTATCGTTTCAAGTGATACGGCGACGAAGTTGTTTTGAGTATCCCAATTATTTAGATTTTTCTCTACATAACTCCAGTAAAAGATATGGATATTACGGCACAGAGGTCACACTTTGCGGAGAAGCCCAAACGAATTTTTTACTAATAAAAATACTTTGTTGAAATTATCAGACAAATGAACACAATGTCTCGTAAAAGATTTATATGGGAAGAGCTGTATCAAGACACCAATCATTCGGTATCACGAAATTCACTGTTGATCGGGTAAATTCTCAATTATTCAACTTGATGAAATGAGATTTTACTATTTCCTACACCACGTCCATTTATAGACGTGACCTTCTACTAAGACCTTTACTTCGAAATCCTTCAAATCCGTCTCTATATGTTTTAAATAATCTTCTATATAAGGCTCGCCCAACAACATCATTTTCGATGGGCGATAGGTAGGACATATGTCTATTACCACGACTTTCTCGTTCGCAATTCGGCAAGCGTTGTTCAATATCTTTTCTCTATACTCGCGCGGGACTTCGTGTAATAGAAACATACATGTCACGATTTCTATCGGGAATGGTGGCTCATAATTCTCGGCGTTCCCATAGTCAAATCGTTTCTCTGGAAATAGTCGTTTCGCCTCTTGCAACATTTCAGGACTCGTATCTATACCTAATCCGCTCGGCGACGTCGATATACCCGTCCCACAGCCGAAATCTAACGTGGTCTTAGTCTCCAACGCCCGTACATCGGTTCCGTACACTACTTTATCTATAAAACGCGTAAAATAAGGCGCAATTTTGGCGTGTAGTTCGCTCCGGTTTCCTAGCGTATGGATACGCGGGTCGAATGGATAATTCCACAAACTTAACCAGATTAACTTCATTGTATTTACCTTATATATTTTTTTTGTTTCAATTTTTTTAAACAAAAAAAATATGAATTATATAGATGTTATAGTATTAAGCTTCTAATTCCAGTTCCTTCACTGGTTCAGGAGATTCTTCTTCCTCCTTCTTTTTAGGCTTCTTGGTTGATTTGGGTTCTGCCTTCTTTTTAGATTTTACATCTTCCTTGACGACATCCTTGACGACATCCTTAACAGCGTCCTTGACGACTTCCTTGACTACTTCCTTGACTTCATCCTTGACGACATCTTTCGCCTTCTTAGCCACTTTCTTCACCTCTTTCGGAACTTCGTCAGTTGGCTTTTTCTTAGCGAGTAAATCTTTCTTTTCCTTATAGGCTAAAACACCTTTCACAGCATCGTCTTCGGAGACGCCTAATTCAATCGCGATCTCAAACGCCGTCTTGTATTGAAAGTGGAGGGACTTAACGGCTTCTGGGTAAGACATTATTAAATAACTATATGTATTCTTTTTAAATCAATTTTTGCGTTATTGATATCAAATAAAGTTTATTCCCATATGGACGCCATGGTGTTGTAGTTCGCATAATTGAACGGGTCTTGTACATAATCTAATTCGTTGTATTTCGTTTCAGCCGACCACTTTTCCATCCACTCAATGATCTCTTTCGTGACGAGATAATTGGTATGTTTTACTTTTTTATCGTCTAATAATATCTCTATGTTTTCATAATGTTCGTTGTAGGTTTCAAAAAATATTTCTAGAGTCAGAATCGTGTCATCTTGTGGATCTCTTATATAAAATTTACCATCTTTGTCTCGGAACAAAATAACATAATGAGACGTGACATAGCCTCTCAAAAAACACAATATCCCTTGAGCCGGCTTTAAATGTGTACTCAATATTTTGGTCATAATCTGTTGATAACTACTTAAAAATTTGCGCCGCCCGTCTTTTAGTTTACGCATTCCTTCTTGTAATTTTTGTGTATCGGCTTTTACTTTTCTAGTTATATCTTTCGATTGAACGACGTCTTTTATACGAATGATTCCTTGAGACATAATCTCTTCCAACGCATCCATATTTTCTTTTAAGGCACTCAAGGTTTTTATCATATAAATCGGTATCGTCATCCAAAAATGGGTCGTATCGTATGCCTTGTTTAACATCCATTCGACTTCGTGTGTATATATCCCACTACGTCTATTCGCGAATTCTTGGAGTAGGACCGAGGTCTCTGCGTCCGTATATTTTAAACCCATAAAAACTTGGGATAAACAATCGTCTTTTCTTTCGGGTACAATACGCATCAGTTTATTTTCTTCATGAAATGGGGCGATGACGCCGGCGTCTGGTCTTGAGGTTCTCCGTTTTGTCTTATTCTTAGCGAAGCGTTTTTTACCGGTCGCCATTATTAAAAGGATAGAATATAAATTTGCGTTTAACCTATGAATACTTTTTTTGTTAATAACTTAATATGAAAAGAAAATATCATTTAATCTCTCAGACGTTTCGGGAACCCTATCTCTATTATAATCACGCAATACACGACTTAATACATTCAAAATACCACGCGCTTATGTATTTTTAGAGATATACCACATAATAATCCCGTTGGATAATATAAAATTTAAAGCTAGCGCCAACCCTAAATGAACATGCATAACTATTAACGTTATAAGGATAACACATACCGATAAAAAAGAACCTAAAAAGGCGTTGCTCAAAAAATCACTGGCATATAAAGGTCCTTTGTAATAAGAAATATACAGGGGGATAAACAATAATATCGGCGCAGCCCAAATGAAAGCGAAGGTTTTGGTCGTATGGACTCCCATTTCTATCACATAACCACTAAACAAACCGACCATCGCCCCAATCAGTGTATTTTGTAATAGTCTCATTATAAACAAAATATATTTAAAGGTTACAAGATATATAATTACAATGAGGTGGGTTTTTGTTTTATTTTCTTTTATCAAAATGCCGCCTATGACGAAACTTACAAAAACAACGAGAAACGAGATTCTCGTTCAATGGAATTCAAACATACGTTCGCAGCTCTATTTCCCGTTTCTTTACGAAGAATACAACGAAACCTTATTATGCAAAAACGATAAAGACGATATGTATATGTTATTCGGGGATTATGTACGCGACGATTTTGTCGTCAAGAAAATAATCGAAAAGCCTGGTAATTATTATCCGTATGACGAGGTGGATATAAATTTTTATTTAAAACAATATAGTCGTAACGCAGAATTAGACCTTTGATTTTTTATTCTCTTTGGACGCCATAATTAAACAATCTTTAAACGATTTACCGTTTTTCTTTTCCCGCGCATAGACCTTCTTGACCAATATGTTCCACGCTGATGCTACACGCTTCTTGACGCTCTTCGCCATTTTTTTTATTTGTTTACTCCCTTTCATTTGTTTACTCCCTTTCATTTTTTTAGTCCCTTTCATTTTTTTATTCGGCATATATATATACAATCTATTTTAAAAATTGAAAAAATAAATAAAGACAGGATTACTATAAAATGAAGATTATATCGATTGAAGGAAACATCGGATCAGGGAAAAGTACGTTCTTGAATTTTCTAAAGCAATCGTTTACGAATCCGAGGGTTTGCTTTTTGGAGGAACCCGTTGAATTATGGTCTACGGTGGTAGACGAAGAAGGGGTTACTATTTTAGAAAATTTTTATAAAGACAAATCGTATTCGTTCTCTTTCCAGATGCTCGCCTACATTAGCCGTTTGTCTATCTTAAAAAAAGCGATCCAAAGTAAACAATATGATATTATTATTATGGAACGAAGTTTAGACACCGACAAGAATGTGTTCTGTCAAATGTTATACGACAAAAAAGATATAAATCAAATCGAATTTACCATTTACAATAGATGGTTTGACGAATTTAAAGTGAACCACGCGATAGAGTATGTGTACTTGAAAACACGTCCAGACGTATCGTTTGAACGCGTTTTAAAACGAAACCGAACAGGTGAGACAATCCCGTTGGCTTATTTGGAACAATGCCACGAATACCACGAAAATTGGCTGAAATATGAAAAGTGTTTGGTGTTGGATGCCAACACGAATGTATTAAGCGACCACTTCAACGCGTTTATTGATTTATTATAACCATAAATATAAATAAACTATATATATTCTTGGAAAAGATATCCAAAATATTATACATTTGATTTTTTATAGAATAAGGAAAACAAAACGCAAACCCGTACAGCGCCCAAATGAAAAACATACTATAAAATACAATATGATTGATTAAATTATCTTTGGTATACTTGATATATAACAAATAAAAGGTCAGCATAAAAAAAACACCCCCACCGAATAAGGCAATGGCTTTGTCTATCGCTCGTATTTCTCCTAAATATCCGAGAGCCAACATACACCAATTCGCGAGACAAATATAAAATAAATATAGGTAATCTCGGCGGTTGATTTCATCTTTTGTCGTATAGAGACTTGTATTATATTCGAAATAATACACGGTGGTCAATAACATAATGGGTGTCGTCCATATCCAGTCAAAATACCGAACCGAGGTCACGTCTTCGTGTGCGTCTTGTAGAGCCAGTATGAGCCAAATATAAAATATAAATTCAATGACTTGAACCGCCAACTCTAACACCAATATGTCTCGCAAAATAATATCTTTCGCTTTCAATTCTACGAATAGACCAAAAAAAGAAATCAATGCGGTCAACAGTTGCACGCATATGGATATATAAGCCGTCCATAAAATACTATTCATTATATAGAATCCATATATTTTTTGGTAGTATTCTCTAGCAAGGCGAGGTCGTCCGATTTTCTTTTTCTTTCTGCATATAATTTAGCAGCGGTTTCTTGTTTTGGAATAAGTTGTTTTTCATTTAACCAATCCCCTATACGCGCGTTGTGGTCGGCTTGGGAAACACCTCGGGTCGTAAACACACACGATGGTTTACCTTGTTCCCAATTACAATACGTATAAGAAGCCGATATAGGATATACATTTTTTAAATCACTTTGAACGACCATAATGTCTACATCAAACGTATTTTCTTTATAATAAGGGTTGTTATAACTACTATCTATAGACGTCTTACTATAACAGTCATATGGTGGTGTATAGGACAAATTATAGACCATGGAACGTTGTGGATTTATAACTGTCTCTATACACCCCACTTCGTCTTTTTCACATGGTACCGCCTTTTCTACCACTGCGTCCGAATTTAATGGTACCGCCACCTTTTCTACCGCTGCGTCCGAATTTAATGGTACCACCTTTTCAACCGCTGCGTCCGAATTTATGTTTGAACGAACTCGGGATATGATTTGGGCGATAGATTGAGAACTCATAAACCCTTCGCGTCTAAGCTTAAAGTACAAGACCGCCAAAATTATACAGATTAATATCATATATATGCCAATTATAATTTAAAGAATAACTATATATCTTTTTAATAATGTTTCAAGTCAAGTGGTTTAATAAAAGAAAGGGTTTCGGATTTGTTCTGGATGAAACTGGAACGGAATATTTTTGTCATCACAGCGACATTTCTAACTCGGGCTATAAATACCTACGCGCGGGTGAGTACGTTGGAGGCGAAGTCGTCACGATGGAAGGCGGTAAAAAGAAACTATCCAAGATTTGCCCCCCCGTTCCGTGGGGCGTTCTAATGTGTCAAATGGATACGCAGGTGAAGCCCGTTTAATTCAAAATCAAAAAAAGTGTAACAAACCCCTGAAACGATACAATTATTTTGGATAAGTTCGTGATAGGATATATATCCCCGTATCCCAACAAACAAGACGTGATGACCGAAAAATATAAACTATCTAAATATCTTTGACCCCATGTCGGATTATATATTTTCTTTTTTTCTTCTAAGACATTTTTTTTAATATCTTGTTTGACCTGCTTGGTGTCTTCGTACGAGGCGAAGGGTTCGATAACGTCCGTTTCCACTTCTACCAATACGTCTTGTATTTTGTCTTGTATTTTATTTAAACCATGGAAGTTTCTTGGACGAATCAAAGAATACACCACCGAAAAAAATAAGGTAGAGAAAATCAAATACACAAACTTATATTTCATTATACTATAACGCTTTAATTTTTAAAAATTTATAGGCGCGATATTGTTTCTGCTTTTCTAAAATATCTTCCCGATTCATCAAATAGTATAGTTTTTTCTTATTTTTATGATACTCCAATAGTTCTTTGCAATATTGTCTGTGATATTCTGTGAATTTGAAATCGTCCATATAGTAGTTTTATCTATTTATTTTTTCAATTTTGAAAAAATAAATTAGGGCACAGCACAATCTTCTTTCCATACATTGATTAATTTATTATGATCATAGGCTTTAATCGTCACATGGTATAGATCGGTCTCTATTGTATTTATTTCTGTGATTGTTTTTATTTTATAATTTTCTTGATAATATTTATTTTCAACGACAACCCTAGTCCCTTCCCCTAATACACACGATACGTTCACCTTTTCACTGAAAGATCCGTCCGATTGACTGGTTTCATACATTAATTCGCCATCTTTTTTATAAATATTACGAATATATACGTCTTCCAGTAAAGACATTTCAGACTTATCGGCATATACATTTAATTTTACATAATGATTATCGTCAATCGTAGGTAGGCGCAATTGTGCCGAATCAAATGTGATATTTTTCTTATTGGTGGTTGGAAACAAAACAGGCACCCATGAACGATTTAAAAATAAATAAAGTATATAAGTATCCACAGGAATAAAAAATGGCTTTAATTTAAAACAAAGAGTTCCTTTATGTATTCTAGATACGCCTACGGACAAGGTTTCCCCATATTGAGTGGTTAGACGCGCCACAATATAATCCCCTTTTTCATACTCTAAACAGGTAAGTATTATTTCGGGTTCCCCCCATACGCCACAACGATGTATTATTATGGCGCGTTCATATCCACACCCTGATCGCGTTAAATCGTTTCTTATTATCTCCAGAGAAGGGATTAATGCCGGGTCGCCTGTCGTATAGGTTTCCAACGATTCGCCCACTAAATCGGGTTTTAATATAAATCTTTCGTTGGAGTCAAATACCGTTTTATATTCTGGATTCTGATACGACTTTACTTGATAATATCCTTTATGCCACAAATTTCTCGGCGTAGGTATTATCATACATATCGGACCCTTATAATTTTTAATTTTATTTAAATATTTTTTTTCGTTATATACATGGTGTATCCATTTTTTAACAAGGATATTGTGATTGTTTGGATATATATGCCCAAAGGGACCGATTAAAGTATAAGACGCTGCGTTGGATAAAAGCACGGCACTAGAAGAATAGGAATCCCGCCATCCACAGATCACAAAAGTCGGCGGCAATGTCATTACACCGTCTTTCCATGCGTCATTCTTTTCACAACCTTGCTTAAACCATTTCATAAACCAAGGTTTATTATTTTTTCTTAAATGTGAATCGGTGCACCTGTAACCGGGCAATAAATTTTGTCCGGTTGTGGCGAAGGAATAATTCATATCTTCCATAATCGTTTTAATCCCTCCCACATAATGTACATCGTTACGCCATCTATTATTGGATACGTGCATTAAAAATAAACTATCTGGACCATTTGGCATGGCGGTGGCTTGTATAGCATTAAAGGCACTATAGGATATCCCGTGCATCATGACACAGGAATTGCTCCAGGGTTGGCGCCGAATATATTGAACCATTTCATTGGTGTCTTTTTTTTCATCTAAAGAATATTCGTTTTTAGAACATCCGTCGCTTTCACCTGTTCCTCTAATATCCATATATAGGTAATTGGCGGGGATACAAGATAAAAAAGTGCCAAAGTCTTTCACGTCTTTAGATTTTTCAAAATTACGATATGGATCGCAACTTAATAGGGTTAAGCATTTTTTTTTAGGATTTTGAATATACGATACGCCTCTTAAAATAATACCGTCTCTCATTTTTATTTCAATCACACCTATCATATATATATAGAATCTATTTTAGGCAGTCAAGTTCTATATAGAACTGTCATTTATAGATTATGGAGTCATTTATCATTTTTTAGCTCGTCCACCCCGTTTCCGTGTTTTTTTTCGTCTAAAAAGTAGCTTCCGGAGAGTTTTCATAAAACGCATTATATATATACTTATTATAATTTTGGCACAATTAGTTTTTTATAGGTTGTATGTAATTCGGGGTGGATACATACTAAATACATATCCGATACAGTAAAGCCGTAATTGTTTTCTAAAATAGTTTTATACATATTCAATTGAAGCGTATAATGCCAAAAATTCGTATCGGGTATATGGCTAAAACTAGGATCAATGGAAAATTTATTAAAAGAATTGTGCTTCTCGATAGACTTACACCTTTTCCAGTCGTAAATACTAAGGGTTCCGTCGCGATTCAACGAGACCATATCAATCGACCCCGCGATTTTTTGCTTTTCGTCGTATATCATCCATTCAGTGCGGTATGGTACAAGGTCAGAGTGGTCTTTTACAAACTCTAAGAAATAACGGTGTTCCGTAGTATTGCGAACGATGGTTTTCCCATTGTAATAATCTTCGCACATTTTGTGCATGTCGGTCCCTTCTTTGGCTGCGCTTGATCCGTTGGCTTTCCATAGGTCCTTTATCTCTTGTTTGGTTTGATTGTAATATTTACTTTGTTCCCACTTGGACGACGCCATCATCGTATCGATGATTTTATCGGCGTCGAACTTTTCAAACTTTTGTTTGACCCACGTGGTCACCGACGTATAATTTGTAGACCCCTTCACGTTGTAAATATGCCCTTGTTCTTTGAATTGGATCCCTTTGTCTCGCTCGTGCATATGTTTTACGCTCAGCATTAATATATCTTAAATTAATTTTTTAAATCAATTTATAACAAATCTTCACGTATATATATGAACATAACTATTTTTGTTATAGTAGTAGGATTATTTGTTCTTTACATCAATCAAATCAATGTGGTCTATACATTAAAAGATAAAATATATCTGTATCTGTTCAATGGCTTGTCTATATTATTTATGTTGATTTTCTTATATTATTCTATATTTTATGGGTTCAAACGCGGGCTGTTTACTACATTTCTTATTTGGTCTCTGTTTGTGGCAGCGACGCCTATACCCGAAGCGGGGCTGTTGGTGTCAATACCATTAAAAAACATTTTAAATATTGATTTGGGTACAACTCAAATATTTGTCTCTTTTTTTGCCCTTATGTTCTTACTGGTTGTCTATTTTAAATTTAGACAATACTTGGAAAAAACACCTTATGGGATGATTCTAATTCGTATTATGGACTTCGGGTCGTTTAGTATATTTGTCACGTCTATTTTAGCGTCGATCAGCTTGTCGTATTTAATCAACGAAGGCATTGACTTTGTGGTATTTAAAAAAAAGATGAATATGTATATAAATGCTTGGTTGGGTCTATGGTTTATAATACTATTGTGGATATATGTTTACCTATTAAACAGATTTTATAGTAGATAATATGGAAGAGTTTTGTTTTCAAATGATTTTGAAAGAAACGTGTTACGGACGAACCTTTTTAGATTATTACTTTGTACCCGTTTTATATGTTCTTTATTTAAAGATAAAATCATTATGGTATTAATGTTATGCCATGTGTGTAAGTTTGACGTACACGACTCTTGTAAGCATTTTCACAATACGTTCACGACAGATTTGTTGTGTATATTTAAATTACCCAATGAACTCATCCATTATTTGACCCATTTTTTGTATTTTTACGGCGGTCATATTCTTTCTTATAGTTCCTTGCCCGCACGCCTTCTTTGCACAGGTTGTTTCCACCTTGGATATTTTAAATATAGACAAGCCGTACACGTTACGTCGTATAACTTTATGAATTTCTTTGATTCTTGGATGGACGATGCGTATAAAGAAGAACTCTTTAAACAATTATTCAAAACCTACTTGCCTTCCATACTTGTAAAAAATTGAATCACAGGTCTATTTATATTCTACACAATGAAGTTCAAGCGTTTTATCCAGAAAACCGAAATGCCTCTACCCGGCGTGGGTTTGTTCCGGAGTCATCGGGACCCCATTATGAATCGTTTGTCCTACCAAGAAGCCGTAGCGAGGCGAGACATACACTGCTTCAATCACTCTTTATCGCTTCGGTGCGAAACGTATAAAAAATATAAGCTATATGTCTACCACACACAAGCGATACGCGCTCTAATGTCTCTACGATTAAATGCCGACGTCTCGGATTATATATTTGGATTTTATGATGTAATATTTATAGAGTATCTTCCGTTCATGGAATATAGAATTATAAAACCCAAACTGAAGTATAAATGGTATATTATTATCTCCAATATTTTATATCTTATAAAAGAGGAGTATCACAGCCAGATATTAGATATAAGTTTTCGCCTAACCTACAATACATTCGACGAAGTCTCGAAATTATTTTTTAGAGAATTCGGGTCTATCGTTCCTATACGCGAAGACACGCTGACTAAGACCTATGTATACGAAGACGTCTTTGATTTAGCCAATCAAGTTAGAGACGATATGCGGTTTTCTATGTTGAACATGTATTTTGCGATTCGGTTATAAGGCTTATCACAAGCGTACGGACAGGCAAACCTATGTTCTGCATACATAACATGAGACATATCGGGTGATAGATTATACGATAGATTATACGCTAACTCGCTGTAAGCAAACATATAATCTGCGTACACGACGCGACGTGTGTCCCAGCGTCTAATGTCTTTATGAAAGGCGCTGTTGTAAAACATATAATTCATATGGGTCACTTTAGATACATTCCATGCGCCAATGTCTTGATTAAACGGAGTCATAGAAAACATTCCATCCATACGAACTACTCTGGATACATCCCACGCCCCTAGGTCTTGATTAAATGGACTACGAGTAAACATCGCGGTCATACGGAATACATTCGATACATCCCACAACCCAATGGCTTTATCAAACGCGCTTTTGTAAAACATAGCCCTCATATCTTCTACGTTGCTTACATTCCATGCGCCAATCTCTTGACAAAATAGGCTTTTGTAAAACATAGACGACATATCTAGTACATTGCCTACGTCCCACCATTCTATGGATTGATTGAAACGACTCGACTCAAACATAGACACCATCTTTGTCACACGGCTTACATCCCATTGCCCGATTTGTTCATTGAACCCACTCGACGCAAACATAAACGACATGTCTGTTACACGACTTACATCCCATAGTCCGATTTTTTGATTGAAGCAACTATTCGCAAACATCGAGACCATATGTTCTACCTTGGATACATTCCACGAACCTAAATCTTGATTGAACACACTATTGGAAAATAGATAACTCATATCGTCGACATTGCTTACATCCCATGCGCTTATGTCTTGATTAAATTTACTTTTCCGAAACATAGAAGACATATCTTCGACATTATGAACATCCCACGAATGGATATCTGAATTAAACTCCGCCCCATAAAACATCCAACTCATATCTTTTACATTGGATACGTTCCACGGGAGCTCTCTATTAAAGGTACTTTGTTTGAACATAGAGCCCATATGCGTTACGTTGGATACGTCCCATTTGGACAAGTCTTCGTTAAAGACGGTCTGTTTAAATACATGACGCATATCTTGTATATTACTTACATCCCAATAACTAATATAACCATACAATAAATAGCCTTGGACTGGATTTTTTATCCATGTAGTAATGGCTTTTTTTAAAGACGGAGTATCGGTAAAGGTTTTAATACGCCGTGATAATTTATAAAAATCTTCAAATGAATGCAGTATATTAAAATCATAGTCAAACGCTTTTAATATACCGTCTATAATAGGATCCACATTCTTCACGCATAAATAATCCGCCAAGGCGATGATGTCTTTATAGTTCTCCTTGTGTATGTTTAACTCAATTAAATTGTTTTTTTCAGCATGTTCGAAGAGACCCTTTTCATCTGAAATCTCTGATAAGAAGTCGGACTCGATCCACGATTGTTTCAGAGCCATATAGGATTTATTCGTTAAGATATATATTCAATTTTGGAGACAAATGTAAAAATTGAAAACGATTGAAATAATAGTTTTCAATTATGGCTTCTATTCCTATGGCTTCTATTCCTATGGCAACCGCGGTTGGGTGCGACCTTGTG
>FUWD013260867.1_pt2 | contig 12173 bp, 15 predicted proteins | sample 1063281 | NCBI WGS metagenome assembly FUWD01 (sample SAMEA79048168, study PRJEB19326) | metagenome | biome: marine
CGTGTGGGTCGGCCACATTGTCCAGAATGTAATCGAGAGATCAAGAAGATCACACAAGATGAAATGATTACTCAGGTGATCAAAAAAGTTGAAGGAATTGATCTTAAGAAGAGTACTAAGAAGGTTATGGGAGTTGACGTGAATAATGCAACAGTAAAGATCTTTGCGCCGATGGTTGTTGGGCGAAAAGGGGAATACTATCAGATGCTCTATGATTGGCTGACTGAAGGATACGAAGAGGTAATGATTGATGGAGTGCTTCATAAGCTTCGAGAAAAGATCGAATTAGACAAGAACAAAAAGCATGATATCGATCTGCTTGTTGATGAGCTCTACGTTTCGGAAATTAGAGATAAAGAAGAGGGATATCGAGAGCGTCTTTCGGAAGCCCTAGAGAAGTCCCTCGAAAAAACTGATGGAATGGTGAGAATCGTCAGTCCAGAAGAAACTTTTCTCATGTCATCAAATTTCATGTGTCCTTATGACGGATTCTCTTTTCCTGAGATAGAGCCACGATTGTTTTCTTTTAACTCACCTTATGGGGCTTGTGAGTCATGTAATGGTCTTGGGACAAAGCATTTGTACGACGACACTCCTTGTGAAGATTGTAACGGAGCTCGACTTCGGATGGAGGCACTCCACGTATGTCTCGGAGCTGAGGAGCAGAAGAAAAATGTCTACGAGCTTACTGAAATGTCAGTGGAGGAGGCAATCGAGTTTTTTATTGAACTTGAACTTACTGAAAATGAATTCGAGATTGCAAAAGTAGTAAGAAAAGAAATCGAAGATCGTCTTCTCTTTTTGAGTAATGTTGGGCTCGAATACCTCCAACTCAATCGTCGAGCACATACACTTTCGGGTGGAGAAGCGCAACGGATTAGACTTGCATCGCAGCTTGGTTCGGGGCTTGTTGGAGCACTCTATGTCCTCGATGAACCAACGATCGGTCTCCACTCACGAGATAATGAACGTCTCATCAAAACGCTTCTCGATTTGAGAGATCTTGGGAATACAATTCTTGTCGTCGAACATGACGAAGAAACTATTTTTGCATCTGACTATATCGTAGATATAGGTCCAGGAGCCGGTGTTCATGGAGGAGAAGTTGTTGTCTCTGGTTACCTCAAACCACTCATCGAAGCAAAGAATAATCCTTGTGACTCAATAACAATTGACTATCTTCGAGGTGAAAAGATGATTCCACTTCCCGTTCAACGAAGACAGCCAGATGGGAAGGTAAAGATTACGGGTGGAAATGTTTTCAATATAAAAAACATGAACGTTGATATTCCTCTTGGAGTATTGACTGTGGTTACAGGAGTTTCTGGTTCGGGTAAATCTTCTTTGGTGTATGAAATTCTCCACAAGAATCTGCAGAACAAGTTTGATCGTCGGTATCGCTCGGACGAACTTGTGAACTGCGGGACATTCGAACTTGAAGGAGAAATTTCTCGAACGATCTTGATTGATCAATCTGCTATTGGGCGAACTCCTCGATCGAACCCTGCAACATATACGGGAGCGTTTACTCACATTCGAGACCTGTTCGCAGAAACCGAGGAGGCAAAATTCCGTGGATGGAAGCCTGGACGGTTTTCTTTTAATGTGAAGGGAGGGCGGTGTGAGAATTGTGCTGGAAATGGACAAATTGCAGTCGAGATGCATTTCCTTCCAACCGTGTATGTTCCGTGTGATGTTTGTAACGGGAAACGATTTATGAAAGAAACGATGGAGGTGACGTATAAGGGGAAGAATATTTATGAAGTCCTTAAGATGACTGCTGAGGTAGCGTGGGACTTTTTCCAGGACATTCCTGCTATTGCAGACAGGCTTAAAACACTGAATGAAGTAGGACTTGGGTATCTCGAACTTGGACAGTCAGCAACGACTCTTTCTGGTGGAGAAGCGCAACGCGTGAAGATTTCATCAGAGCTCTACCGTGCACATCTACAGAGGACGTTGTATATTCTAGATGAGCCAACGATAGGTCTTCACTACGAAGATACTCGGAAGTTGATTGAGATTCTTCAGAAACTCGTCGATACAGGGAACTCAGTCCTCGTAATTGAGCACAGTATGGACCTTATTAAGTGTGCTGATCATGTTATTGATATTGGACCGGAGGGAGGAAGCGGTGGAGGGTTCATTGTTGCAAAAGGAACGCCGGAGCATGTGGCAGGAATCGAAAAGTCGCACACAGGAAACTTCCTGAAGAAGTATGTAAAGACTAAGAAAGAGAAGACAACAAGTAAAAAGTAGATATATGAAAAAGTCAGACGTCGATTTCAAGAAACTTCCCGACAAGCCAGGGGTTTACTTCTTCAAGCAGGGGGAGGATATTTTGTATATTGGAAAAGCGACGTCGTTGCGAGATAGAACGCGAAGTTATTTTGCGAGGGATCTTATCAAGACTCGTGGTGTGAGAATTATCGACATGGTTGCGCTTTCAGACTCGATTGAAGTCAAAGAGACTGATTCCGTTCTAGAAGCACTCTTACTCGAGTCAACCCTCATTAAGAGACACCAGCCTAAGTACAATATCAAGGAGAAGGATAATAAAAGCTTTAACTACGTGGTGATTACTAAGGAGGATTGGCCCAGAGTCTTCGTAATACGGAAGAGGGAAGCGGACTTTAAGAAGGGTGAATACTCCAGGATGTATGGACCTTTTGTCTCCCGAAAGCAGATCGAAGAGGCACTCAAGATCATCAGAAAGATTTTCCCTTTCAGACGAGAGAAGACTACGCACGAGAGGTTCTATCAACAATTAGATCTTCTCCCTGAACAAGGAACTTCAGAAGCTCACGAGCGGTATAAGAAATCTCTCAGGCACATTCAGCTCTTCTTCGTTGGGAAGAAGAAAGTCATCACAATCGAGCTCGAGCGAGAGATGAGACGACTCGCGAAGGAGCTCAAATTTGAAGATGCTCAGATAGTCAAGCGGAAAATCTTCGCTCTTAATCATATCCGGGATGTCTCGCTCCTGACATACGAAGAAACGGTCGAGGAAGAAGCTACAAAAGAGTTTCGGATCGAGGCATACGATATCGCCCATCTTTCAGGGACCAATACAGTCGGAGTTATGACGGTTGTTGAGTCTGGGGAGGTGGTGAAAAGTGAATATAAAAAGTTCAAGATTAGAACGAAGACTGGAGGAGATGACCTTAGGGCAACCCGAGAGGTCCTCACAAGGAGGCTCAAGCACTTAGAATGGCGGAAGCCTGATATGTTTGTGGTTGATGGTGGTGAGACACAGAGGAGCGTTTTTGTAGATTGCCTCGCACAGTCACCACTCAAGCATGTCCCCATAGTTAATGTTGTGAAGGATAGTAACCATAAGGCCTCGAAGTTCCTCGGTGATCCGAAGCTCATCAATCGATACAAAAGAGAGATTCTCCTCGCGAACAGTGAAGCTCACCGATTCGCGATAGCATATCATGTTGGACTGCGAGGAAAGATCGTGTAAGTTTTCCACCAAACCATTCCTCAAATCTACGTTATACTTACTGTATGAAAAAACGTATCGCTATCGTTCGTGGAGGACAACAGAAAAGTTTCAAAAAATCTCTCGAGTCAGGAGAGATTGCCCTTAAGCACCTCGGAGAAGATTATGAAGTGGTTGATCTTATTGTAGATCAAGAAGGGAAGTGGCACAGAGATGGAAAAGAGATTGCTCCGAGCAAGGCTCTTGTAGGAATTGATCTTGTTTTCAATGCGCTCCATGGTCATAGCGAGGATACCGTTGATGTTCAGCGTCATCTCAAGCAGTGGTATGTTCCCTATACGAGTGCAGAGCCTACTGGTTCGGCACTTGCATACCATAAGTTCCACGCCAAGAAGATTTTTAATGATCTCCATATTCCATCACCTCATTCATGGCGAATCGATCTTTCGGCTGGGACTATTGATGAGATCACGGAGAGTCTTTTTGATGAAGTAAAAATCCCCGCAGTAATCAAACCTTGTCAGGGACATGACTGGGAGCATGTGTATAGTGCAAGGACGAAGGATGAATTCCGAGCAGCTCTTGAGCAAATTCAGGAATTCACTCAGGATATTTTGATCGAAGAGTACATTGAAGGTCAAGAGGTTCATATAACGGTGATCGAGAACTTCCGTGATGAACCTTTCTATACGCCACTCTGTGTGGAATCTCGAGTTGGAGATGATGGGACACTTGCTTGTCTCCCGGCGACAACAATCTTGAAGGGTGACTATAATAAGCTCAGAGAGTTTGCGATCGAAGCCCACAAAATGCTCCACATGAAGCACTACTCGGTAAGCGATTTTATTATTCACCCAACACGAGGAATTTTTATCCTTGAAACCAATCATCTCCCAAGTCTTGAAGATGGTGGTATTGTTGCTGCAGGTTTGGCGACGGTGGGGGCTGGGATGAGAGAGTTCTTGCGACACGTAGTCGAAGAGGCCGCGAAATAGCTGAAATTGAGTGATTTCTTTGTTGCTACGTAATAAAGTTTTCCTCACGCTACAATAAGTAGCGCTCACAAAGCTTTTTACTAAGTTCCTCGAACTCATCTCATTTCAGCTGTTTCGGTATTTATGCTTATTCTTATTTTTCTATGTTGGTAGACGGGAGGTCATCAACGTTGCAAAATTTTCACAATAAAGTATACTTTCTTCATCCCAAATATGGGCTCGTAGCTCAGTTGGCTAGAGCGCCTCACTTGCACTGAGGAGGTCGCAGGTTCGATTCCTGTCGAGTCCACATCAAGAAATAGTCTCGAGTACGTGAGTATTCGAGACTATTTTTTAAAGAGCTTCGGAGAGGATCAAGAAGAGAGAAGGGTATCGCGCCGGGTCGCAGATGAGGACAATACAGACCGGCGGGGAAGCGGATTCTTATGAACGTAGTGAATTAGAGTTGGCTCGAGCCTGCCCATCCACAGAATTGTGTAACAGCTTTACCACTACCATAAAAAAAAACCACAGCATTTTTGGTGCTGTGAGCGGGAANATTTCTCGGTGGGCTACTCAATACCCTCGTCCTCAGCGACGATGAAAGCGGAAAGATCTACTTCGGTGACCTCAATTCCTGCCCGGAGACAATCCTTGAAGTGGGGTGTTGGCGGAGACACTCTGCAGCCTGAGTGACTTATTGAAGTTCACATTTGCTGATTTTATAGCGCGCCTTACTAAGGGTGGGCGGTGACTGTACTCTTTCGCCTTCCCAATCTCCTTGTCCCGATCCTCGATCAACGTGGTGACACTTTCTTGGGCCTTCGCGACGGCGATTTTATGTAGTTCAAAGATTACCTGAGCACTTTCATTCTCCATGAGGGTTTGATTCTGTTGGTCTGTCATAATATGGTTCAAAAAATAAAATACCATATTTAATAATTAAAATCAAGCTCTTTGACTCAATCCTCTTCTCCACCATACCACCACACACCACTAACACCTTTTCAACATAGCAACTCAGCTCATCATTGCTATAATGACGGCGTCTAAAGATTATTCTATATAATTTTAGGCTTTGCCTTATGAAAGAAACAAAAGAACAAATCCTTCAGAAACTCGAAGTTGAGCATACAAAAAAGTCAATTCACTCTTTCTGATGTGTCTTGAGATTTTGTTTATCTTCGGGATACCAGCCTTCGGGGTTCTTCTGATTCATAAGCTTGCGGATACAGACACATTGTTGCTCAAGATTGGGCTTCCTGTGGCTTTTTTCTTGTCTTGGACTATCTTTCTGTTGCGATGGAAGAGTCTGAGTAATGAGATTGTTACCTTAGAATCGAATCTAAAAGTAGCCAAACAAAATGCTGAAGAAGAAAAAGCGAAGAATAATTCTCTTATCGATACTGAAAATATCGAAGAAGAATCAAAAGATGATAAACAGGGTGTAACAACAGAAACTACAGATGCTTAATCTTACTCGTGAGATTCCAGATATCTTCCCTGTCATCCTTTTCGAGAATGGGCTTTTTGCAATTGCTACGTCAACTCTGACTCTTGTGGTGATTAGCATCGCTGCAGTAGTGATGAGCATTATTCTTGCCAAAAAGTTCTCAGTTGTCCCAACCAAGTTTCAGGTTGCCCTGGAAATAATTTACGATATGATCGTTGATCTTGTCTCTAATATCACGGGGGATGCGAGACGATCAAAAGAAATTTTTCCGTTGATCGCAACAATCTTCCTCTTTCTGATTGTGTCTAATCTCATTACACTGATTCCTGGATTTGCGGAGATTACTGTCGCGGGAGATCCACTCTTTGCTCATCCGACAGCAGACATCAACACAACGATGGGACTTGCTCTCGCGCTCGTTATCTTCATCAACATAATGAGTGTTAAGGAGTGGGGAATCCTCAGTTATCTAGGAAGATTCTTTCAGTTCAAACAGGTATATCAAGGGTTCAGAAAAAGCTTCGGAGACGGAATGACCGCCATGATTGAGTTCTTTGTTGGAATTCTCGATATTATTGGTGAAGTGGCTAAGGTTATTTCATTGGCTCTTCGTCTTTTCGGTAATATGTATGCAGGAAATGTACTCATGATTGTACTCTTTGGGTTTGTAGCGTACCTCATCCCAGCTCTTTGGCTTACGATGAATCTCTTTGTTGGAATACTGCAAGCAATGGTCTTTGCGGCTTTGACCGCGTCGTACTATATGCTTGCAGTAAAGCCATCTGAGAGTGAAGTACCATCAGAATAAATATCAGCTGATGCTCAGAAGGATTTTACTATATAAACAATACTCTTATGGACATGGATATAGAATCAGCACGATTAATTGCAAAAGGACTGGCAACAATGTCAATGTTCGGATCAGCGATTGGAGAAGGATATCTTATCGGTAAAGCACTTGAAGCAATGGGACGAAATCCTGAAGTTTCTGGAACACTCTTTACTCGAATGCTTATCGGAGTCGCTCTCGCAGAATCAACAGCGATTTACGCTCTCGTAGCATTCTTCTTAATCTAATAATTTAGACTCTTTTCATTATGGAAGAAATTTTATCAAAAATTGGATTTGACTATCGAGTCGCACTTGCGAACTTGATTAACTTTTTGATTGTTCTCTGGATCTTACAAAAGTTTGCTTTTCCCAAGATTCAGGAGGTTCTCAGTGAGCGGCAGGCAAAAATCCGTAAGGGTCTGCGTGATGCTGAGGAAGCAAAGCAGGCAAAAATTGATGCAGAAAAGTCTGCAGAATCAACCCGTGATTCAGCACACACTGAGGCTCGAGTTATTGTGGCTGGTGGTCAATCTGAAGCAAAGAAGATAATCGACCAAGCTCAAATTACAGGACAGGCAGAGAAGGATGCCCTCGTTGCAAGTAGTCAGAAGGTGATCAATACCGAAATACTTAAAGCTGAGAGTGATCTTAAGATAGCTGGACAGGTGCTTGTCGAAAAAGCCCTGAGAAAAGTATTTCAGAATGATGTCACAGAAGAGCAGCACCAAGCGTACGCAAACAAAGTAGCAACTTACCTCAATGACTAAACTTCAAGATATCGCAAAAGCATATCTCCAGAGTCTCAAAGACAATCCTGGAAAGCAGGTGGAGCTTCAAAATGCTCTTATGTCATTCCTGAAAAGTCACAAGATGGAGAAGCAAGCTCCTGGTCTATTGAAGGCTGTTCGAGCGCAACTTAAGCAGGGCAAATATATAGAAAAGTTCGAGCTTCATACGAGTCGCACTCCAGATCAGGCTCTTCTTGAGAAAGTTTCTGAAAAATTTGATGTGCCTATAGGTGATATCGTCGTTGTGGTTGATCCCGACATAATTGCGGGAATCAAAGTCTACTACAAAGGAAATGTCTTCGATGGAAGTTTGAAGAATCAATTATCAGCAAAGTAAAAGAGAAGTATATATGAACACAAACCAAATTCTCGAAGAACTAGAAGCAAAAATCAAAGGAATCAGTCCTGAAAATATCTCCCAAGAAGAAGTTGGGTATATTATCTCGGTTTCTGATGGTGTGGCGAAAGTCTCTGGTCTTTTGAGTTGTATGATGTCAGAAATGCTCGACTTTGGAGATGGTCAAAAAGGTCTCGCTCTCAATCTTGAAGATGATGTTGTCGGAGCAATTATTCTGGGAGATGAATCAAAGCTCTCTGAAGGACAAGAGGTTCGCCGAACGAAGCAGATTCTTTCAATCTCAGTAGGAGATGACGTGGTTGGTCGTGTTGTTGATCCAATGCTCAAAGTTCTTGATGGGGGAGCACCTCTCTCAAGCGGTACTGATATGCCACTTGAACGCATCGCCCCAGGAGTTATGGAGCGACAGTCTGTTAATACTCCAATGCACACAGGAATCAAAGCTGTTGATACGCTCACTCCAATTGGACGAGGGCAGCGACAATTGATTATTGGTGATCGAAGTACTGGTAAGTCAACAATCGCAACTGATGCTATCCTTAATCAAAAGGGTCAGAATATGAAATGTATTTATGTAGCGATTGGGCAGAAGAATGCAAAGGTGATGAGAACGACAGAACTTTTCAAAAATGCAGGAGCACTCGACTACACAACGGTTCTTCATGCAGGAGCGTCTGACAATCCTGCGCTTCTTTATCTTGCTCCTTATGCAGGAATGGCAATTGCCGAATACTTTATGCATAAAGGAGAGGATGTTTTGATTGTGATTGATGATCTTTCAAAACACGCAAATGCGTATCGCGAAATTTCACTTCTTTTGAGACGACCACCAGGACGAGAGGCATACCCTGGAGATGTTTTTTACGCTCATTCTCGGCTCCTTGAGCGAGCATGTCGATTGAGCGTCAAGAATGGAGGAGGATCAATTACAGCACTTCCCATTGTAGAAACCCAAGCAGGAGATGTTTCTGCCTATATTCCAACCAACGTAATTTCAATTACTGATGGTCAGGTATTTCTCGAAGCTGCATTGTTTAATAAGGGGATTCGACCAGGAATTAATACAGGACTTTCTGTTTCTCGTGTTGGAGGTTCCGCACAGCGGAAATCAACGAAGAAGAACGCTGGAGGTCTGAAGCTCCAGCTGGCTCAGTATCGAGAACTGGCGAGCTTTAGCCAGTTTGAAGGTGATCTTGATCCAGAGACGAAGAAGCAGCTCGAAAGAGGGAAGCGAGCTACTCAAATTATGGTTCAAGCTCCAAATGCTCCAATCACATCTGAGAAACAAGTCTTCCTTCTCGCAGCACTTGATCTTGGGGCATACGATAGTATTGAAGTTGGTGAGGTTGCTCTTTTTGAAAAAGAAATGTTAACCTACCTTCAGACTGAAGAAAAAGAACTTCAAGAAGGACTAAAGCACGGATGGGATGATGATATGAAGGCTGGAGTAAAACGAGTGGTTGAGACGATTAAAGAAAGAATCAATCATGTCAGCAAATAGTAAACAAGTCAAAAACCGCATCAACTCAGTCAAAAACATTGCAAAGATGACCAAGACAATGGAGATGGTCTCGAGTGCTAAAATGAAAAAAGCTCTCGCCAAAGTTGTCGCTGGTCGCCCGTATGCTGAAGGAGTTCTCAAACTCTTGGTAAAACTAAAGCATCAGCGAGGTCTCAGACATGAGCTTTTCCGAGAACGAAAACAAGGGAAGGAGCTCTACGTAATTATTGGATCGGATCGTGGTCTTTGTGGAGGATACAACAGTCGTATTGAAAGACTTGTTCGAGAGAAGGTTTCTCAAGGTGATGTTGATGTTATAACTCTTGGGAAGAAAATCACTCAAAAGATTCGTCGAACAAAACCTCCTGTAATGACCTTTCAAGATCTTACTTCCGAAACGTCATATCGTGAGATTCAGAATATCGGAAAGCAGATTGAAAATTTATATATTCAAGATAGGATTTATAAAAAAGTCTCCATCGTACATACGCTTTTCACCTCAGCTATGAGCCCAACTGTTATTCTCGCTCCATCTTGCCGCTCGAACTTGACTCACTTATGGCAGTTCATGATGTTGAAAAGGAAACGTTCCTTGAAAAAGACCCGTCGGTTCCAACACTCGAGCCTCACGAAGAAGTGGTTGTAAATCGATTGGTGCCAGATCTTTTCAGGGGAATTCTCTATCAATTTGTTCTCGAGTCATATGCCTCGGAGCAGGCTCTCAGAATGGCAGCAATGAAACAAGCGACTGATAATGCAAAAGAGCTCGAAGAAGAGCTTTTCTATCAGTACAACCGAGCACGGCAAGCTGCCGTAACTCAAGAGATCACCGAAATCATGAACACTTCAGCAGCACTCAGTTAGTCATCTTACTTTATTCTAAGAACCATCATTATGAAAACAGGAAAAATCACAAAAATAATAGGACCCGTTGTGGACGTCCTCTTCCAAGAAGAACTCCCCGCTATTCTTAATAGTCTCGAAGTAAAAAAAGGTGACGAAACAGTCGTTCTTGAAGTCGCTCAACACATTGGAATGTCAGAAGTACGGTGTATTTCTATGCATGCAACTGATGGGCTTACTCGTGGTCAAGAGGTGGTAGATACAGGAGCACCGATTATGGTTCCTGTAGGAGATGCTGCGCTCGGACGAATGTTTGATGTAACCGGTAAAGTGATTGATCATGGAGAAGAAGTTGTTTCTGAGAAGAAATCGCCAATTCATAAGCCTGCTCCTGAGTTCCATGAACAGGCGACTGATACGGAAGTTCTAGAAACGGGAATTAAGGTAATTGACCTTATGTGCCCGTTCCTTAAAGGTGGAAAGGTTGGGCTCTTTGGTGGAGCTGGAGTGGGGAAGACAGTGATCACCCAGGAATTGATTCATAATGTCGCGAAAAATCATGGAGGATACTCAATGTTTGCAGGAGTGGGAGAACGGACGCGTGAAGGTCTTGATTTATATGAAGAAATGAAAGACTCAGGTGTGCTTGATAGTACGGCCCTCGTCTTTGGACAGATGAACGAACCGCCAGGAGCACGTGCTCGTGTTGCGTTGACTGCACTTACTATGGCTGAGCATTTCCGAGATGATGGGAAAGACCTCCTCCTTTTTGTTGATAACATCTTTCGATTTACACAAGCTGGTTCTGAACTCTCAGCGCTTCTGGGAAGAATGCCGAGTGCTGTAGGGTACCAACCAACGTTGGCTACAGACATGGGGCGACTTCAGGAAAGAATTACTTCTACGAAGAAAGGATCGATTACATCAGTTCAGGCTGTGTATGTTCCTGCAGATGATTTTACAGATCCGGCACCTGCAACAACATTTGCTCATCTCGATTCTGTTGTTTCCCTTGATCGAAAATTGACCGAGATCGGAATTTACCCAGCGGTCAATCCTCTCGAATCAACTTCGACTGTTCTAGATCCTCAAATTGTGGGAGAAGAGCATTACGCTATCGCTCAAGAAGTTCAGAAGCTTCTTTCACGATATAAGGAGCTCCAAGATATTATCGCAATTCTTGGGCTGGATGAACTCTCAGATGAAGATCGTCAAATTGTTGGACGAGCACGACGAGTTCAGAAGTTCCTTTCACAGCCTTTCTATGTCGCTGAACAGTTCACAGGAGATCCTGGACTTCACGTTTCACTTGCAGACACACTTCGGTCATTCCGGGAGATACTTGATGGAAAGCATGACGATCTTCCAGAGCAAGCTTTCTACATGCGAGGGTCTATCGATGACGTTCTTGATGCCCTCGAATCAGGAAAGGTAACTGAGACTGTTTAGTCCCTCGGTATTCACTTAATAAATTCTTATGAAAAAATTCCACGCTACAATCAGTAGTCCACAAAAAGTAATCTTCGACGGTGAGATCAATTCGCTCACGGTTCCTGCTGTGGGTGGTGCAATTCAAATCCTGTCGGATCACATGCCGCTTGTTTCAGTTCTTGAGAAGAGGTGAAGTTGTTTATACTTCAGAAAAGAAGAGATGAAACACTCAAGATTGATCATGGAGTTGTTGAAGTGAAGGGAGATAAGAAGGTAATGGTACTTGTTGTAATTGAAGAGGAGGAGGAATCAGGAGAGAAGTAAGAAAAGCCACCAGATCCTAAGATGAGATGGTCTTGAGAACTCAGGTTTACGCACCCTATCTTCGTAATATTTTTGTGGTGCGATGAGTCCAAGAAGATTTATTTCTTGTGTGTGAAATTGGAAGCTTCTGTTCCTTCATATTTCTTCCATACCAGCTCACCACATTGGCATGTGTGGTGAGCAATATTATTGTCGTAACCAGCGTTTGGATGGTGCCACACAATC
>FUWD013170444.1_pt1 | contig 12170 bp, 11 predicted proteins | sample 1063281 | NCBI WGS metagenome assembly FUWD01 (sample SAMEA79048168, study PRJEB19326) | metagenome | biome: marine
AGTGTAAATCATCAAAGATAGTCTACTATCGTTATCGGTCATGTGACAAAAGACGGCATTATTGCAGGACCACGTATGCTGGAGCACATGGTGGACACAGTCCTCTATTTGGAAGGAGATCGCCGGCATGACTTTCGACTTCTTCGGGCGGTGAAGAACCGATTCGGTTCCACAAGTGAAGTGGGCGTTTTCGAGATGACAGAAAAGGGGCTAATTGTAGTGGAGAACCCGTCAGAGTTGTTTTTGGCAGAGCGACAGACCAATATAGCCGGTTCGGCTGTAATCCCGTCTATGGAAGGGAGCCGTCCAATTTTGGTGGAAGTGCAAGCGCTGACATCCAACGCCAATTTCGGCACACCTCAGCGGAACGTGACTGGATTCGATATCCGGCGACTCGCCATGTTGTTGGCGGTGCTGGAGAAGCGACTCGGTTTTCCGGTGAGCACCAAAGATGTTTTTGTCAACTTTGTAGGAGGTTTGCGGGTGGATGAACCGGCAGCAGATCTGGCTGTCATTTCCGCCATCGCTTCGAGCCTTAACGATAGTCCACTGCCTTCAGATACAGTGCTGGTAGGCGAAGTGGGACTGGGTGGCGAACTACGTGGCGCTTCTCATATAGACAAGCGAATGAAAGAGGCGAAGCAGCTCGGCTTCAAATCAATCATAGCGCCGGCGGCGAGTGCGAAGAAAGTAAAGATAAAGTCCAAAGGGATCAAGATGCACGGTGTGAAATCAGTGCGGGAAGCGTTCGATTTTCTATTTTCATCTTAATTTTTTAGTGAAGTCTAATATGTCTGAAGAATGAACTTTTCCATCCAAGAACAAGATGCCAAGACCTCAGCCCGTTTCGGAATTCTGGCAACCGACAGAGGCGATATCTCAACTCCCGTATTCATGCCTATCGGGACGTATGGAGCCGTAAAAACCCTTTCACCCCAAGAGTTGGTGACAGCCGGAGCGTCCATCATCCTCGGAAACACGTATCATTTATACCTTAGACCGGGGATGGACTTAATTCATCAATCCGGCGGGCTCCATAGTTTCATGGCGTGGGAGAAGCCAATTCTCACCGATAGCGGCGGCTTTCAGGTGTTTAGTCTGGCGAAGCTGCGGAAGCTGTCCGATGAAGGTGTGGTGTTCAAGTCCACATTAGACGGCAGCGAACATCTTATGACACCGGAAATTTCCATGGAAACTCAGCGGTTACTAGGGAGTGACATCATCATGGCGTTTGATGAATGTCCGCCAGGAGATGCAACCAGGAGTGAGGTGGAAGCGGCAGTGGTGCGTACGACGAAATGGGCTCAGCAGTGTGCAGATTATCTGGAAGAGAATCCGCCGCTCTACGGCAAAGCGAGCACATTTTTCCCAATAGTCCAGGGTGGAATACATCATGACTTGCGTAGCCGAAGTGCTGATCAGCTTGTGCCGCTGGCGGATGTAGGTATCGCCATCGGCGGATTGGCGGTGGGAGAAGAGAAGTCTGCCATGTTTGACATTTTGGGCACGATCGATGAACTGCTTCCAGAAGATAAAGCCCGCTATCTAATGGGAGTAGGCAAACCTGAGGATATGGTTAGAGCCGTTGCTTCTGGCGTGGACATGTTCGACTGCGTTATCCCAACTCGAAACGCCCGGAATGGTCAGTTCCTTACTTGGAACGGAAAGTTGAACATCCTTAACGGACGCTACAAGGACGACTTTTCGCCGGTGGACGAAACGTGCTCCTGCTACGCCTGTCAAGAATTTACTCGGGCTTATCTCCGCCATCTGTTCAAGCTGAATGAAATCCTCGCTCTTCGCATGGCATCACTTCATAATGTGACTTTCTACCTATCGCTGATGGATCGTATTCGTACGGAAATTACAGCTGGCACATTCGCTTTATGGTCGAAGGAATTCCTCACCGGATTGGAGGAGAACAGTGACTGAAGTGGTCAGAGGTAAAGTGGCGCTGATTAGTTCCTGAGAAAGAATTTTACATTATTCTCATCTATTGTGATTTTATAGCCTTCCCGCCTAGTATGCAGCCATCCGTTCTTGAAGGCTTCATCAGTTCCCGATTCATTTCCCACATAGCGCTGCATGACAGTGTGCCCCCGGATCACCAATTCTCCAAACTCCCTGTCTTGAACGGGTGAGCCGTTGTTATCATGAATGTCAGCTTCTGTGGTTTGCAGTCCTCCTCCAATGGGTAGGGCAGTAGAATCGGAAAAAAATGATCTGTAGTTACTGTCATTCATATCGGCAGGAATGAGAGTGGCGAATGACGAACATTCGGTGCTGAAATAACCGGTGATGATTTGACATCCGAGGTTATCAAGAACATTCAGAACCATCTCAGATGAGAGCCCATCTGCAGGCGCGAGAAATTGTAAACCATTCGGTAATAGAGGACGATATTCGCGGGCATTTTCGAGTAGAATCTTCAGAAGTGAATTGTTTACCAGCATCCATTTAGCGTTCGTTTCGGCGGCTAATTTACACATCTCCTTCGGTTCTGGTTCGCATGGAGCGAACTCCGCGCTGGCATAAGTGGCAGTGACTAACCCTGCGATAAATCCGAAGCTTTCGCCCATGGAAATTGGACAGACAATCACGTCTTCCTCTGACATTTCTAAGTGAAGACTGTTGGAAAGAGCGCTGGAGAGTACGTTATTATGAGAGAGGGCAATAGCTTCATCGTTTTGTTCAAAAAAGATAATCATATCGTCAGAAAGCTTTGCCTTTTGACGAAGTTCATAATCGGTTGACTGTTGTGAAATCAGTTCAAAAAAATCTTCATCAGGAAAAGGATCGAAACTGTCAGGAATAGTCTGGGGTTTTTCTCCTGTAGTTGGCAGAGCAACAACTCCTTCTAACCAGAGCCCCATCTGTTTTGCCACAGTTTCCAGATCATTCCGGGGATTTAACATAACCCTATGGCTAAACTTGATTCCTTTTGATCGAAGGAAATTCGCAGTCTGCTTTCCTAAAGCATGAAGTTGGGAATAAGATTCCGAGCGTATTTCATCACCGTCTAACCATTTGATAAAAGATTTATCTTCGTGCATTAAAATTTTAGACTCTAAAAGTGAACGTGCGCTCGGATAAAGCACCATAGATTCTTCAGAAGGGAGTCCGTGAATAGAGCGAGCCCAATCGGCATCACTCATTTCATCTTGCCAATTGAGACTCATAATTGAGGAATTGAATTAATCTGGCCGGATCTTTCGAACGATCTCGAAAGTGTCGGTAATCCGAGAGTAAGAACTACCGGCGAGGCGGCCGATAGGCTTGAGCTTCTCTAAATTGATACGTCCGTTTTCATATATACTGTCATCAACGTGGAACAGTACCACAGTCCCAATGACAACAAAACCGCTTCCTGCCGATCCGTCTCCAATATCCACAATCTGGTTTAGTCGACATTCAAAGTTTACTCTTGATTCTTCCACTCTAGGTGGAGCGACAATCTTGCTCGGAACCGGGGTGAGACCTGAAACATCAAACTCGTCCACTTCCGGATCAAAATCCGTAGAGCAGGCCACCATCTGTTCGGCGAAGTCCTCAGAAACTATGTTGACTACGAACTCTTCCGTATTCCGGATATTGTTGAGAGTATCTTTCGTCTCGCCACTGTAACTGCGTCGAGCTGGAGCAAACATAATGGTGGGCGGATTGGAACAGACACCGTTAAAGAAGGAGAATGGTGCAAGATTTCGGATTCCATCCTTGGAAATAGTGCTGACAAAAGCAATGGGTCTCGGTACAATAGATCCTATCATCAGCTTATAAATGTCTTGAAAACGGTGCTCTTTAGGATCGATGATCATGAAACTACTGTCAAAGGGGCCAATGCCTTGATTTTTTGGGGTACAAGTAGCACGGCAGAATTTAGGTTAGCATCTTAGTTTTGACACTGTTTTGTTTATGTGAAAAATAGCTTGAATAAAGTGTTGAGCGTTGGAGTGATCTGTTCTTCACGCAGAAGATAACGCCATCGGTCAGAGGGAGATCGGACTTTCTCGGCATCCGGAAGCTCAGGTGCATTTTCCTCACTCTTTCCAGCAAAAATAACAGAGACAGTTCCCCAGCCCCTTTCTTCGCTGATGTCACCGTACTTTTCCCCCAGCTGTTTCAAGCGTATGTCGGCGTAAACATCATCAAGGAGCAGAAACTGACCGTTTCCTGTGTCAAGCAGTTCGGGAAGCTCTTTAGCTGAATTTTGTTCTTTCACGGTATGCACCAGAATCTGTTTTCCCTGATGGGCCAGAGAGATAGGATTGGGGTTTGTTGTTGTGGGACGATGATGAATAACAGTCCCCGGCATTTGAGTAAAGGTATTACGAACACGGATTGACATTTTCTTTTCCTGAGCTACTCGAACAGCACGGGGATGCAGAATCATGCTTCCCTCTTCGGCCATGGCGAGGAGCTGATTTGCGCCGATTTCAGTTAGAAAAGGTGCCTCAGGAATTCTTCGCGGGTCGCATAGAGCCACACCATCAACATCGGAGTAGATTTCAACCTCAGCAGCATCCAGTGCAGCACCCAGTGCTACGGCGCTGGTATCACTTCCGCCACGACCGAAAGTACGAGTTGTGCCCGCCTCGTCAGCTCCTTGAAAACCGGCAACCACAGTAACCAGTCCGGAATCAAGTGCTTCTTGAACTTTTATTGGGCGAACTTCCAGAATCTCCGCCGCTCCGGCGGCATCATCTGTGATGAATCCCGCCTGCTGTCCGGTGAAAGCGCAAGCTGGAATTTCATTCATGGTTAGAAAGTGAGCGAAGAATGCTGCGGAGAGAATTTCACCGGTGGAGATGGCAAGGTCAAGTTCTCGAGGAGAGACTGGCTCTCCGGTAGAGCGCATGAGTTTGATGAGGGAATCAGTAGCGTACGGTTCACCTTCCCGCCCCATGGCACTTACCACTACAACGGTTCGTTTCCCCTCTTCTACGGAGCGGCGTACATGTACAACAGCAGCTTCCATGGACGAATCATCCCTGACACTGGTTCCGCCGAATTTCAGTACTACTGTCTCAGGCACCGGGTATCCTCACGAGGTCTCGGCGGATTAGCTCTTCGGCAATCTGGATTGTGTTCAATGCAGCACCTTTGCGGAGATTGTCGCTGACGCACCAGAGGTTGATACCGTTCTCGATTGATTCATCCCGCCGGATGCGACCAACATATACAGGATCTTTCCCGTCGGCATTCAAAGCGAGGGGATAGACATCGTTTGCAGGATCGTCTTCCAGTACAATACCCGGACTGTTTGCCATGAGAGTTTTGACATCAGTAATCTCAAACTTCTTCACTGTCTCGATGTTAATGCTTTCACTGTGCCCGTTCACCACCGGTATACGAACTGTGGTGGCAGTAATTTGAATTTCAGGATCAAGAATCTTGTGGGTTTCCTTGATCATCTTCATCTCTTCTTTGGTGTACCCGTTTTCCTCGAAGACATCAATGTGCGGCAAGGCGTTGAAGGCGATTTGATAAGGGTAAACTGATACCGGCATCTCGCTGCCGTCAGCGAAAGCTCGCACCTGATCTTCCAACTCCTGTACCGCCGCCTGCCCGGTTCCGCTGACAGCTTGATAAGTACTGACCACCACGCGCTTGATGGTGTACTTATCGTGGATGGGCTTCAGTGCCACAAGCATCTGGATGGTAGAGCAGTTGGGATTTGCAATGATACCTTTATGACTTTCCAATGCTTCCGGATTCACTTCGGGGATGACAAGCGGATGCTCTGGATCCATTCTAAATGCCGTGCTGTTGTCAATGCAGATACAACCACACTTTACCGCTTTCGGTGCCAGTTCCAGAGCTGCGGTACTCCCTGCACTGAAGAGAGCAATTTCAACTCCATGGAAAGCTTCAGGTTGAGCAGTTACGACGGTGATATGGCGATCTCGCCATTTTACCATTTGGCCTTCGTTTTCCGGAATGTCCATGAGAATTAGGTCACCAATAGGAAGTAAACTTTCTTCCATAATTTCCCGCATGACTGATCCCACATTGCCTAAAGCACCTACTATGGCAAAAGTGTACTTCTTCATTCCTAACCTCCGCAAACTTTAGTAAAATTGCTCAACTGTTTGGGTAACATGCAGACATTCATCTTATCAATGACGAACAACAATTTAATGAAATACGCCAACAAATATAAACCAGTCCTATAAATATGTGGGAAGGATAAAAGATATGATTCATGAGAACATTCTTGGGGCAGTTGGACGTACACCTATTGTCCGTTTTCAACGCGTCGGAAGTAATCTCGACTGTGAGCTGTACGGTAAATGCGAATTCCTGAACGCCGGTGGCTCTGTAAAAGACCGCATTGCCGCCCGCATGATCGAAGAGGCTGAGAAGTCCGGAAGGATAAAGCCCGGCGATACGCTCATCGAGCCCACATCCGGTAACACTGGTATTGGAATGGCTCTGGCTGCAGCGGTAAAAGGGTACCGGATGGTCATCACCATGCCGGAGAAAATGAGCAAGGAAAAGCAGGTAGTTCTGGAAGCGCTTGGAGCTGAAATTGTCAGAACACCTACGGAAGCTCCCTGGGACTCACCGGAAAGTCACATCGGTGTTGCAAAGAAGCTTAACGAGGAGATTCCAAATTCGCACATCTTAGACCAATACAGCAATCCGGGAAATCCTGATGCTCACTATCACGATACTGCCGGGGAAATCCTTAAAGACATGGGAGACAATCTGAGCATGGTGGTAATGGGCGCCGGCACGGGCGGGACTATCACGGGAGTTGCCAAAAGATTGAAGGAAGAACTGCCGGATGTGATCATCGTCGGGGCTGATCCCTACGGTTCGATTCTCGCTGGAGGTGATGAGGTGTTTCCGTATCACGTGGAAGGGATCGGATACGACTTCATTCCGGATGTGCTGGATAATTCGCTGGTAGATGAATATGTGAAAACAGATGATAAAGAGTCATTTATAATGGCTCGGCGCCTCATAAAGGAAGAGGGTTTACTGGTAGGCGGGTCGTCCGGATCGGCGGTATGGGCTGCCATGCAAGTAGCACCTCGCCTGGGAAAAGGGGAGCGGTGCCTGGTGATACTGCCCGATTCAATCCGTAATTATCTGACGAAGTTTGTGGATGACGAATGGATGAAAAAAATGGACTTTTTGGATGAGGAGGAATAATGAAATTTGATACAAAAGTAGTGCGCGCAGCGATTAAACCGGATCCTACTACGGGAGCCATAGTACCCCCTTTGTACCAGACTGCGACTTACGTCCTTCCTGAAGTGGGACGAGATTTGGGTTTTGATTATACCCGTTCAGCGAATCCTACCCGGCAACTGTTGGAGGAGAACCTGGCAGCCATTGAAGGCGGAAAGTACGGGATCTGTTTTTCCAGCGGCATGTCGGCAGTTGACAGCTGCATGAAGCTTCTGAAATCCGGCGATCATGTGATCTGTTCCGATGATGTGTACGGCGGTGTTTCCCGGCACTTCGATAACATTCTCGTTCGCTATGGATTGGAGTTCACCTACGTGAATACTTCTGAGCCGGAAAAAGTGAAAGCCGCCATCCAGCCCAACACCAAAATGCTGTGGGTTGAGACGCCTACAAATCCTCTCCTGAAAGTGACTGACCTGGAAGCCATGGCGAAGATCGCCAAAGAGAATGATCTGTTTTACGGTGTGGATTCCACTTTTGCCACGCCTGTTTTCTTGAGACCGCTGGAGTTTGGTGCCGACATCGTTATGCACAGTACCACCAAGTACATCAGCGGGCACAATCAGCTCATCGGCGGGATAGTTATCACTAATCGTGAAGACATTTATGAAGAAATGAAGTATGTGCAGAAGACAATCGGAGCAGTACCCAGTCCTTTTGACTGCTGGCTGACTCTGCTAGGAGTGAAGACGCTCCACTTACGGATGGCAAAACACGCTGAGAACGGGCAGATCGTTGCTGAGTTTCTAGAAGCAGATCCGAAAGTGGCTCAAGTGACTTATCCGGGACTCTCGTCCCATCCTCAGCACGAGATTGCCAAGGAGCAGATGTCCGGTTTCAGCGGGATGATCTCTTTTGAACTTACAGGCGGTCTACAAGGAGGGAAGACGGTCATGAACAGTGTAAAGCTATGCTCACTGGCGGAGAGCCTGGGCTCCGTGGAGACTATGATCACTCATCCCGCCACCATGACTCACGCAGATGTACCGGTGGAGGAGCGCCACGCCCGGGGGCTGACCGATGGAATGGTACGGATTTCGGTAGGTATTGAGGATCCCGAGGATATTGTGGCTGATCTGGAGCAGGCGCTGGCGAAGGCCTGACGATGGCGAAAAAGAAAAAGAGCATTGATACCAAATTGATCCACGCCGGTGAGCCGGAGCCACGTATTGGTGGAGCCGTCAGTATTCCCATTTTTCAGTCAGCCATGTATGAGACCGGTGGGGAAGGCAATTACCACGACATACAATACATCCGGCTGAACAACACACCCAATCATTTGGCGATTCATGAGAAGTTCGCTTCCTTGGAGAATGCCGAAGCAGCCCTGGTCACTTCTAGCGGAATGGCAGCCATTACCACCTCACTCATGACGTTTCTATCAGCAGGCGATCATTTGTTGATACAGGATACACTCTACGGCGGAACGCACACATTCGTGAATCACAATATTGAGAACTGGGGTGTGGCGTACGATTTTATCAATGGACACGACCCTGCATCGTGGGAGGCAAAGCTGAAGCCGGAGACAAAGATTATCTACGTGGAGACCATGACCAATCCACTGCTGCAGGTGGCGGATTTGAAGGCGGTAGTAGATTTTGCACAGGAACACAACCTCATCTCCATTATTGACAACACTTTTGCTTCTCCAATCAATTTTCGTCCGCCTGAGTGGGGATTTGACCTTTCGTGCCACAGCTGCACCAAATATATGAACGGGCACTCCGATATTGTGGCTGGGGCGGTCACCGGTTCAGCTGAGCACATGGAGCAGATCACTCACAAGCTGAATCATTTTGGCGGTACGCTGGATCCCCACGCCTGCTACCTTCTCCACCGTGGAGTGAAGACACTGGCTCTCCGCATGGCTCGCCATAATGAGAGCGCCTTGAAGATAGCCGAATTCCTGCAGGAGCATCCAGCCGTTGATAGACTTAACTACCCCGGTCTGCCGGATCATCCTGACTACGAACGGGCACAGGAACTTTTCGACGGTTTCAGCGGGATGCTCAGTTTCGAGTTAAAACGTGGATTGGAGGCGGCAAAACAGTTTATGGAAAGGGTGGAACTTCCCATTGCAGCGCCCAGCCTGGGCGGCATCGAGACGCTGGTGACCCGTCCGGCAACAACCTCCCATTCCGGCATGTCGCCGGAGGAGCGGAATGAGGTGGGAATTACCGACAGTCTGGTACGACTCTCGGTGGGAATCGAGGACGTTGGTGACCTTATCGCCGACTTTGATCAAGCCCTCAGCTAAGAAGAGATAACATTTTTGGACTGCGGTACCTACCAATTGTACATCACAATTGAGAAATCAATCTGCATCCGTGTGGGCGCATTAGGAAAAGTGGAATTTGAACCGGGAAATTATGTCTACACAGGTCGGGCGAAGAAGGGACTCCAAGCTCGGTTACTGCGCCACCAAAAGAAAGACAAACCGCTCTGGTGGCACATTGACTATCTATTGCACCATCCTGCTGTCAAACTGATACGAGCAGAAATAGTCTCCACTGACGCTGAGGCAGAATGCGAAGAGAATCAGCAGTTGCTAAAACAGGAAGGAATGCGAATAGCAGTACGGGGATTTGGTGCCAGTGACTGCCGTGCCGGATGCGGGGGACATTTGGCGAGGATATCCACACCATAATCATCTAACCCGGTTACGATTTTTTACTTCGGAATTGTTTTATTTGACTTCTAGCATCTATGTAAGAGTCAACGATGGCATATAACCATATGCCGCCCATTACACCCATACTCACCCAATTTATCTGAGCATATTTCTCCATTTCACTGTAATTATCAGAGGCAACATCTCGTTGAGTAGATCTATCATAAGCATCTTTTGACTGCTTATATAGTACATAACTACTAATTGTTGAAGCGGCCATAAGTAGTTCAGAACCTAGAATAATGCTGCCCTTTCGTGGCTTATCATTATAGAATTGTCCCCACCCGGGAAATATCATTGATCTAAAAGCAGCTGTAATAGGATATTTCTTAATCATTACAAGTTCGCTACTTATTGAAAGGAAACTGTTCGATGGTATTTCTACTGAAGCTGACTGTAAAATATTTCCAGTTTCCACATTAATGATACGTGCGGCAAGAAGAAAACGGTTCCCCAGGTCAGCCACAGCTCCGGCGATAAGGTATTGTACATTCAATATATTCCCCACTTCAATTTCATCACTGGTCAGACCGGTTTGGCTCAGGCCTATTTCTTCAATAATATCTTCTAATCTCTCTCTTTCAACTACCGAGATATTTGGGATACTTATTAGGTTTTGGTTTATAAGAATTGCGGCTGCTTCACCCAAATCACGAGCTTCTGTTCTCCCTTCTGTGGTTTCGAATGACAGCACTGCAACACCAAAATCATTATCCGGTACATTGATTAAAAGATCATCAACAAGCTGTTGTATTTGACTGTTTACAATTGAAGTTTCAACAGAAGTTTCTTGACTGAAACAGACAGTATTTAACGCTGATAATAGAACAACTACAAAACCTGTATGAATGGCAATTTTCTTCATTCTATACTCTCATTTAATAGGCTGCACGACTTCTATACGTATGCATATCAACTATAAATAAGTTGTTATTATTGTCTCCGATTAAACTGGCTTGGCTATAAATAGCAACTTGTTCACTGAAATAAAAGGGATATACGAATTCTTGGTTTATTCCGTCCCACCTTGAAACAAGTATTCCTTCCGAATTATACCGATTCACAGTCCCTAGTTCTGTGTCAGAAATAAATACATTTCCTCTATTATCAGCAAATAATCCAATAGGAACCAATGATCCGGAGTTCCAATCAAATCCTTGCCATGATGTTAAGAAATTACCATCACTGTCATATTTAAAAATAGTTCCGTTCCAATTAGTGAGGTATATCTTATTGCTTCCAGTGGGTGAATCTTTACCTACAGAGATGACACCTATATATACTTCAGGTACTTCAACGAATGAAAGTTCATTTCCAGACAGATCAAATGTTCTGTAACCCCAACCTTCACCTACTATTAGTATATCAGAAGAAGATCTGGCTATTGCAGTGTTTCTTGACGTTCTAAACACACCATTATCATACCAGGAAGTGTCTAAATAAAATTCCCCTTCATCCCAATCTCCGGTAAACTTTATTATTTTGCTATCATAATAAGGTTCACCTCCCCTTAATAATACAAGAAGTGTAGTGGAGGATGAATTATCATCTTTAAAGACTACTACTTTTGTTGGTGTAATATGAGGATAAATATTCACATCAACGCTGGGATAATTATCGGCATCATATGGATCTGCTTCCCCATAAATCTCATACAGATCAGGCGCACCGTCGTTATCTGAATCACCACCTATGATATTTGTCCATATTATCTCTATTCTACAACCGCTTGGATCATCAGGATCGTAGGCTCCTGCATAAAAATAAAGATCCCAATTACTTTCGAGAATAGCATAGCACTCATTACTTGTATTATCATGAGTTACAACGTCCATTTTGCTAAAATGGTACAAGTAGTCAGTTCCACTGCCTTCCAGAGACAATCTTCCACAATAATAAATATCAGGCACAGATGTTACGCATAGTTCATTACTTGCAGTTATCAATCCGCCTTTATCTTCAGTATAAACATTATAACAGTATGATCTGTTTTGTTGAAGGCCCGTATCTGTGATTGTATTGAGAAATGGGTATGGATGCGTACCTATTAATGTTGATAAAGTATCTACTCCGGGCTGATCTGATCGATATATATTGTAGTTGAAAAAGTCGTCATCGCCTGATTCTGTCCAATCAAATGAGATTGAATGGTTAGTCATATCCGTTACTAAATCAGTTCTTAATTCTACTGCAGAAGGGGGATTGTTAGGTGTATCGGGATCAAAAACATTCGAATGAGTAGGTTCATCAGCGCAAGCCAATAAAAAGAGCAATAAAAATAAATTAACTTGTTGTACCC
>FUWD013174003.1_pt1 | contig 12161 bp, 12 predicted proteins | sample 1063281 | NCBI WGS metagenome assembly FUWD01 (sample SAMEA79048168, study PRJEB19326) | metagenome | biome: marine
AAAAGAGCTGGCACTAATATGGATAGAATCATGGTGACTATCTTGGAAATATTGTTGCCCAGTCCGGGTAAATGTGCTGTGAGTTCCCAAACTCCCAGCAGGATAAATCCAGTAACCAGGGCAAAAATACCTGTGTGGCCTCCCCATATTAGTGTTGGCAATATAATACCAGCCAATATGACAGCGGTGATAATCCTAGAGGTAAGCATTCTGATTCCTTAAGCCGAGGATTGCATCTGTTCAGAAATTTTGCCAAAGCGGCGCTGTCTCGATCGATAAGCTTCAATAGCTTTCCAGAAGGCATCTTCATCGAAACTTGGCCACAACAGATCGGTGAAATAGAGTTCGGCGTAGGCGACTTGCCAAAGCAGGAAATTGCTTATTCTAAGTTCCCCACCAGTTCGAATCAACAGGTCAGGATCCGGCACACCGGCGGTGTCCAGGAAAGATGAAAAAACTGAGTCATTCAAATCATCTTCCCTCAAATCACCGGACACCAACTTGTCATGAACCTTTAGCGCCGCTGAAATTATTTCCTGTCTTCCACCGTAAGAAAGCGCCACACTCAAAGTCATTGTCTTGTTGTTACAAGTTTTATCCAGAGCGGTTTTGATTTTTTGTCTTACAGACTCAGGTAAACGCTGTAATTGGCCAATCACATTGAATCTAATATCATTTCTGTGTATCTCTTCGATCTCTGAATCTATGAATTGGGTCAAGAGTTTCATAAGGCCAGAAACTTCAGATTCAGGTCGCTCCCAGTTTTCTGTCGAGAATGCGTAAAGGGTGAGGTATTTAATCCCATTACTTCTACAGAATTCAACTGCGCGACGAACTGATTTGGCCCCCTGCCGGTGACCTTCCAATCGCGGCATATATCTTTGCTTGGCCCAACGACCATTGCCATCCATAATTATGGCCACATGAACCGGTAAATCTTTAGACGTGTGATCGCTACTGGAAGTCAACCTATCTACCAATCACTGGAATAATCTTGAATATTAATTTTCTCGAATACCATCATGTAGTGAGCGCCCAAAAACCAGCAAGATTTCTCTTTCTTAGATTTCCATGATCTCAGACTCTTTTTCCGCTGTCACTAGATCGACTTTGGCTATGTAGTCATCGGTAGTTTTTTGAACTCTCTCTTGGGCTTTATGCAGATCGTCTTCTGAAATTTCTTTTCCTTTTTGAAATCCTTGAGAATCTCATTTGTGTCACGCCTGTGATTGCGAATTCTAACCTTGAATTCTTCAGCCATTTTTTTAACCAGCTTCACTAGTTCCTTTCTTCTGTCGGAGGTTAAAGGAGGAAGCACTACCCGAATGACTTTTCCATCATTCATAGGATTTAAACCAAGGTCAGATTTCAGAATCGCTTTTTCAATTTCCGGAACAGCCTGTGAGTCCCACGGCTGAATGGCAATTTGGCGCGGTTCGGGGATTGAGAGTGTAGCCAACTGATTTAGGGGGGTTGGGGTTCCGTAATAGTTTGGAGTCATACCATCAAGCAAAGCAAGCGATGCCCTTCCTGTACGGATTCTTTTCAAATCCTTCTTAAAGGCCTCGATTGATTTGTCCATCGATAACTTCATTTCTTCGAGCGCATCTTCCAGCATTGCTGCTCCAGCCTCTCCTCAAGAATTAATTTCTTACATCAAAATCAGGCAACAATAGTAGTGCCTACTTTCTCGCCTGACAGAGCTCTTCTTATGTTTCCCTGCAGATGCAAATTCAGTACTATAGTAGGGATAGCGCGTCGGCCAAGTATTTCGACGCTTGCGGCGTCAATTACCTTGAGCCTTTTTCTAAGAACCTCTTCTGAGCTTATCGAATCAAATTTTACAGCGTCAGGGTACTTACGAGGATCTTTGTCATAAACTCCGTCAACCTGTGTAGCCTTGATAAGAACGTCGGCTTCCATCTGAATTGCTCTCAAAGCCGCGGCTGAATCGGTTGTAAAGCAGGGATTGCCTGTTCCACCAGCGAATATAACTATCTCGCCCTCTTCTAGCGATTTGAACAATACCTCGCTGGAAAAAGCGTCTACAAATCTGCCTACTTCAAAAGAAGACATTACTCTAGCCGAACGACCGAGAGATCTGATGGCTGACCTTAAAGCAAGAGCGTTGATTACAGTAGCAATCATGCCCATCTCGTCACCGACCAGAGCAGGCGCTCCGACAGATGCGGCGGCGTTTCCACGTATAATGTTCCCACCACCAATCACAACGCCTATTTGTCTGTCGGGACCCGCAGCCATAACGATTTCCTGGGAAATCCAAGATATTTTAGTCCCGTCGAATCCAAACCCCTTATCCCCAGCTAAAGCCTCGCCGGATATTTTCAAAAGGGCGCGACGGTATCCATCAGGCATGGTTTTCATTAGTTCGTCTGTCCCAATTGATATCTGGTGAATCGGCCCACTGTGATATTCTCTCCGAGCTGGGCAATCTTTTCTTTGATCAGCTCTCCCACGGTCTTCGAGTCTTCCTTTACAAAGGGCTGATCAAGCAAACATGTCTCAGAATAAAATTTCTTGAGTTTTCCTTCAGCTATCTTATCAAGCATCTTTTCCGGTTTGCCAGCTTCCTTGGCCTGTATCATATAGATCTCTTTTTCCTTGTCCACAATTTCTTCCGGAACATCTGCGGAGGTAATCCACCTGGGAGAGCTTGCGGCAATTTGCATGCAAAGATCCTTCACCAGAGCGGCAAACTGTTCCGTCTTAGCCACAAAATCGCTTTCACAATTCAGCTCTAGTAGAACACCTATCTTTCCATTCATATGAATGTAAGACCCCACTCTGCCTTCTGATGTGGCCCTTCCTTCCCTCTTGGCGGCTTTTAGAGCCCCCTTTGTTCTCAAGTAGTCTATGGCCTTTTGCATGTCCCCTTCTGTCTCAGCCAAAGCCCTTTTACAATCCATCAAGCCTAAACCGGTCTTTTCCCTCAATTCCTTTACCAAACTCGCTGATATCTCCATCGGATGCTCTCCTCTTTATCACGTAGTGTAGATTAAATCCCCTGCCTCCGGTTGACCGGATGTTTTCCCGAATCTCGATTTTGGAGACTCAACATCTCAGGTCTTGAATGGGTAGTGGTCATTGCAAGAAGCGAAGCCTTCCACACGAAGACTTCGACAAAACCACCGACCACGATCCGGTCTGATAGTGAGGCCCAACTATTCACATGAACCACTATTCCTGGAAGTTACGACTAAATATGGTCAGACAACCTGAGCAACTTCTTCCTGCACGGATTCGGACTCAACCAGTTCATTTTGGGATTCGCTATTTTCAGATTCAGTAAGGATTTCTCCTTCTAGTTCTTCTTCGCCTTTGGTCATTACAGGAAAATCACTCAATCCACCATCTTCTTTCAAAGAGGCTTCATACATAGAGCGACCTTCAATGCAAGCGTCAGCGATCTTGGCGGCAAAAAGTCTTATGGCTCTAATGGCGTCATCATTCCCTGGAATAACGTAATCTATCTCATCTGGATCACAGTTGGAATCCACGATAGCCACTATGGGTATTCCTAGTTTTTTAGCTTCCTTTACGCCAATATTTTCCTTCTTGGGGTCAACGATAAAAACCAATCCTGGAAGCCTTTTCATATCTCTTATGCCTGACAAATTCTTGTTGAGTTTGTCATACTGCCTCGAAATATTCACCAATTCCTTCTTTGTAAAGTTTGTATCTTCGGGCTTGTCGAGAATCGCGCCTAGCTGGTTCAGGCGTTCAATACTCTGCTTGATTGTGGAGAAATTGGTTAGCATGCCTCCCAACCAGCGTTGATTCACGTAAAATTGTCCGCATCTGGCGGCTTCCTCCTGAACAGCGTCCTGCGCCTGTTTCTTCGTCCCGACAAAGAGAACCCCAACTCCGGTCGCCGCAGCGTCCTGAACAAACTGGTATGCCCTTTTAAAAAGCCTGACCGTTTTTTGAAGATCGATTATGTATATCCCGTTTCGCGCGCCGAATATGTAGGGTTTCATCTTGGGATTCCAGCGTCTGGTCTGATGGCCAAAATGAACCCCGGCTTCAAGCAATTGCTTCATCGTAACAAGAGACAAATGAAAAACTCCTTTTCGGGTTGAATCTTCCATCCCTAGGACACGAACAAGCGCGACCCGAGCTACAGGGATGTGTAAGTTAAACTGTTATTATGAACATGGCTTCAATATAATGCAATAAAAAAAGGCGATTCCATTTAGGCATCGCCTTTTTTTGTTCATTGACTAAAATGTTGATTGGCTTGTTAAGCTGATTCAGTCTTCACAGTTAGAGCCACTTTGTAAAGCACAGACATTATAAGGAATCCCAACGCCCAGACTCCGACAACAATCCCTATTTCAGTCAAAGTCGGGTGGTATTCAGTGATTGTTTCAAGTGGGGACGGAATATAACCTGTAATAACAAGTGTGATTCCCTTTTCGATCCATAATGAGAAAAATACCGCGGCGCAACCAATAGCTAGGGTTCCTGGACTATTTCTGGTTTTTGGGTTAATCAAAACAATCAAGGCAATTGCCGCAAGAATCGTTGAAGCCCACATCCATGGCATCATACCTGTATGTCCGTGGAGCCCCACAAACAGATACAAGAAATGATACATGTGCTCCGGAATCTGGCTATAGAAGACCGTGAAAAGTTCACAAAGCACAAAAAATACACTGAGAATCATTGCATAGGTCACAATCTTCGCAAGAGATTGAATCGCTTCCCAGCCCGCATCAAACTTGGTGTATTTTCTTAAAAAGAGACAAATAAGAATCAACAGCGCAGGACCAGCCGCAAAAGCCGACCCAAGAAATCGAGGGGCCATGATAGCTGATAGCCAAAAGCCTCTACCTGGCAAGCCGGCGTATAGAAACGCTGTAACAGTGTGAATGCTGACGGCCCAAGGTATAGAAAGGTATATAAACGGTTTGATCCACTTGGGAGGTGGAACCGATTTGGCCTCTGCTTCCAGCACCGTCCATCCAACAAAGATGTTCAGGAATAAATAACCGTTCAAAACAACCATATCCCAGAAAAGCACCGAATTTGGGGTAGGATATAGCAGAACGTTGAAGGCCCGGTCCGGACGCCCCAAATCAACCACGATGAACGACAAACACATGGTTACCGCTGCCACCGCCAGAAATTCGCCCAATATTGTGATCTTGCCGAACACCTTGTAATTGTGAAGGTAGTATGGCAGGACAAGCATTACGGCGGACGCCGCTACACCAACAAGAAAGGTAAATTGTCCAATATAGAGCCCCCACGAAACATCTCGGCTCATTCCGGTTACCCCTAAACCGAAACCTAGCTGTCTGAGATAGAATCCGAAGCCCATTCCAACCAGGATCAGCAAGAAACCAATCCAGGCAAAGTAGCTCTTATTACCTCTTAAAGCCTTTTCAAGCATGGTTACCTCACAATATGTAATAGATCTGGGGACGAGTGCCCAACTGAGGTTTACGTTGAATCGTCGGACGAGTTCGCAGCAACTCTCGGACCTCGGAATTTGGATCCTCCAGATCTCCGAACACCAAGGCCTTTTCCTTGCAGGCTTCTACGCACGCCGGCAACTTACCTACGGCGAGAAGTTCTGAACAGAAGTTGCATTTTTCAACGACGCCTCTGGTTCTCGTTGGATATTCAGGATTCTCCTTTTTTATGAAAGGCCTGGGATCACTCCAGTTAAGATTTCTGGCCCCGTACGGGCACGCCGCCATACAAAAACGGCAACCAATACAACGATGGTAATCCATAGCCACTATGCCGTCAGGGCGGCGAAAAGTCGCCTGAACCGGACATACACGAACGCAGGGAGGATTGTCGCAATGGTTGCAAAGAACCAGGAAAGGCAAACCTTTCAGACTAGTCTTTATATAGTCATTGATGTAAGGGTTCTCCTGTCCAGGAAAGGCATGTTCAAATGAAGTCTGCCAAATCCACTTGATCTCATCCTTGGGGTTGTTGAAACTGGGAATGTTGTGAGCGGAGTTACACGCCAGAACGCAGTCCTTACAACCATCTTTCGCTTTGAGACATTTCTGCTGGTCCACGACCATTGCCCATCTCTTGCCGTTGAAGGCCTTTGGATCCTTTTCAAACTTCGGACCCCCTGCTCCAGCCACAGCGTCGACAACTGGCTTGGCCCCAAAACCCAGCATGGAAAGGCCAGCGATCTTCAAGAAACTTCTTCTTGTGTCGTCCATCACTTATCACTCCTTCCGGCCAGTTTTTCCTGCTCTTTGGGCGCTATGTGACAATCCCAGCAATTCGGGGCCACGTTAAGATATGTGTGGCATCGGTCACAAAACTTCGTCTTGGTAGAATGGCATTTTGTACAGGTATTCTGTAGACTCATGTTGAATTGTTTACCTGCTGAGTTTACATATATTCGTTTCCCATCCCTTACCACTTCGTCTCTCCACTGATCCAGAAGAACCATGTGGTTAGCCTGCATGAAAGCCTTTGATTCAACGCACTGTTTTTCCTGAGTGCCAAGTTCCAACTTCGGTGGCGCTGAGGGCTTGGCTAAATTGTACCAAAAAGGGGCAGTGATAAGGGCGAGAAATATAACGATCCCAATAATGATTTTTCCAGCGTTATACATTCTACTCGTCCTCCTCTACATCCACAAAAGGTTCACCGCGCAAATCCAGTGTACGTTCATTCTCCCCTTCCATGATCAAGGCATTGGCTACCAGTTCATGTATCCCGCCAACAGATACCTCGGGAGCCCAGTATTCTGTTAATGCGGTCAGAGTGGCGCGGTCGATCGCACACATACATAAAAGGTGATTTACGTTGTGTTTGTCCCTTACGTGCCTCAGTGCGCTTGCTCTAGGAAAAGCTCCTCGCATACGCATGTCTATATTCTCGTCATTTCCGAGACCGGCCCCTCCACCGCAACAGTATGTCTGCTCCCTAATGGTATTTTCTGGCATTTCATAGAAGTTATTGGTCACGTTGCGGATTACGTAACGTGGTTCTTCCAGAAGACCGGCAGCGCGGGCTGGATTGCAGGAATCATGGAAAGTCGCGATGTATTTATCGTTGCGACTTGGATCAAGCTTCAACTTGCCATTTTTGATAAGATCCGACGTAAACTCGGTAATGTGAACCATTTTTGTCTGTTTGGAATTTTCGAATTTGGTCCCTGTTATCGGAGATACCGGTTCTTCAAGAAAATCCGCCGGGCCATTCATTGTTTCCATATATTGGTGCATGACCCGCCACATGTGACCACATTCACCGCCAAGAATCCACTTGACTCCCAATCTTTTCGCTTCAGCGTAGATTTTGGCGTTCAGTCGCTTTATCATCTCGTGAGATGTAAAGAGTCCGAAGTTCCCACCCTCTGAAGCGTAAGTGCTCCATGTGTAGTCAAGTCCCAACTCATGGAACAACATCAGGTATCCCATGCATGTATAGGTTCCTGGATCAGCAAAATAGTCGCCCGAAGGTGTAACGAAAAGAATTTCAGCGCCTTTCTTGTTGATAGGCAGGTTAACTTTGACACCGGTGATATCTTCTATGTCATCGACCATAAATTGCCACATGTCTACAAGTCCATGTGGAGGAATTCCCAGGTGGTTTCCTGTCCTAAAGCAGTTGGCCACAGGCTCCATAACCCAGTTGATGTTCAGACCTACCAGGTTGAGCAACTCACGACCGATCATAGTAATCTCGGCTGTATCTATTCCGTACGGGCAAAATACGGAACACCGTCTGCACTCTGTACACTGAAAGAAGTAGTAGAACCACTCTTTCAGTACATCCAGTGTAAGTTCTCTGCCTCCTCCCAAGCGACCGAGCATTTTCCCGACAAGTGTAAAATCATTCCTATAAACGCTTCGGATGAGTTCAGCCCTCAACACGGGCATGTTCTTTGGATCTCCAGAACCGATAAAAAAATGGCATTTGTCCGCGCATGCGCCACAGCGAACGCAAATGTCCATGAATAGTCGGAAGGAACGATACTTTTCCAGGCGCTCCTTCATCCCCTGCAATATTATTTCCCGCCAATTCTCAGGCAACTTCCAGTCGTCGTCTGTAGGAGACCACTGTCTAGGGTTTGGCATGCCAAGCGCTTTGAGATTTTTACCCGCGGCAGGATAACTGTACGTGCCCTCCTTAAATTGGGCTCGGTTATCCATCCATCCTGTCTCGGGAGGTCTGTTCAGGTCTATATTCATCAAATCTTTAGGTTTTGGTAAATCGTGTAGCTCCATGGTTACTCCTTGTCAACCGGGATGCCGACTTCTTTCATCTTTCCCCTGAATTCATTTTCATATTCTTCGTAAGTATGTACTTTCACCGGATAATTCCATGGATTCACATACCGCTCGCTTCTGTTAACATTGGCTAGGTTTCGTGTGGGGCTCAAGAAAACACCACCAGCGTGCATCAACTTGGAGAACGGAAAATAAGCGATCAGTACGCTTACGAGAAAAAGGTGCACATAAAAAATCGGATGAATCCCAGCGGTAGGAACTGGGTGAAAAGTGAATAAGCTAATGGCCAGGTTTTTGACGCCAAGCAAATCCACCTTAAAGTAGTTTCGCATCAGGACTCCTGATACGCCTATTCCCAGTATCAGGAAAAGAGCAAAGTAATCTGCGGGTAGCGAAATGTAACGAACTTGCGGCAAAGTTACTCTTCTCAGGAAAAGTAAAGTTACAGCGCCTAAGAAAATAATGTCCGAGATAAACAATGTTGGAACCATGATTTGAAAGAAACCATCCACAGAAGTAATGGCTTCTACAAATGATGGAATTGGTTCCATGAAAAATCTCAGGTGTCGCAGTATGATGATGAGGAACGAGTAGTGAAACATGATACCAAAAAGCCACAACCACTTAGCAGAAGCGTATGTGATTTTGGGCCCCTCTCGCAACTCAGCCTTCGTGTTTCTAAACAGGGACCGAAACAGAAAGACTTCCAGGAACATTCTGCCGATAACCCCCCATGTGTTGTAGGGAGATTCAAGATTATCAGCTTTGATCCAGGGCAGAGACTTTGCCTGCCCGCATGTTGTTGGAATACGAAAGGGGACTGGCACTCTAGCCCAACCCACAATCCGGTAAACAACCCCGACAATGAAAATGGCCAGCGCAATATACGGAATGATAACTCCAAAAACGGAATCGAGACCTATCGCCCCAACTCCGAACCAGGAGATCGCCGCTAACGCGACCACTGCAATCAGGGCCGAAACTAAAGAAACAAATGCGTTCATTCGACCACCTCAATTAACTTAACGCTGTTTTTATCTCCAACTAAAGGGCGCTACCATTCGTGAGGCGCCCCGTACTTATTGCACGCTCTCTCCAGGATACGCGAGGTTCTGTTCCTTATCTCCATAGCTCGCATTTCGAAGAGTTTCTCGCGACATTTCATGTACATGTCAAAAGCAGTAAGAGCAAGGGAATCAATCCTTGATTCAATTTCCAGAAGTTCTCCAAAATGACCAGAATCCTTCGAAAACTTTTTTGAAACAACTTCCCTGATGCTGTTTTTTAAAAGGAAAACAAACGCCACAGCATTAGAGGGAGAAAATTGCTGGACAGCTCTAATCCTTACTATGTCATCCAACCTCCGAACTACAAGAGGTGAATATTCCTTACTATCTCCCGTCACCCAATCAAAGAGCGCCTCTGCCCCTTGAGCTATTGCCGCCCCTACTGGATTTGCAAACTGATCTTTCTGATTTCTGAGAAACGAGCCCGACTCAGACGGATAAGTATCAACGGTAAGGTTAATCCAGCGTTTTATTATGGTTCTCTTCTCTTCCAAAAGACCACTTTTCATTATTATTCCTTGCGCTATTTCAACGACTATATCTAATGACCATGGTAACCCTTTTGCAATTACTTGATAAAGACCCGACGCAGAATCATGCACCGTTCCGGTCATTAAAAACGAAACGCCTTTCGATAACTGCGCTTTTCTCTATCAGCCGGGCTAATCCTAAAACTTTAAGCCAACCATTCACCCAAGTGAAATCCCGATCGTCTCTGACTTCGGATAATATTGGCTACAAATTTAAGTGTTATATTAACACTTGGCTTACAGCCCGGGTCGGGGTTAGCCGTGGTCAAGGTAAGAAATTTAAGGTTCTACGCGTATACTTTCCATGGCCAAATGTCAAGCTTTTTGGCTGGTTTTTGAGAATGCGTCTGTCAATTATCCAGAGAATTGAGTCCTCTAGCAATTTGCGCTTGAAGATCCAGAAGAATGCCTTAAGTTAATATTGAACGGGAAGAACTCTCGAGACAGACAATTTTCAGATGATCGCATCAGGAGTGTGAAACATGATAAAATTCAATGGAATAAACCACCTGGCAATGGTAACAGGCAACATGGATGGGACAATCCGTTACTGGCGCGATCTTCTTGGATTCAGATTGGTAGCGGGTCTTGGCGCGCCTGGATACCGGCATTATTTCTTCGAAATTTCACCAACCGACCTTATTGCGTTTTTTGAATGGGATGGCGCTCAGCCAGCGACGGAGAAGGACCATGGAGCTCCGGTGAAAGGCCCTGTTGTATTCGACCATGTTTCCTTCGGGGTTGATCGTATTGAGGATCTGTGGGAGTTACGAGACAAGTTGTCCGCGGCTGGATTCTGGGTTTCGGAAATGGTGGACCACGGTTTCATTTATTCGATTTACTCCTTCGACCCAAACAATATTCCGGTAGAATTTAGCTTCTCCGTAAAAGGCGACAAGATTCGACAATTCCCTGTAATGGCGGATAAACGTCCGTCAGATATCACGCTGGAGGGATCTGAACCTCAACCTGGTCGGTGGCCTGAATCGACACCGTCCCACCGGGAAGATCGCAATATATTTCCCGGCGCCGGCAGCGAACTTTTTCACGGCGTCAAAGACCACACTAGCGGCTGATCTTGGACATCAGTTTTCCCAAATAAGGTTCTACTATCACAACTGCGTCATTGACACAAAGTTCATGGCAACAGAAACATGATATGCAGATACGTCTGTCAATCTTCATAACCCCATTGTCATTTTTGATTGCCCCAGGAGGGCAATGATTCATGCAGACCCCACAGTTCCGGCAGATTGATGCGTCGATCGAAGGTTTAGTGATAATATGATTTTCAAGAAACCTCCTCAAAGGGTTCCAATAAGAAAGGTTCCACGACATAGTCATTGACTTGGGCCGTTCAAAATCAGCAAGAGGAAATCCCTTTAACTCGTCCCCCACAATGGTGGTTCCTGCTGGATCAGCTACTCCTAGTCCCAGTTCACTCCCAACAGCGCATGTTTTTACAAGATTTATGGGGAAACCGAGAAGATAGGCTATCACTGAATCCAGAGCCACGGCATCCTGACCAGCCGCCACTATACCTATTAGCCTCGGTTTACCACTGTTTGGACCATTTCCTTCCATCCCAAGGACACCATCAACTATCGAAACTGCAGGACTAATTTGCTCATAAATCTGAACCAGGAGTGTTGCGAAACTGTCGATATTTTTGCCGGCGCGTAGATGCCATGACGCCTTATCCGTACCAATTACGGTTCCAAACAAGTTTTTTATGGCAAGAGTCAAACCCATCTGACAGTGTGTTTTAATCTTGGGAAGGTTGATCACCTTATCAAATTCGAATACCTCTTCAGCTAGTTCCAGCCGTCTGAACAGCCTGTTTTCTTGGCAATCAAGGCTCCGTTTCCTTATGAAAGGACAGGGTTTGACGTTAAGCCTCTTCATAAAGTTGTCGTATCCGGACTTGGATAGGACTCTGCTCAGGTTTCCCAGCGGAGGGCTGTCCCCCAAAGACAGTTGGGCTCCATAGTCCACCAGCAACTCTGCAACGGCTTCTACAAAAGTGGGATGAGTAATTATGGCCTGACCAGGACTTGAAGAACGAAGCAAATTGGGCTTCAAGAGAACTTTGTCCGATCGATTAATCATAGAACTTAGTCCACCTATATCATCCATACAGGCGTTCACAATGTCCTTTAGGCCAGCTAGTTCGTATTCCCGATATTTCCTGACACTCACCAGTGATTTCATTTTGATCCTCAAAGATTTCAAATTTCCTAATTTTGCCCCCAATTTTGAGTCCTGACTTCCAGGATAATTAAAGAATTGACGCATTTCAATCTTCACTAGTATTACCTGGTGATTTC
>FUWD013231670.1_pt1 | contig 12159 bp, 17 predicted proteins | sample 1063281 | NCBI WGS metagenome assembly FUWD01 (sample SAMEA79048168, study PRJEB19326) | metagenome | biome: marine
TAAAATGTTTTTCAAGATAAAAGGATTGGCTACGAACTCCACCAACAAGAACATCTAAGTATTTTAAACGGTTGCCACGATGTAAACCAAATTCAAATGTTTCAATATAACAATGAACCATGGCCTTTTTTACAAAGTAATATGTTTGTATTAGAAAGTAATCTCTTGAATGAACCATGCGTCGGATATTTTAGTATATCCACGACAATCGACGAAAAAATTATATTTGAGTTTATAATCGACAAAAATATCCACGAGTTAATACAATTGGAACGCGACCTTTTGGAATTTCTAAATATCAAGACACGAGACAATGACGTACATTATCCAGAATATATTTATGAACAAATTGACCTAGCAAATGATAATGTATTTTTAGTAAAACATTTTCCAAACTATATGTATCCTTTTTGGAATATGAAGCAAACTAACCATGGATTAAATGAACAAGTCAGTGTGATATTAGACGGCTATGATATTATACGTTCTTTTGAGATGTCATGTGAACATGATACTATGCGGAATAATTTTAACCGAGACTATGAATCCATTTTGAACCGTTTGTTTTCCAAAGAAAGGGTAGAACATGAACTAAAACGATTATTTTCTAAAGGATATATTACGCGTTCATATGGAATTATAGATATGCAATCTTTATTGTATTGTATGAATCCTATTTAATAAAATATTATACAATAATAATAATGAGACTTCTCCTTTTATTCAGTGGATTCATCAGTGTATTAGGTTTACGTTCTGGTCACTTGCCCAATGGTAATTCTAAAATATATGTCTCTAGTTCAAATCCTCAAGAAGATTTATTTATGCTAGGTCATACAAAAGCATCGTTCATAAGTAAACACTGGATGAACAATATAATGACGCATTTGATTTCAAATGAAAAACATAACCGTTTTATTAGTTATCGAGACCATCCAGATTTACATATCATTAACAAAATAAATGAGTTAGAACAATACATCCAAGAAAATAGAAAACCAAATGACTATTATATGGCGTGGATGCCCAAATGTGTCAATGGTTCAAAAGATGTATTGTTTTTAGTTGTGTGTCAGCATAAAACAAAGGGGTTTTGTGTAAAGCACGTGATTCAATCTCCGTTTTGGTCGCCTGACCAAATCAAAAGTACCCAATTAAAATTATCCTTAGAAAGTATGTCTCAATACGTAGATATGAGCGAATTGTATGAAACTGATATAAGATATAAATTAGCTTGGTCTACTTGGTATATAGAAATTTAAGAACCACACATTAAACATTCGGGGTCTTCTTTATCAGGTACAACGGTAAATTGTTGAGCTTGATGTTTTGCCTTTCGACGTAAATAATACATACCTGTTTTTAATCCGGACTTCCAAGCATACAAATGCATATTGGTTAAAATTTTATAGTTAGGGTCTTCTACCCATAAATTCATAGACTGACTTTGACATATATATGCTCCGCGGTCTTTTGCCATATCGATAATCGATTTCATCGACATTTCCCATACAATTTTATATTTTTGTTTGATATAATCTGGAATTTCCTTTATAGTTTGAATCGATCCCTTATGTTTAACAATTTCATTTTTAATCGAACTATTCCAAATGTTCAAATCAATTAACTCTTTCATCAAATGCTTATTAATGACCATAAATTCGCCAGCAAGTGTTCGTCGTGTATACATATTGCTTGTAAATGGTTCAAAACATTCATTGTTAGACAATATTTGACTAGTGGACGCAGTAGGCATTGGTGCTAAACACAACGAATTATAAGTTCCAAATTCCATAATATTATTGCGTAACTTATCCCAATTATATTTATTCGATGGAGTCACATTCCACAAATCAAATTGGAAGATTCCTTGGCTCAAAGGCGAACCATCAAAACTATCGTATGGACCTTGTTTTTCTTTGGCTAGTTCCATACTTTTTTCCATAGACGCATGATACATTGTCTCAAAAATATCTTTGTTGATTTGTTTGGCATCGTTGCTATCAAACGCAACATTCATCATCGCAAATGTATCCGCTAACCCTTGGACTCCAATTCCAATAGGTCGATGTTTTTTATTACTGAGTCGGGTCTTTTCGGTTGGATAATAATTCACATCAATGATATTATTCAAATTTTCGGTGACTATTTTTGTAATTTTATGAAGACCTTTGTAATCAAACCATGGAGTTAATAATTCATTTACTTTACTGAACCCTCCAATTTTTTCTTGATCTACAAATAATTGTGGAAATGTAGTGTGCTCTTTCAAAAAAGAATCATACTCCTTTTCAGGAATCAAATGAGTAGTATAAATGATTTTATGATGGTCTAATAAATGTTTTAAATAATCACACCATTTACACTTTTCTTTTGTATATACGTTTACGTTTCCTTTGAATTTATATTTACTAGGTTTCACAAAGGAAGACAATGAAATACTGGCTAAATTACATACAGCACTTTCTTCTTTGTCACTATATTCTATAATTTCACAACATAAATTGGAGGAACGTATGGTGCCCAAATTTTTTTGATTACTTTTTTTATTACACGCGTCTTTATACAACATATACGGAGTACCGGTTTCCATTTGACTATCTAAAATTTTAAACCAAAGTTCGCGAGCCTTCATTTTCTTTAGATATTTTCCTTCACTGACATATTGATTGTATAATGCTTCAAAGGACTCTCCATATAATTCCGACAATCCTTCGCATTGATTCGGACACATCAAATACCAATCGTCGTCTTTTTCTATTTTATTCATAAACAAGTCAGGTACCCATAAAGCATAAAATAAATCGCGCGCACGCATTTCTTCTTCACCATGGTTTTTACGGAGTTCTAAAAACTCTTCGATGTCTCCGTGCCAAGGTTCTAAATAAATGGCAAAACTACCATTTCGTTTACCACCTCCTTGGTCCACGTATCTTGCGGTGTTGTTGAATACTCTCAACATAGGAACAATCCCATTGGATTTACCATTTGTACCTGAAATATGAGTACCTTTTGAACGAACGTTATGAATATGTAGACCAATACCACCAGCCCATTTTGAAATTGACGCACATTCGTGGAGTGTATTAAAAATACCATCAATACTATCGTCTTCCATACCCAACAAATAACATGAACTCAATTGTGGACGTCTAGTTCCAGAATTGTACAAGGTTGGTGTAGCATGAATAAATAATTTTTTACTTAGACCATCATAAGTTTCCTTCACTTTATCAAGATTTTCTCCATGTATTTCGATAGAGACACGCATCCATAAATGCTGAATATTTTCAACCACCTTATTATTATTTCGCATCAAATAAGAACGCTCCAAAGTTTTATATCCGAAATAATCAATTAAAAAATTGCGTTCGTATACAATCATATGTTCTAGTTCTTTATGGTGCTTTTCGACTATACTATAATAACGAGTGGATAAATATTTTTTTGACAATAATTGTACACTTTCAAGTAAGGTATGTTTAGTTTCTTTGTGATGATTTGATACACAAATATATCCGGCCAATTTGGAATAATCGTAATGTATAGAACCCATAGATGCACATTGTTCGGCCATTAATTCATCGATTTCACACGTCTTGATATTATTATACAATTGGTCAATGATTTTTAAAACTAGTCCACTATACTGAATCTCTAAATTGTATTTGTCTCCTAATTTTTTAGTCCGTTCTAAAATCTTATCGTAAGATAATAATTCTTTTCGTTCATTGCGTTTGATCACATACGACATTTATATATTATACAACCTTATTTTATATCATTTAAATATATAACTTACATTTTACAAATATCCTTTGTTTTCCTAATCCGTAGGTTTTATTTAAGTATTTCATATATGGAGTAAAAACATCACAATACATTCAATTGTTTATTTTTAGATATAGCTGACCATCTTTTGGTAGTATTTCGTTTTTATAATTTATATACAAATATTTTTAAAAATAATCCAGCAATCAAACATAACCATCCACCTAGTTCAATATTATGCATAAAATGTATAAACTGATCTTCGGTATATTCTTTAAACATTTCGTAATAAGGTTTATTTTCTTTATAAGATAATAGCTCTATCTGGTGTTTGAGTTCGTTAATTTCATACATACAATGAGATAATTTTATTTCATATTCCCCAAGGTCTTTGGTTCTTTTATGTAAAACTTCAATATCATTCGTGTTGATATCTCGCCAAGTTTCTAAACAACAAAGCGGTTCAAACTTATGTGGATGACAATAAGGTTCATTCATTACAAAGGTTTCAAATGTAATCATAGGTGATGTATATACAAACGCATCTACTATTTTATAAAGACACCCATATTGTAAATGTTTTTCTTTTACACTTACATTATATATAGTTTGAAAGGAGTTCTGTTCAGGAGTTTTGCAAACTTCTATGTTAAATTTATCTTCAGAATCTTGAATATAAAAAAAATCACACGCCCCATTCAAATAGGAATGATAACGTTTCTCATTACCTGAATAAGATTCAATAAGGTCCATACTATATTATTTGAATATTATGTATTTATTTCATTTTATAAAATACTATACGAACAAATCGGACATTTTAATTTTTGCGATGTGATCAACCATTTATCAATACATTTTTTATGAAACACGTGAAAACATTTCAGTACTCTTAAAGGTTGTGTGTCATAGTCCTCTAAACAAATGATACATTCACCTTCTTTATGAAAACATAATTCTTCATTATGAAAAGATACGGTGTGAAATGGATTTAATTGAACTCTTAATTCTGGTTCTACTGGTTCAGGTTGAACACATCTTTCTTTATAACAACAACAAACTAAGGAAAGAACACTTACAAAAAGACACATTTGATATAGTTCATTCATATATACATCATAAGGTTATAATTTTATATCAAATTCATTTGAATTTGGCAAGTATTCAAGTGGACTATTTCTTTTTTTATACGCTTGGTAGGTTCTCTTTTTTTGTATTCACCATTTCCACGTTCTTCCAAAATAGTATCCCATAAAGTTTGGATCTCTTGAAATGTATGGTCAAACCAAAACTTACAACGAGGAACATATACACAAGAATAAACTTCCAACTTCCAATACACGTTTTTGAACCATTCATATTCAGTATTTTCATTTTTATTATCTAGCCATTCTTCTATATTTGTACAATGAATGTCCATATAATCGTATACATATTGTTCATTGTTATTAATGTATACCTTGATAATACCCTTATATTTTTCATCATGGGTAAAACAACCTGACCCATCTTCTATATAGTCATTATAACTATCATATTCTATAAATTTTGTCTCCACAAAATCACATTCATTTAAATCACAAACTTCCATTTGTAATTGCATTTGAATATAATAATCTTCTTTGGGTATTCCAGTAATCACACGACTAACCACATTTTTTACTTCAATCATTCTACCGAAATTATTAGTTCCAGTCACAATACCATCTGGCGACGCGGCTAAAAAGGAGTGGGTCGGATGTTCAATACAACCAAATTCGCTAATCTCGGTATTGTTTTTCATTTCGTAGAATTGGATCGTCAATGGTTCGTATTTATTCCCCCAACTCATAGGTGTTTCGGTTAATCCTGAACTATAATGTTCTTTGGGAGCACACTTTTCATATATGAGTTGATTTTTTACTTTTTCCTTAGTAGAATATGCTTTCCACGCATTACTTGCTGTAAGATGATTGAATCTAAACTCGTACCATTCTTTGGTACGCTGTTCTGGTTGTTTTATTTGTTTTAAGTATTCGATATGGTCTACTATATTTGGTCTTAATAAAAGTTGTTCTTCGTACGAAGATATAAAACTCTCTTTACTTCGTATGAAATTATGTTCATTTAGTAAGTGGGTTAATTCTTCATCATTTATTTTATCCTTCAAATGAATAAGTAATTTATCTTTGAAAGAATTATTGGTAATACTATGTGGGAATTCTTTTGCCAACTGTAATATATCTTCTTGCATAATAAAATATATATTGCGAATGATTTTAAATCAATTTTCATTATCCTTCTTTTTAGATTTATTTTTTAAAGTAGTCGGTTTATCTTGAACAAGAGAAAAACTACGCGTTTTTTGATGAAAGGTCAATCCAGGTATATTTTCAATGTTTCCACTATCTTGATTATAATTCAATTCATTGTTTTTACTTAATTTTTTTCGTTCAATAATTTTGATAAAAAAATTAGTGGCTTGGGTCATTTCTTCTTCATTCAAATCATAGGTTTCACTAATGTCTTTGATATATTTTTTAATTTTATTTATTTTGGCAGTTTTAGTTATTTAGACCAAACCCCTTTACGATTTTTGTCCATGTCTTGATTTAAAAAAATAGCCAAAGATTCTTCGGTAGTATCAATATTTTTATTATTTATAGTATTACCTGTATGAATCATAGTACGATAGTTCAAAGCATTCAGTTCTTTACAATCACTTTTTAATTCATTCATTAATATTATATATATATTATGTTTATATATGAAACAGATTAAATATAATCAGCATTTAAAAACAAATTTATATAATTTAAATTATGACATTTCGTGTCAAATTCAATATATAGATAATATTTATAATGATGTCTCTTTTGAGACACATATACAACAAGAATTAAAAAAGAAATATAATTCATATAAACAACAAGATAAATTGAAACATAGATTCGACCCTGATTTACACATTACTTATAAACAAATGATAGATAAATTATATTTTTCAAGATTAAAATGCTATTATTGTAAAGATGAATTATGCATTATTTATGATAAGAAAAAAACAAGTCATCAATGGTCACTAGAAAGATTTGATAACAATATAGGTCATTATGACAACAATACATGTATATCATGTTTGAAATGTAATTTACAACGAAGAACCAACAATCACGAATATTTTAAATTTTCAAAACAATTTAAAATAAATCGTATATAAACATAAAAATTTTATTCTAGTAATGATAACTGACCAAAACCAACTTTTATTGGTAAAATTAATGAAATTTTATAACAAGGATAATAACTTACATAAAATGTTATCGATTATCAACGGCGAATCTAAAATATCTCTACGTATCATTGATTGGTTTACTACCAATTATGCCAAAAATATTTTACAAATACAATAATTCCAATGACAAACGATTTATTGTTTATGAAGATATAAATTAAATTTAAAGGCATTTAAAAACAAGATTGACCCATTTTGTAGATGGACGCATACAATTCATATGGTAAAGATTCTAGTATTGAAACCACTATAGGACAATTAAACTTTTTCAAATGGGCACTTGAAAATAATATTATAGATTACATTGAAAATCATTATCAAGAAATAGAAGAAGATATGAATAATAACAATAGTCTATCACGTAGTAAAAAAAATATGAATCTTACTCGTAAAAAGAGACAAGAATTATCTATTTCGGCCAGTAAATGTTTGAAAAAGGAAACCATCGAAATTACTGTCAAATTCAATTAAAAAAATGAACATTATATTCATATGGGAAATATATATTCTTCGTTTCCAATGATACATTTTGAAGATATATACAAAGAAAATAGTGTTTTAATAAATACGTTACAGGAACATGAACAAGGTTGTCTCATTCATAACACCATTCCAGCAAATCAAGAAATTCATATTATGAACACTTATTTAAAAACCAACAAGAAAGTCAGGATAATTATTTACGGAAAAAATTATGGAGACAAATCTATTATTAAAAAATTCAATCAACTAAAAAAATTAGGATTTTCCAATGTATTTATTTATTTTGGTGGAATGTTTGAATGGATTATGCTACAAGAAATATATGGTAATGATAATTTTAAAACAGATGGAACAACATTAGATATATTACAATTTAAATAATAATAAACATATATTTTTATGGAAGAATTCAAACAATCCAAATTGTCTAAAATGGAATGGATTAGTATTGAAAAAAAACTAGACAAAAAGGAACTCATTATCATGAATATTATTAAGAACGGGTATGATAATGTAGATATTCAACATAACACTCATTTGACGTTACATCAGTGTATTAAAATAAATCACAAAAATTATCATTATTATATTTATCTTTATATTCTTAAACCTTTGTTGAAAAAAAAATACAATTTGGGTGAATTAAAACTAAAACCCCCTAAACAACCTTTGAATAGTGCCGATAAAATTCGTATTGAAAATATACAACATATAGAGGACACTATTGAATATATTATTTTAGAACACTACAAAAAATTAAATAAAACCAAAAAAGTGAAATATTATTATAATATACTTTATTTGTTCAAACATTATGATATCAATATTTATTTTAAACAAATACTAATGACACATTTGTCTGAGTATCATTTTTATCCTAGCGAACTATTAACTCATAGCGATTCGGTGATTGAAAATAATCCTATCTTTGATTATAAACCGATTGAATTACATAAGCATCAAAAAGATATGTATACTACATTACGAAACAATAAACGTTCATTGATATTTTATACTTCGCCTACATCTTCGGGTAAAACCATTACACCCATTGGATTGTGTCAAGAATACAAAGTTATTTTTATTTGTGCCTCGAGACATATTGGTATTCATTTAGCAAAAAGTGCTATTAATGTAGGAGTCAAAACAGGCTTTGCGTTTGGATGTAATTCGAATCAAGATATAAGGTTGCATTATTTTTCGGTACATAGTTACACCTCAACCAAGCATCCGAATCATAGCGATGGTTCTAAATTAGATATGCTTATATGTGATATACATTCTTATGAATATGCTATGGAGTATATGTTGTCCTTTTTTGATAAAGAACGTCTAATTCTTTTTTGGGATGAACCAACGATTACTATGGATTATGACCATCATAGTTTACACGAGTCTTTGTCTCAAATTTGGAAAAAAAACGTTATTCCTCGGATTGTTTTATCGTCAGCTACTTTACCCAATAACTTAGAACCCATTGTTGAAGATTATAAAAAAAGATTTGAAGGGGAGTTTTATAAAATAGAGACTACCGACCATTTGAGCAATATCACTTTATTGGATAGCAAACAAAATATCATTATGCCTCATAATTATTTTAAAGATAAAGAAGACGTAGAACGATTTTTGGAGACAAAGGGGCAATCTTATTTGAAATTTTTAAGTATTGGTGAATGTGCAAATTATATATTGAAATCGTCCTACAAGGATGAGTTCAACCAAATTTCTATAGATGAGATTGACGCACAATTTATTAAATTATTTTACTATAAAGTAATTCGCAATGAATTGTTTACAACCGAACAAAATAGTCTTTACATCAATGATACGTATTTTACGACCAAATCGGCGTCTCATATTACTCACGGACCGGCAATTTGGATCGTGGGTAACATAGAAACTTATGTAAGTCAATTGATACAACAAATGAATATACAACCTTATGTGTTAGACCAATTGGATAAAAAAATAATCTATAATGTAGAATTGAATGAAAAAATAAATAAACTAAAAAAGGATTACCAAGACAAAATAGCAAAAGACGAAGACAATGAAAACAAAATGAAAAATCAGCGTTTTAGTCCAGATATTATTGGATTGTCCAAACACATTGAACAACTAGAAGGAAGTTATAAACAAGTTCAATTGGATCCTTTGTATATTCCAAATACCTATGAACATTTTACAAGATGGTCAAAACAATCACAATATAATAATTCTAACGTATTCAAAGGCGATTTAGATGAAACTTATGTGACTCGTATTATGAACACTCGAGTAGATTTCAATTATAAAGTATTACTCTTATTGGGTATAGGCGTTTTACATGAAGTAGATTTGGAATTCAATGATATTATGAAAGAATTAGCCGATGCCAAACAACTTATGCTCATTTTGGCAACAAGTGATTATATTTACGGCACCAATTATCAGTTCGCACATGGTTATTTGTCAGAAGATATTAGAAACATAACACAAGAAAAAATTATTCAAGCAATCGGACGTGTGGGACGCAAAGAAAAAAACAAGACATTCACCTTTCATTTTTTACGAAAAGAGTATAGTGATCTATTTTTACAAGACAATCCTTCCAAAGAAGGCATGAAAATGAACGAATTATTTTGTTGTCTATAATATATATGTGTGATTGTGAAAAAAAAAATGTAAAACCCACGAATTATGAAAAATGGTTATATACGTTGTATACGACCATTGTGTTTATTTTAGTGTCGAATCCATATACTTACCGATTGGTCAATTCTATTTTAGGAAACATTTCGGATAAACGCGGATGTCCTACTGCGTTTGGGTTTGTAGTTCATACCATTGTATTTACCCTTGTATTGAGACTCATTATGTAACGCGTAATGTAAATCGATAAGGTATATAATATTCCTCCCCATAAGGTATCTATTAGTGCTAATGTATAATCCCAATGTTTTAAAAAAGACATATTAGTAAATTCATAAATTCCATAACTTGTGGAACCCAATAAAAATGCTTCTACAAGAGTACCCTTTTTCAACCAAATAAAATAATATAATTGTAAAAATAAAAATAAATATACTATAGATGCATACATTTTATCTACAATCATTTTGGAACCTTGAATTCTTGATATTATTTTAGATACTCTACCTGAAATAAGAAAAAGGAAAAAGTAATCTAATACCAAGATCACCATTAATAATAACAACCACATATATTAATAGAATTTATAAATAATAATAAAATATCCTAATAGGATTAAACCAATACCAAAATATATCCACGGGTCAACAATCGGTTTATTTAGAATTACCCTATCTAAATAAATAGACACCAATATAGAACTTGTTAAAAACAAATGAACAAACGTAGATACGTTGGTATATTGGAACGACCAAAATAGGAATATACGAGACAAAACCCATAAACAAAATGACGCAATACTAATCCTATTATTTTAGATGAATATTCCCGTTTTAGTTGAATATATTTAATCGAAAAAATATGTAATCCTATGCATAATGAGGCAAATAAAGATAATATGATAGCTTTATAGTTCATATATAAATATACAATGATATAATTATATATGTTATCGGTATCACGCTTATTAGTTACTTGGTCTTGCATAATTATGTTGTCATGTATTCTTCATACCAATTATAGTTTCTTGAATTGTGGTCCGAATGATTCTTTGGTTAGTTTTGAAAAATTTTACCTTTATGAAACAGATCAATAGTGTAGACGACGCACGATATGTATTGGATACGTTCATATAATAAGTTATCCACTTGTAACTCGTAACAAGTTTTTTTTATTATACATCATCATTTTCATTACCAAAAATGTGTTTGAAACGGTTCAGCATTTTCTGTTCGCTTTTCTTGGTATTCCTATAACTTTGTAATCTTAATTTTCTAAAAATGTATTTTTCATAAAACGAAAACAATAACCCATTTATTTCACTCTTCTTTTGAATATATTCCTTGAATTTTGTTAGGTTAAGTGATTTCTTATTTAGTTTAGATAATTCAGTTTCCAACTCTATAATAGTTCCATGCCCTTCTATTTGTTCTCGTTTCAACTTTAATTGTATTTTTGAATACTTCTTTTTCTTGGTTTCTTTTCTTCGTTGGTCTTGTGAATATCTAAAGATATTTGCTTGTTTATTATCATCATCAACACAATAAATCAAATCACACAAACCTGGATCGATTGCAACTATTTTCTTATTTTGTAAAGGCACATAATCTTTGATTTCATCAATATATGTTTCTTGGTTCGCTCCCTTTTTCATCATTGGTAATCGCTTACCAATTAAATCCTTACGCAATAATAAAAGTGCGCAACTAATACCATCGGTTTCTATCATATCATGAAACTCGTAATACTTTTTATGAAAACTCTTCAATTCAGTCCTAAAAAGAAATCCCATATTTTATCTTCGTTTCTCTTCAAATTCCCATTTGTTAAATAATCACTTTTAATTCCTTGTTTCTTCGTCATTAATAAATGCGCTAATGTTGTAGTATCCAATCTTATATGTTTTGGAATAACTTCGCTTCTCATTGGAAATACATTACTAATTGTTTGATTTTCAGTTTTCTACTTGTTTCATCATTCGTATCATACACTGAAAATAA
>FUWD013195437.1_pt1 | contig 12148 bp, 10 predicted proteins | sample 1063281 | NCBI WGS metagenome assembly FUWD01 (sample SAMEA79048168, study PRJEB19326) | metagenome | biome: marine
AAAGCCAGTGAATTTCCTGTCAGTTTGATGTTTTTCAATCAAAATAGTCTTTCTGGAACTGCCCACTTTCTATATGACTGCCGACCCCGACCCCTTACCGGTTCGTCCCAGTCTTTCCCAGAAAAAAAATCGCAAAGGTCCTTGATGGATTTTTTTTCTGGATCGGAATCCTGTTTTGCCTTTCCCAATCCGCACTTTTTTCTGGATTAACCCTCGGTCTGTTCGGGTTGAACCGAATGGAACTTGAAATAGCAGTTGAATCAGGGAATGAAGATGCTTCCAGGCTGCTCGAAATACGCAGGGATGCAAATCTTCTGCTGACGACACTGCTTTGGGGTAATGTAGGCATCAACGTCCTTTTGACACTTCTCACGGATTCCCTCTTGACGGGAATCAGCGCTTTTTTCTTTTCGACATTCTGCATCACGATTTTTGGCGAAATCCTGCCACAGGCTTATTTTTCCAGGCATGCCTTCAGGCTTGGAATCAAGCTGGTGCCACTGATTCGTTTATACCGCTTCTTGCTTTATCCGGTGACCAAACCTTCAGCGATGCTGCTCGACTGGTGGTTGGGTCGGGAAGGAGTCAGTTATTTCAAAGAGGAAGATTTTCGGGTGATGCTCCAAAAGCATATGGCGTCTCGTGAATCCGACATCAGTCCTCTGGAGGGAACGGGAGCCCTCAACTTTCTCTCGTTGGATGACCTCACAACTGGAGAAGAAGGAGAAATTGTTGATCCGGAAAGTATCATCCATTTGGAAACCCCCTATGATTTGCCCAGATTTCCAGAATTTGAGAGAACCCCGGAGGATCCTTTTTTAAAACAGGTACAGCGATCCAGCAAGAAATGGGTGATTTTTGTGGACCAGAATGACTCTCCCAGGTTGGTTTTGAATTCAGACCTTTTCCTACGCGATGCGCTCTTTGGAGTGACCCCTTTCCGACCTTATTCCTATTGCCACCGCCCGATTGTGGTTGATGATCCGAAAACTCCGCTTGGTATGGTCATGCAAAAATTGAGGGTTCATCCGGAACATGCCGAAGATGACGTGATCGACAATGATCTGATCCTCTGTTGGGCTGAGGAAAGACGCATCATCACCGGTGCCGATCTACTAGGCCGCCTCTTGAGAGGGATTGCCGGCAGGCAGTCTGTTCAGTAATACAACCACTCTAACTCTAAATTATTCCATAGGGGCAGACTGGATTCTATTGTGGGATCTAGGCAAACTGGATTAATGGTCAGAGAAACGGCAGCATCAGTAGCTCAAAACAATCACCATAATTAAAAAAATGATGCCCTAAATCTTCTATCTTGATATGTTCTTCAAGTATGGGAGATTTTCATCAAAAATATATCTAGCCATTGATGATTTTCTTGCTTTTCCATGCTTGCTAACTTGGTTGGATAGGATTAAGAATGACAGGCTTATTCTTTAGGAGCAGAAGGTTTGGTCCATGAAAACCTGAGAAAAGCCGTGCAGTTATTGAAATTCTAGAAACTTTTTAAAATTTAATTGACAGGATCATGAAGATAATAATTAAAGGGCTGATATTTGTCATTCTCCTTCCAACTATTGCCTTTGCAAAAGACTGGATACCTGAAAGAACAAAAACAGAGGCTGACACGGAATTAGGATGGCTCGTTGCTCCTTTACCTATAAATGTTGAAGGTATTGGTTCGACTGTTCCTATTGCAGGCATTTTTTCAAATATTTATAAAACTACAGATTTATTATTTGTTGCTCCATTCATAAAAGGAAATATTGAGGCAAAAGTATTTTCTGTGTATAAGTTGCCAATTGTTAAGGAGTCACTATTTTTTACTGTTCTTTATAATGAGTACTTAATTGGATTTAGAAATTATGACCGAGGAATAGATTCAGGAAAAAAAGATTATTACCAAACTTTGGAGAAGATGGACTCCACAACTTACAGGATGCAAGCACAATTTTTTGATCAACGCATTGAATTTCAATTAGGTTATTCCTCCGGGAAGGCTAATGTAGAAAAAATATATGATGTTGATGGAAATTATTTCTCGAATATTCAATCATCCGAAAGAAACTGGGTCGACAACATCGTTGGTACTCAAATCGATTTAACGGACAATCATTTTGACCCTCATCAAGGGCTCAGACTGGGTTTATTGCATTCTTCAACCAATTATGGCCCAGAATTTTTAAGCGATTATTCAGTGAATGATTTAAATGCTTCTTTATATGTTCCATTTTTTGAAAATCACACATTGTTGTTCAACTTTTTTCAATCACAATCTCAAGTCACATCAACAGGTTTGATCGATCAAACCAGTCTTACTGAACAAATGAATCTTGGTTGTGATTTAGAAACTGAATCTTCCAAATGCAAGACTTCAGAAAGCAGAAGGGTACAGTATTGGCTGAAGCGAAATAAGCTTGGTAAAGCATCGGCATTGGGTGGATTGAATCGTATGAGATCCTATAGTTTCAACAGGTTTTTTGCAAAAAATTCAGTAAACTATACCTTCGAATACCGACTGAATTTTTCGGAAAAGACAACACCCATAAACTGGATTTTTTTGGGAGGCGTCAAATCCGTGCTTCAAACTGCATTTTTTTATGAAGCTGGAGGGGTGTCTGATGATACTTCAACATTGAATAAGAATCTCAGAACATCTTATGGGGTGGGATTCAGAGCAATTATTTCAGGATTGATATACCGCTTTGACCTTGCCGCTGGAGATGAAGGAATCGCCCCAACTTTATTCATCAACTATCCTTTGTCTTTGGGTGCACTCGGGACATAATGATTTTAAAAAGCATCTTAAAAGAAAGTTAGAGTAAATCCGGGGTCATGCTCTTTTCAATCAACGCCGACAATCCCCAACCACGGCTTATAAAACAGGTGGTTGAATTACTTGAGAATGACGGAGTGATCATTTATCCCACAGATACTGTATATGGCTTGGGCTGCAGTATTTACAGTAAAAAGGCAATGAAACGCCTGCATCAGATCAAAAAGATGGACCCCAAAAAGCCACTGACGTTGATCTGTTCCAATCAGACTCAGATCCAGGAATACACCCAGGGCATTGAAACCCCGGTCTTCAAGCTTTTGCGTAAAAATCTTCCCGGACCATTTACCTTCGTTTTCAAGGCTTCCAAAATTGTTCCGAAAATGATGCTGACTCCCAGAAGCACGGTGGGATTCCGCTGGCCCGATCACCCCATCACCCTTTCCATTGTTGAAGGTCTTGGGCATCCGATCTTGAGCAGTAGTCTGAGGATTTCAGAGGATCAGTTGTATGATGACCCGCATGAAATCCATGATCATTTCAAAAAACAGGTGGATGCTGTAGTGGATGGAGGAACCATTTTTGCCGAACATTCAACAATCGTTGATTTTAGCGAGGGTAATCCAGAAGTGCTTCGTCAGGGTAAGGGAAACAGTGGTTGGCTGGATCAGGTCCTTTGACAGTGTTTCGAGACCTCGTTGACATTCTAACTAAAATCGTAAATAATAGATGGTTGATATTTTCACTGCTTTTTCATGAAAGCAGAAAACAACTACATTTTAAGGAGTCATCTGTATGAGTGATAAGAACGCACTCCAGACCGATGAAGCCGTTAAAGAGCCTATGGAAAATCAAAGCGAATTTGGTGAAAAAATGATTCAGTGGCGGGAAAATGCGGGACTGAACCGTAAAGAATTCGCGCGAAAACTGAATGTTTCACTGACTGCTGTAAAAAACTGGGAAACAGGACATTCCACTCCCAAAGCGACCAAATACAGTGAAATTGCCAAGGTGCTCGGCATCAACGTCAGGGACATGGGACTGGATAACGATCTCGACCTGGACCGGATTGGAGACAGAATCAAATATGCACGCCTGTTAAGGGGCATGTCGATAGAAGCCTTTTCCTATGAATTTGGGTTTGCCATCCAGACTGTGAAAAGCTGGGAATCACACGCGGCGGAAGTATCTGACGCTTCCCTGGAACGCATTTCAAGAGCACTGAAAATTCCATTCTCCTTTTTCAACATGGAGAACAACCCCCACCAGGAACTGGCCAACGCCAGCTGATTTATCCCTGTTACGATCTCGCCTCAATAATCTTTATCTGAGGCGGGACAGGGCTTCTGATATTTGATTGTTACCTGGTTCCTGCTCTAGTGCAGTCTCATAATGAATCCTTGCCTGCCCTGTTTCTCCACTGGCTTCATAAGCTAAACCAAGGTTGTATTCATCTTCCACCGTTCTGTCATCAATCCCTTGCAGGTAGGCGATGGCTTCCTGGTAGGCATTGCCTCGAATAAGATTCATCGCCACACTATCTCCGGATAACATCACCAACTGGGTTTCTTCCTCATAGGGGCTGATCTGTTTCAAATAACGCTCTGCACTTTGACGAGACAGGCGGATCATCAGGTCTAGTGAGTTCAAGGGGACCTGCGTGTTTCGTTTGAGGTTGAGTCCCTGGGAGAGGTAAGCGGCAGGATCCTGCAGTGCGAGTGAGGTGCTGTCCAGTTCTGAGAGAATGGATTCTGAGATCGCTTCATCCTCTTGAAATTCCTGAATGATCTGTTTTCGAATACTAGAGGGCATGTGAGAACTAGCCGTGTTACCACCCCATTTTCGGACATAGTAGGCGCGGTGTGTTTGAGGGGGCATCAGCATTCCACCACTTTTTCTCTTCAGACTCATTTCGATTTCAATCGCAGCGAGAAGTTCCACATAGGCGGTAGGAATTGAAAACCCAGCTCCTAAGGATTCTGCTCCCATGGACCCGGCTTTGGCCAGCAACTGCTGTTCAAAGGTAGTTCCTTTGTTTTCCACACTGACGATGTAACGAACCATTTCTTTGTCTTCATGCCTAATTTCTGTGTACCTAACTTTAGCCACCAATACTGCCACTTTGCTGTCATCAGGTATGCTGCCACTAAACCCTGTTTCCTCTCCAGTGGTGTTGATCAGGGTCCACGGAGAATTTGAAGAGAGCATTCCAAGGATTTGTGCACGGACAAGATCGGCTGCCATGCCGGATTGCCCAGGACTGGATTGGAAAGTCTGGACCAAAGGTTCCATTGGTTGGGATATCCCAATCTTGAATTTTCCTAAAAAACTTTCATCATTTTTTTTGGAGGCAAGGGGATGATTCCAGAATCTCCTTTGAAGGAACCGACAGCTAGGTATTCGATGTCTTCAAATTGAAATTCAGGCGGCCGCTGAACCTGAAACGAAATTTGAGGGGCACATGCACTCAGAAACCCAATGATCAAACCAAACAGGATGAATTTCCAAGTTCGGATTGGACAGAATTTTTGATTCCAACTTGGCTTGATAAGTATGTTTTTCATTGCCCTCATCGACGTGAATCCAATTGTCTGCGAAGTTGCGGGCTTTCTCTCCTCAGTCTTTCGATGCGTCCAATGCCCTGGGCAAAAAGCAGGTTTTCCGGATCAGCATTCCATGCTGCTCGGTAACTGTTGATGGCTAGCCCGTAATCCCCTACAGCCTCAAAACAAAGCCCAAGGTTGTAAAGGTCTCCAGGATCCGGATTGGATGCAGTCGCCTGTTGCAGTCGTTCAATGGCCAGTTCGTAGGCACCTTCTTCTATCAGAATTCTGGCCGACTCCAAATTTCCATTGGCAACCGGGTAAAACATCGTTTTTTCTGTAACTGCGACTTTCTTGACAAAACTAGCCGCAACCGAACGAGAGAGTTCAGCAATCATTTGATCAAAGGGGATCAGGACTTGGTCTGAGTTTGTGAGGTCCTTGTTTTTGTCTGAACTTGAATCACGGAGCCTTGTCAATCCTTCTGTTATCTGTCCTATCGTGTCAGCCGGCGGACCTCCAAGGCGATGGGCATAGGTTCGGGTGTCAAAGGAAACTGCGGCCACTTCGGTAGGGGCCAAACGTGTCAGTTTGATTTCCAGTCCAAGGGTTCCACGTGTTGATTTGTAGGGCCACCAGACCATTTGCTGCACCGTTAGGTTCATTCCCTGGTTGTAACGGTTAGGAGGCCTGAAATATTCCAGGTCTTCGCGAGTCAGAGCTACACCGTCGGTCCGTTCCAAATCGACCCAGAGTTTTCCGTTGATCACGGCGTCGATGTTTTCAGTGGTGTAACCTTGAACCGAGACGAGTTTTTGAAGTGCACCATCGTTTTCCAATTCAGCAAATTCATCACTGAAATTGAGTTGAAAATAGGGGGTGCTTCCCAGTAGATTGATGACCCTGGCACGTACCGCCCGACTGATGGCTTCTTTTTGTTCTTCTGAGAGTAGAATGGTTCGGCTACCCCAATTGCCGTTTCGTTCAGTCCGAACTTTTTCCTGGATGAGGCCGACTTCGAATTTACCTACAGCAACATTTCGAATGGTACGTGTGTCGATTTCCGCGGGGGAACGGACGGTCATTCCTGCTTTGGCGCATGCACCAAAAAGCAGAACCACAAGCAGTAATTGAATCCAATGTAAAGAATGAATCTGGAAGCCAGGATTTCCTTTTCCAGGTTTCGATTCATGAAGCCGGATCAACCGGAAGCAAAAGTTCATTAGGAAATCTTACTGTTTACGGTTGGATGATGGTGCGGTCTGTTCTCTCAGGGTTCGGGCATCAGAGAGATAACGCTCAGTTCGTGCCACCCCTTGAGCAAAGAGCCGGCTGGTACTATCACGATCCAGTGCTTCAATATAAAAACGCCTGGCGTCCTCATAATCTTCAACACTGACTGCGCTGGCCTCGTATGCCAGGCCAAGGTTGTACCAGTCTGCGGCCAGCCGTTCATCTTGAGAGACGGCTTCTATTGTTGTTCTTGCTTCTAGTGATTTACCCTCCAAAAGCAGGCTCCCAGCCCCGGCTTCCCCTCCTGAGGCTACTTCTGCTCCAACTTCCATCTTGTAGGGAGAAATGGTGCGGATGAAATCCTCAATTCCCTGGCTGATGAGCTGTTGGGTGATTTCTTTTTTTCTTTTGCCGGTAGATCCCTTTCAGCCGGTTGAGGCAGAGACCCTTCTGGGAAAAAGGGGTTTTCCGGATTTGTTTTCATGGCCTGGGCAGCCTGCGGAACCGGAATCGGAAAGATTGGGGTTCGGATTCCAACAATCAGTGGTCCAAGAAAATCAACAACGATGTTGTGGACTTCCTGTGCATGACGGTAGGAATCTTTGCTCACGGTCTGGGTTCCGTAACTTGCTGCATCTGAACGGATGGCGAGTGTTTTACGGCTACTACCGATCAGTGTGAAAGTGAAATTCAGCTGTGCGAAAAGGGTCACATTGCGATAATCATAAACTCGGACCACCTGATTTTTTGGAGGTGCACCCTCCAAACCTGCACCAGCTAAAACAGAAGTGAAGGCTCCTTGTATCAGGTCGCTTTTCAGATTTCCTTTTCTGCAGACATAACCCCTCCAACTGTCAAGGGTGATCGCCTCGTCAGCAATTGACCCTGCGCTTGCTGAGGAGATGCGACCTCCCAGCCCGCCAGTGCAGGTGGCAATGTCAGTGAAGCGTCCCCGGTCCAGTTCCCACCACTAATGATTTCGCCTTGGATGACGGCGATCTGGTCTTTTTCCGGATCAAATGCGGTTTCATCAAGGGTTTCCACGACCTTTGCTTCAAAGCGTCCCATTCGGTTCAGTTCCGAAGCCAATGCCTTAAGGACTCTGGATTTGAGGTCGAGACGGTCGTTTTCATGCTCCACCAGATCTGTTCTTATGAACACTTTTTGAACTTCCCTTGGAACGGTGATCCTCGAGGGACGCTGGACTTCAAAGCGCGAAAGCTTTGGGGCGGCACAGCCCCCCATGAAAATCAAAGGGATGACGATTTGTATAGAGATCCAAAATAATGTTCTGTTCAGCCTGTCAGCCTTGAATATCAAATGCATCAATCTTAGGAAATTTTTTGTGATCAAGGGGTTGGAAATGTTTCTTGGGGTTGAACTATCAACATGAATTGAAGAATAACGTGCACTGAAAAAACTGTCAATGAGCCTCAAGCCAGTTTTTCCCACGACCGATTTCTACCAGCAAAGGAACCTCGAGAATCATCACATTTTCCATGGTCTTTTTCACCATTTCACAGAGTTCTTTTTCTTCTTCAGCCGGGACGTCGAAGACCAGTTCGTCATGTACGGTGAGGATCATTTTCGACTCCATTTTTTGTTGTTGAAGTTGTTGTTGAATCATGATCATCGCCAGTTTGATCACTTCTGCGGCTGAACCCTGAATCGGAGTGTTGACCGCGGCACCCTCAGCCATCCGTTTGAGCATTCCCTTGGCATTGATATCAGGAAGGTAGCGCCGTCGACCGAGTAGGGTGGTCGTAAATCCTTCTTTGCGGGCCTGGGCCAGGAAACGTTCCTGAAGGGCCTGAATGGTGCTGTATTTTTCAAAAAAACGCTCGATGAATGCTTTTGCTTCGCTTTTGCTGGTCTGTGTTACGATGGAAAGCCTCTCGGGACCCATTTTGTAAATTAGGCCAAAATTCACCTCCTTGGCTTTAGAGCGCATCTCTCGATCGACTTGATCGACAGGAACCTTGAAGATGGTTGATGCTGTTAAGGCATGGATGTCTTCATTGTTTCGGTACGCCTCCAGAAAGGTTGGGTCCTTCGAATAATGGGCAACGATGCGGAGTTCGATCTGACTGTAGTCTGCGGATATGAGGATACGCTCAGGAGCAGATGGGACGAAAGCCCCCCGGATACGGCGGCCTTCTGAACTGCGTACCGGGATGTTCTGAAGATTCGGGTTGTCAGAAGAAAGACGTCCTGTTGCGGTTGCCGTCTGCTGAAAACGTGAATGAATGTGTCCGGATCTGGAATGAACATGATCGGGTAGTTGATCGACGTAGGTGTTTTTGAGTTTGTTCAGCGATCGATAATCCAGGATTGCTCGGGGAAGGGGATTCTCACAAAGTTTTTCCAGGGTTTCTTCATCGGTGGACATCCCGTTGCCGAGTTTGATTTTCTTGGGTTTGACTTTGAATCTTTCATGTAATTTAAATTTTTCATAAAGCACATTCTGAAGATCCACCACAGAATTCAAGTTGAAGGATTCCTCGGCTTGTTCATGGATTCGACTGCGTAAATCATCCAACCGCTCCTCAAATTCGATGCTGATCCTGCCTAGGTTTTCCGTATCCACCCGAACCCCAGACAGTTCAATCCGGGCGAGGGTCTCTGCTAAAGGGATTTCAATGTGACGGTAAGCATTGATCATCTCGGCCTGCATCAACTGCTGTTCAAACAAATCATGAAGTTCAAGGATGGTGCTGGCGTCCTCGCAGCTCACTTTTCTATCAGGTGGCAATTCAGCATCAGCTGAACTACGTTCTCGGTTCAGCCTGCGTCCTATGAGGTAATCCAGGTCGTAACGTCGGCTGAGTGGATCCGAGAGATGAGCTGCAATCATCACATCTCCTTCAACTCCTTTGAGTTCGATTTTTTGAATTTGAAGAGTTTGCAGGTTTTTTTTCAGGTCATAAACCAGTTTTGGTATCTTTGAATCCTCAAGTAGTACCTGAAGGTTCTTAACCCATGTTTTTGATGTATTTTGAAAATTTTGAAAAGAGATAAAATAGGCTTCCCCGATTTCCAAAGAAAGAGCCATTCCTTGAATCTGATAGTCGAGTTGGTGTTCTCCACTGGAGTAGAGAGCTAAAGCAAGCTTATGTTTCTCCTGAAGTTTATTTTGGAATAATTCCCATTCTTCTTGAGTTTCTATGATATTGGAACGGATAGGTTTCTGAGTCCTGACCGAAGGTTCTTCAAGCAGTTCAAGTTGTACTGAATGGGAAAAGGTTTTCTTTCCGGAAAAATCAGTTTTATCTGAAGTTTTTTGCTTTTTAGAAGAACCCGATCCTTCTGTAAGACGCCTGTATAGGGTGACCAATTCCAGTTCTTGGATCAGTTCGAGAAATTCCTTATTCTCGGATAACTTGGTCTCATCTAGGCGAAGGTCTTCCAAATCAATTGGTAAGGGAACTTCACGGTCAATAGTTACCAGTTCTCTGGAAAGCATTGCCTGTTCACGTCCTTCCTCAAGTTTGGACTTAAGGCTTTTTCCAGGAACCTCAGCAAGGTTTTCATAAACCTTTTCGATGCTTCCAAACTGTTGTATCAGCTTAATGGCTGTCTTTTCACCAACACCTCGAACTCCTGGGATATTGTCTGAACTATCTCCCATGAGCCCTAACACCTCAATTACCTGATCTGGACGACATCCAAAACGCTCCTGGACCCCACTGAGGCCAACAATCTCATTTTTGTGATTCAACATTTCTGTCGTCTCTGATACAAGCTGGAGGTAATCTTTATCGCTGGTGACCATGATCCCTCTGAGGTTGTTATTGAGGCAGAGGCTCATTAGGGTGCCAATGATATCGTCGGCTTCATATCCTGGAATCAGAAGGTATGGAAGTTTAAGTGCTTCCATGGCACGAGGAAGGTATGGAAGTTGTTCCACTAAATCCTCAGGCATTTTTTCACGAGTAGCTTTATAATCAGGGTAACGCTTATGACGAAAGGTGTCTTCCGGGCCATCGGATGCAACTGCCAGGTATTGGGGTCTGACATCTTCGATGATCTTCACCAACTGCATCAAAACAGTACGAATACCACTGGTATTGATTCCTTTGGAATTGATGAGTGGGTTGCGGATCATCGCGAAATAACCGCGATAAAGCACAGACATGGAATCGAATGCGTATAGAATGGACACCGTAATTCCTTTCAACTCTAGGGATTGTTTCAAATAAAGATTCTGTCACAATAAAGGATCAATCCTGTTCTTGCAAAATCGAATTTGCATGAAGACTGCATCTCTTAATCGACTTTTTTGACCATTTCGTCTTCCTCAAAATGATGCACCTGCTCCCTTCAAGCATGGGACTACAAACAATTTACAGGATACGCCCCGTCGTTCTAGTGGTGATGTGGTTCCTGTTTGTTACTTCTGTATTACAGGCAGGTGGAGAACTGCGCCGGCCATTCCAGGGAATCCGAAACCTTGGTATGGGCAATGTGGGTGTTGCAATGAGTCATGATGAGAATGCACTGTTCTATAATCCGGCAGGGCTTGCCGCAGTGGATACCACTATCGTTAGTATTCCCTTTGTAAATGAGGTCAGCAAGGACACTTTATCTCTTACAAGCCAAGTTGCGAAACTTGGATCAGACTCAACAACTGCGGATACCGTTGCATTGGCTTTGGGCAAGCAGATTCACTACCGCAATATGACTGCACTCAATGTGATTATCCCATTCGGAAGTTTGATGACATTTGGGGCAGCAGCCGGACTTGAAACGACCATCGATCTTTCTGCCAGCAATCCGGTTGGCATCCAATTCAATTATGGAATGCGACTCGATCAAATCTATAATATCGGAGGGGGTTTTAATCTTGGTCGAGGACGATGGCTGATTGGTGTTAATGTCGAAAAATATAAACGTTGCGATTATCCAGTTAAGACCGTTGCCATGAGCACTCTTCTTAATTCAAGTAACATAGCCAGTGATGTTGGTTTTTGTAAAACGGACTTGATGAGAGATGGACAAACTTATGGTTTTGGTTTCCAAAATCGAATGTCCTCTTTTTCAACACTTCGAATGGTCTGGGGAATGTCTGTGAGAAATCTTGGAGGGTTGAAGTTCGCCAGAAAAGATGACGAGACAAATCCTCTAGATCAAAAAGCAGAATACAACATTGGGATTGCTATGACTCCTTTTGATAGCATGCTTTTTAGAAATATTTATGAGATTGATATTCGTGACCTCACCTTTGATCACTCTGATGATGCTTACTGCACAGCAAATAAGAATTCATCAGACTGCAATATGAAACGGATTCATATTGGCACAGAGTTCGGATTTTGGCCGATTGATTCCGGTGCCAGTGCCCTTGCCCTAAGGTTGGGATGGAATCAGGGATATGTCAGTCAAGGTTTGGAAATCAATCCTTTGATTTTCTTCAGAGGGTTGAGCATTCAATATGCAGACTATAAGGTTGAAACGGGTAATTCTGCTGGAGACAAGCCTGAAAGAAGAAGAACCCTTCAGGTCAATCTGGGATTTTAGTTGTGGTCTTATTAAAAAAATGATGACTAATCTAGCTTACCAATTTTGCAAATTCATGAAGTAAAGGTTTTTTGATTAG
>FUWD012879304.1_pt1 | contig 12147 bp, 11 predicted proteins | sample 1063281 | NCBI WGS metagenome assembly FUWD01 (sample SAMEA79048168, study PRJEB19326) | metagenome | biome: marine
ACATCCCTCCCTTTAATGGAATCACGAATTTTTCTATCGGTCCCGGGAATTTAGGTAAATCAGAATTGCTGCAGGAGGTTGGGTCCGGAATAATGATTACTGAGGTGATGGGGTTGCACACCGCAAATCCGATAAGTGGTGATTTTTCGGTAGGGGCATCAGGCTTCAAGATTTCTGGGGGACAGTTGAGTTATCCCGTGAGAGGAATTGCGGTTGCCGGCAACCTGATAGATGTTTTTGGACAACTTGTCGGCATAGGAAACGATCTGGAATTTTTCGGAAATGTGGGGGCTCCTTCTTTGATAGTAGAGAGACTTTCCATTAGCGGCGAATAATCATTTCTTCAGGTTTACCACCTGACTGGCTCTGTAAACCTCAAAACCTTGGCGCATCGAATAATTTTTGTCGCTATCTCTCTGTTACCGCATTCCACCAGTCGGGTTGCTACGAAATTTGGTAGGACCTCTTTTCCTAGGATTTTCCGATACTATTTCCGCAGAAATTTGCTGAATGATCCGATCTATCTTGATTCTCCAGTCGCGGTCCGGTTCCAATTCCAGGGCTTTCAGAAAACTTTCGAGCGCCGACTGATTCTTTCCCGACAGATGATAAGCCATTCCCAAATTCGCCCAAGCCTCGTGATCTCGAGGATATCTCAATAACGATCCTTTATAATCCTGAATTGCCAGGTCATAATCTCCCATAGCGGTGAATGCCAACCCACGGCCCACCAGGGCCGCTCTGGAATTGGGTAAAATTCTCAGCGCCCTGTTGTAATCTTGTACTGCTGCCTTGGGGTCAGAATTAAAATTGTTGATATCAGCCCTTAGAATGAAACCCGCCGGATCTTTAGGTCGAAGTTCTATATATTTGTTGAGATCCTGAAGGGCCTTCATTGGAAGCCCCATTCTGTCCAGGGTTTTTCCTCTTAACAGATAAACTTCAGCTTGTCTGGGAGACTTTTTCAATGCTTCGTTCAGTTGACGCAGAGCCAACGGGAAATTATTCTTTTCGATGTAAATCTTGGCTTTGGAAATCAAAGACCCCGACTGGACATTATTCGGTAAAGCCAACTTCTTATCTGACTGCGCAAAACAGTAGCTTAGACAATAGAACGAGACAAAATTAAAGGGGCAGAGCGTCAGCGTGAAGACAGGGATCAAAAAATAAATTGATACATTTTTTAGCATATCGATATCCATATCATGAACCGCTGCGTCGAACAAAAGCTACGAAAAAATAATTGATTCGGTTAACCAACAATGTCAAGATCTCTCTATTAGGAACACGTGTCCAATATCAAAATTTCGAGTCAATGAATCAAGAAAGGTTCATTGGAGTCTGAAGACTGGCTAACGAAGGGTAGATCTTATGGAATACAAAGACATCATCCTTGACTGTAAGAATTCAATTGGATCGATTACGCTAAATTCTCCCAAAACAGCCAATGCGCTTTCAAGGAATATGATTTCGGAAATTATTTCGGCTCTAAAATTTTTTCATGAGGATTCATCAGCAAAGGTCATAATAATTAAGGGCAATGGTAGACACTTTTGTTCAGGCCATGACCTGAAGGAAATGGTCGACCGCGGAGTCACGGAATATAAAGCCATATTCGAGCAATGTTCAAAAATGATGCTCTTGATTCATGAGATTCCGCAAATTGTGATTGGCAGGGTTCACGGGGTTGCAACTGCCGCAGGGTGCCAACTGGCAGCGCAGTGTGACCTGGTGATAGCCGCAGAGTCCGCCCGTTTCGGGACTCCTGGAGTAAAAATAGGTCTGTTTTGTACCACACCAATGGTTCCCCTAAGCAGATGCGTGGGTAGAAAACATGCCCTGGAAATGTTGTTGACCGGCAGCCTGATTACGGCAGAGGTTGCCAAGGAATATGGTTTGGTTAACCATATTTCGCCGGAGTCTGAACTGAATGACGTCACGATAGAACTGGCAAGAACAATATCAGAGGCAAGTCCATTGACACTCGCCATTGGTAAAAAAGCCTTTTACACTCAGATCGACATGCCGGAAACCAAAGCTTACGAACATGCGGTCGAAGTTATGGCCGTAAACTTGATGACACAAGATGCGCAAAATGGCATCAAGGCGTTTCTTGAAAAGAAAACTCCGGAATGGAGAGGCCTTTAGACCGAGGGAAGACCCGGGTAATTTTAAATGCAAGTATGGGCAATGCTACTTGGATTCAGCACGGGAAACAACTTCCTGAACCCAGCCATAAGCAGCTATCATTGCAGGGAAACCTATTATGGTAGCGGACAAAAGAGTGACTTGCCGCAAGTCACCAATGGACGCTCCTGCTTCCATGGCGCGTCGCGCATGAGACCGAACTCCACCTCTTGAACCGGCTCCAATTGCTATACCCAATTGAATCAATTGTTGGGTTTTGATATCAAGTTCGCCGGCCTTGGAGCAAAGTTCTCCAACTTCTCTGAATTTGTCGGCCACGTCCCCGTGATCTTCTAGAAACTGTTTGAATATTTCAGGCAGATACATGTTTCTCTTCTCCGTTCTGAATGATTTGGAATATATGATTCTAAAGCTTCAAAAAAAGGGTAACCAATTTTTCATCAAAAATCACTCGAAAAATTACTTGTCTCGATTACCTAAATCAGGAATGATATCTATAATTATTCTGAACAGCGCTGTTGTTGACCCAAACCCACAATTATAGTACACGGCTGATAATTCAATCCCAGAATTTCCGTTCAGATGATTTTAAAGTGCCTTGAAAGGAGTTATTGATTTGAGAGTCTTGTCCGGCATTCAACCAAGTGGATCTCTACATCTGGGTAATTACCTCGCAATGATGAAACCCATGATTTCTTATATGGATCGCAGTCAGCTTTTCGTGTTCATTGTGAATTACCATGCGATGACAAGTGTAACTGACGGACCTAGACTAGCGTATGGTACGTTAGAAGCCGCTGCGGATTTTCTGGCCTTAGGTCTAAACCCTGACCGCGCAACCTTCTGGGTTCAATCCGATGTTCCTGAAGTTGTGGAGTTAGCATGGATACTGACTTGTATTACCCCAATGGGACTGTTGGAGCGTTGCCACTCATACAAGGACAAGATCTCCAGGGGTATTTCTCCCAATCACGGGCTGTTTGCCTATCCGGTATTGATGGCAGCCGACATATTGCTCTATCAGGCCAATATTGTGCCAGTTGGGAAGGATCAGAAACAGCACATTGAAGTGACCAGAGATATCGCAATTAAGTTCAACAGCGTGTATGGAGACACTTTTGTCGTTCCAGACGGAGAAATAAACGACCAGGTTGCTACGATCCCAGGTGTAGACGGCCAGAAGATGTCCAAGTCTTATGGCAACACCATAGAGATATTTCTGGATGAAAAGAATCTCAAGAAAAAGGTCATGAGCATAAAGACCGACTCCACTCCTGTGGATCAACCAAAAGATACTGAAACCTGCAATCTGTTTCAGATCTACAGGCAGTTCGCGCCACCGGAACGGGTCGATGTTGTTCGAAATTTGTACATGAATGGGGGAGCCTCCTACGGTACAGTCAAAAAGGAACTATTGGAAATATTGTGGGAAACTTTTCGTGAGCCTCGATTGGAGAGGGAGAAATTATTAAAAGATGATGGGTATCTCAGATCCATTTTGGCGGAAGGGGCCAGGAAAGCCAAAGCCGCCGGCGCTTCGACTATAGAAGACGTTAGGAAGAAAGTTGGAGTTACATACTAGAAAATAACCACATTTCTGAACACTTGGGAAAGGACTAGTAAGATACAAATTAATATAGACGCTATTGTGCAAACATTGCGCAAATCTGTAGCTGCAATGGAACTTCCAATTGTGACCGAAATTTCTCAAAACCGACGATCACCCTTCGAGGTTTTGATCGCTACGATATTGTCTCTCAGAACAAAAGATGAAGTCACTCGCTCGGCTTCTAAAAGACTTTTTGAAAAAGCGAATACACCTCAACAGATGTTAGGGCTAGAAGATTCAGAAATAGCCGAGCTTATATATCCTGTTGGTTTTTACAACACTAAATCAAGAACAATCCTAGAAGTTTCGAGAGTACTCATAAAAGATTACGGAGGTAGTGTACCAGATGATCTCGACTCTCTTCTAAGGTTGAAAGGAGTGGGCCGAAAAACGGCAAACCTCGTATTAACTTTGGGATACGGCAAACTTGGGGTTTGTGTAGACACTCACGTCCATCGAATAAACAACAGACTTGGGTACGTTAAAACCAAAACACCCGAACAAACGGAGATGGCGCTGCGAGAAAAGTTGCCGAAACAATACTGGATTCAATATAATGATCTTCTGGTAACTTGGGGGCAGAATGTCTGTAAGCCGATATCGCCAATATGCTCAAAGTGCGACATCAGCATTTACTGTAAACGGATTGGAGTTACCAAAAGTCGATAAACAAAGGAAACCTAGTTTTTACCCATAGCCAAATTTTGAGGGGCTTCTTGTAGAAGCGCTTTCTTTTGTTGTCTGGATTTCAGAAAGCGCAAGCTAATGAAGTAACTCGTGAGACCTAATGGTATTGCAGAGACGAAAGCCCCAACGAACCAACGTGAAAGGAAATCGCCCCCCAGAGTTAAAAGTTGAGCGCATACTTCTCTGAGGCCATCCGCTTCAATAATGGGTTTGAACAAGACCTGAAAATCCTGGAAATTCTTTGCCGGCGGTTTTCCAAGGCTTATCGAGCCAATCAGGTAGAAAATGTAGTACATTGGAGCCAGAGTCAAAGGATTGTTAACCCAGGTGAAGGCAAACGCAATGAGGACGTTGAAACGGACTAATAATCTGAGTAAAACCATAAAAGCGGTTTGCATCCCTATGGGAATGGCTGTCCCGATAACAAGTCCCATTGAGACACCTCTTGCGTCTAACCATGGGGGGTTCTGAGATTTAACAAGGGGGTCAATCGCAAGAGTTTTGATTTTGTTGAAGAGTTCTTTGAGAATAATCTTGCTCACCTTTGCTTACAAGAAGACTAAATTAATTCGGGGCTTCGAAAAAGACACAGGCCTCACAAATAAATAAACCGGAATCCTAAAAAAGGACACCGGGTCCCAGCTAATATATCCAGTACTGAGATCTAAAGAAAAATTTAAACCACAAAAGACAAAAGTAAATTTAAAATCTAATTTATTCTGTGGAACTCTTTTTCCCCCACTGAAACTTGTTTGTTGATTCTTGACTTTCAGATTTCTGTCCCCACTTCATTTTCTTGGTAGCCGGTTTGTCCAACTCCTGGTCACCAGATGGTTGGCCTACACCAGTGTTGGCGGGGGTCGCCGTGGTAGGGGGTTGTTGAACCGAACCCGGAGCGGTTTCCGCAGGCTTTGGCGCTGCCGGGGTGACCCTTGCTGGAGCTGGGCTAGCCGGAACCGCCCTGGCCGGAGATGACGGGGAACTAATGTTGGTTCTGATTGGCGAAGTGTTTCCAACTGACGGTTGAGACTGAACAGGAGCTGAAATTTGAGCCTGAAGGGCCTCCTCGGGTTCTGACTGAGAATCGGGGATTAGGTCCCTGGCTTTATAGGTGTCATAAATTTCCTGATCACCAAATGTTTGAATCGTTCGGTGTTTCTCGAAATCAATTGTAAAATCCTGATCGGTGATTTCTGAATCGGTAGGGGGAGCCTGGCCCCAGTAAATTTCCTCTTCCGCAAAACAAACGGTCAACGGAGAGACGGCCACGCAAAGCGTCAAAAACAAACCGATTATCCTTTTCATGAAAAAACTCCTTTCGAGATCGGAACCATAATTTCAGGGGCTCTCCCCGCGTGAACAATAATTCTAATAATATTATATAATAAAAACCCCTAACTAGTCAACTTTTTTATGGGTATTCAACAATCACTGATCACTGGCAGTTGAAACTGTTATACGCCTCTTACTGAATCCGGCCATATTTGCTTATGTAATTGCAACTGCAATCGTACTTCCAGGTTATCCGACAAAATCCACCGGGCCAGATGTTTTGGAGACAATTTGCCATATGCTGGAGCCATCAAGACCTTTCTGTGAGAACCGGTGAACTTTTCCAGGCAAATTTCTCTGGCCCATTCGTAATCACTCCGATCTGTCAATACAAATTTAACTTCATCCTCAGGTCTTAACCTTTCGAGATTGTGGGGGTCCATCATATGGCACTGATGACTGCCTGGAGATTTTATGTCCAGGATAGCGATCACGCCATGGGGTAGAACCGATATGTCAATCGATCCGTTGGTTTCTACTAGAACTACATAGCCATCATCAACAAGTGAGTCCAAAAGCTCCGTTGAACCAGCTTGAAAAAGTGGTTCACCCCCAGTCAGTAAAACGTTTTTCACACCGAAACCGCGAACTATCTCCATCACTCCATACGTGGTTATATTGCTTCCTTCGGTCCATGCGTAACTGGTGTCACAGTATGAACATCGAAGATTGCAACCAGTAAGCCTGACAATTGTAAAAGGCAGCCCAGCGAAAGATGATTCACCAAGTATGGATTTGAAGATTTCACAAACTGTCAAATTCATATATTGTATCATTGACGTAATATGGCATAATCTAACACAATAACAAACCAACTTAAGACCGCCCTAGGCTGTCGGCCTTAAAGCTAATCAATTCCAGCGGGCTGTGAAAGCTTTCCTGGATGGCGCTCTTGAGTCAGGAAATTGACATCAAGACCTTTTGATTTCCTGACACAACAATTCAGTGGTTGGAGGAATCATGAGTGAAAAGATAAAAGTTCGTTTTCTTCCAGACGATATACTTGTGAATTCGGAGTTAGGCCAGTCTTTGCTGGATGTGGCCCTGGACGCCGGTGTATTTATTCCTGCAGCGTGTGGAGGAACCGGAGCTTGCGGGCAATGCAAGGTCAAAATCATCGCAGGAGAAGTCGACGCTGAAACAACTGAAAAAATCACAAAGGATGAAAGAGACCAAGGTTTTGTGTTGGCGTGTCAGACAAAATTGAAATCTGATGTCATCATAGAAGTACCCAAAGCTAAAGTTGGTAGAAAAGTTATTCCAAGAGACGAAGCTGAGCGGATGCAGTCAACGGCTAAACCCATGGAATCTCCTATTGTTCCAGAGCCCAACCCAATGACAATCGTGGCTTTAATGAATCCCGCAGCTCCCAAGTTGGATGATAACACCAGTGATTACGAACGAATAATACGAACATTAAAGGTTGACCACGGTCTCGCTCCAGTCATGTCCTCCCTGGACGTAATAAAGAATTTACCCAACATAATCCGTGAACAAGACTGGAAATTTGCCGCAACCTTGAAACCGGAGTCTTTACCCGAATGTAAACCGTTTTATCGTTTATTGAAAGTGTCCCCTACTGCCGGAGTATCTCTGAGAACAGCCCTGGCCGTAGACATTGGAACTACATCTTTGTGGGTTGAGCTTGTCAACATAGACACCAGGGAAGTTATTGCCAGATCGTCGCGTTATAACCCTCAGATTTCAATGGGTGACGATGTCATAAGCAGAATCGTTTTTGCCCTCAAAAGGGATGGTTTGGAAAAGTTACAGCAAAGCGTTGTGCAAGGCCTTAACGAGGTAATTGATGAGGTGCTTAGGAAAAGCGGAAAGCCTCGGGAGTCGATCGGTTACATGGTTGCAGCCGGTAACACAGTAATGACTCATCTTTTTATGGGCTTGTATCCTAAATTTCTTAGACAGACTCCATATGTTCCCGTGGCCCAAAACATTGAGCCTGTTCCGGCCAGATCCCTGGGATTAGACATGCCGGAAGAGTCATTCGTTTGTGTTTTCCCAGGGGTAGCCGCGTATGTTGGTGGAGATATTGTCAGCGGTGTGCTCGCAAATGGGATGTGGTGTTCTGATGAAATGACTCTCTTTATAGACATTGGAACCAACGGAGAAATAGTGGCGGGAAACAGGGATCTTCTGATGACAGCGTCGTGTTCCGCCGGTCCGGCTTTTGAAGGAGGAGGATTGCAACATGGAATGCGAGCTGCGCCCGGGGCAATAGAAGGGGTTCTTATTGACCCGGAAACATTTGAACCAATGATCAAGACTATTGATTTGAAACCCGCAATAGGAATTTGCGGCTCTGGCATTATCAACATCATCTCACAAATGCTTAGAATTGGTCTGCTTAACCAAAACGGCAAGTTTGCTCAGGATCTCGGTACGGATCGAGTCAGGAAGGGAGCAAGTGGTTTTGAATACGTAATTTGCCGGGCTGCCGAAAGTGGTTCTAACGAAGATATAGCGCTCAGTGAGGTAGATCTGGACAACATCTTGCGCGCTAAGGGAGCCATGTTTTCAGGATATACCTGTCTACTGGAGAAAGTAGGATTGAGCGTGGCGGACCTTGATAGAGTCATAATTGCTGGGGCGTTCGGAAGTTTTATCAACCTGGATCATGCCGTAACGATAGGGTTACTACCGGACATACCGAGAGAAAAATTCTCGTTTATAGGCAATTCATCGCTCAAGGGGTCTCGTTTGGCCGTTCTCGACAGAAACTTGCTTGATAAATCTAGGGAAATAGCCAGAACTATGACTAATGTTGAGTTGTCGGAAGATCCTGCTTACATGGACAACTTCATGGCGGCTCTTTTTTTGCCTCATACCAGGATGGAATTATTTCCATCTGTGAAAGCGTCTTTGCAGGGGCTACACTAGAATGTAGAATTTCTTGTGGCTTCTGATTAGAGTTTTATTGGTTTAATGTGAAATATTTGTTATAGTTAAAAACCTGACAATATCTATCTTTCAAACAACTTGGACCTTTTGAAATTTAAATTTAGGGAAAATTGGAGCGTCTAATGCCACGACGTGTTTTCCTAATTTGTAACTCCCTAATTTATATGTACAAAACAACTATATGGAGTGTGAAATGAGCCACAAGTATGTTTACTCCTTTCTCGAAGGGGATGGCAAGAACAAGAAATTGTTGGGAGGCAAAGGCGCCGGTCTTTGTGAGATGACTCAAATAGGATTGAACGTTCCTCCAGGCTTTGTCATAAGCACGGAGGCATGCCTCGCATATCTCGATTCCGGTAAGTCAGAACTTCCTGATGGGCTTATGGGAGCAGTAGAAAAGCACATGTCTGAACTGGAAGCTGCGACTGGAAAAAATTTGGGGATCCAAAGAATCCGCTTCTGGTCTCAGTAAGGTCCGGCTCCGCTCTGTCGATGCCAGGAATGATGGACACGATTCTTAATCTTGGACTCAATTCTTCCACTTTACATGGACTCATTGCTCAGACAGGCAATGAACGGTTCGCATACGACGCTTACAGAAGGTTTATTCAGCTTTACGGAAAAATTGCTATGGGCGTCTCTGATCAGTATTTCGATCAAACTCTAGAGGCTGTGAAGGTAAGGACTGGAGCCATATCCGATATAGATTTGACCACTGATGACCTTAAAGAGATTAGTGAATTATTTCTGAATGTTGTAGAGGAGCAGACTTTTAGACCTTTTCCCGAAAATGTTTATGATCAGCTCAAGATAGCGATTACCGCAGTTTTTGGTTCATGGATGGGAAAACGCGCTGTGGACTATCGTCGCGAATTTAACATAACCCCGGACAAAGCAAATGGCACGGCAGTAAATATAGTGGCCATGGTTTTTGGGAATATGGGTAACGACAGTGGGACTGGCGTCGGTTTTACGCGCGATCCGGCTACAGGTGAAAACGTTATGTTCGGGGAATATCTTGTTAATGCGCAGGGTGAAGATGTAGTGGCTGGTATCAGAACCCCGAAGCCTATTCAGGCAATGTCTCAAGAGATGCCGGACCTTTACAAACAACTGGAAGATTTGAGAAACAAGCTCGAAAAGCACTACAGGGAAGTTCAGGACTTTGAATTCACGATAGAGCGCGGGACTCTGTATTGTTTGCAGACGCGTAACGGAAAAATGAATGCTACGGCTATGGTAAAAACCTCTGTGGCAATGGTCGAAGAAGGATTGATAACAAAGGAAGAGTCATTGCTCAGGATCAATCCAGAGCATCTTGAACAGCTTCTCTATCCAGGATTAGACCCAAATTATGAAGCTGTTCCTTTGGCTACCGGCCTTCCCGCATCGCCTGGCGCGGCTTCAGGCAAATGCATTTTTGACGCTGACAGCGCTGAGACCGAAGGCAAGCTGGGTGAAAAGGTAATACTAGTTCGCGAGGAAACCAAGCCAGAAGATATTCACGGGTTTTTCGCATCGCAGGGCATATTGACCAGTAGGGGCGGCAAAACCTCTCACGCCGCGGTTGTTGCAAGAGGAATGGGAAAACCGTGCGTTGCGGGAGCAGAGGGCATCACTGTTCAAACTGAACATCGGTTGGCTATAGTTGGTGACAAAGTTATCCACGAAGGCGACATTATCACCATCGATGGCGCCACAGGAAATGTCTATTTGGGAGAAATACCGACAATTGAGCCTGAATTTAGTGAATATCTGCACATTCTGCTCGGTTGGGCAGACGAAAACGCAAAATTAGGCGTGATGGCAAACGCCGACACACCGGAAGACGCTGCCAAGGCTCGTGACTATGGGGCAGTAGGAATAGGTCTATGTAGAACTGAAAGAATGTTCAACGCCCCTGATAGACTCCCGAAAGTCGTGGACATGATCCTTGCGGAGACTCCTGAAGATCGGGAAATCGCTTTAGGAAGGCTTTTACCGATACAGAAATCCGATTTTGTCGCCATATTCAAAGCAATGTCTCCATACCCTGTAACTGTTCGCTTGCTTGATCCGCCTATCCATGAATTCTTGCCAAACGAAAACGAGCTTGTAAGGCAACTTGAAGAGTTACGACGCCTTAGATCGACATTAAAATCCGCTGAAGAATTTCTTGAAGCGGTTCGCATGGTCGATATGGAGGCGCACGCAAATTACATCGAAGGTCTTTCTAAATTGCCCATAAACCTCTCATCCTTGGATCCTCTCTTGGTTGACGCCGCTATAAGCAAAAGAGAACTGATGCTACTGCGCGTACGAACTCTTAGAGAAATTAATCCAATGTTGGGGCACCGTGGAGTTAGACTCGGTATAACTTATCCAGAGATTTACAAGATGCAGATCCAAGCCATTCTTGAAGCATCAGCGGAGTGCGTTAAAGATGGTGTGGAGAATAACCCCGAAATAATGATACCTCAGGTTTGCTCAGTCAAGGAACTGTTATGGGTTAAGGACTACGTGGATGAAATTCAGAAGACCGTGGAAGCTGAATATGGTATCGAGCTGAAGTTCAAATTTGGAACAATGATTGAAGTTGTCAGGGCCTGTGTTACAGCAAGTAAATTGGCTGAAGTGGCTCAATTCTTTTCCTTTGGAACCAATGATCTGACGCAGGCGACGTACTCGTTTAGCAGGGAAGACGCGGAAAACAAATTTCTGCCATTTTATCAGGAAATGGGTATTCTGCCTAACAATCCGTTTGAATGTTTGGATGCCGAAGGCGTTGGAGCCATGATGGAAATGGCCGTAAAAAACGGTAGAAACATCAGGCCAAGCTTGAAGATAGGAATATGTGGGGAGCACGGAGGCCACCCCGAATCCATAAGATTCTGTCACAGGGTAGGGTTAAACTACGTGTCGTGTTCCGGGCCAAGAGTCCCGATCGCCCGTTTGGCCGCAGCTCATGCTACGTTGCTGGAAGAAAAAGCCTAAATCCTACAGGCGGTTTAATTTTGGAAATTCTATGAAAGACGATTCCTTTTTGTGAATCGTCTTTCGGTTTTATGTCGATTTTGAAGACAACAAAGCAAATGTTGACAGATTATATCTCAAAATGTTAATATATTACGTGAATAATATAAACTAGTTTAGATGTAAAATTAACAATAGAGGCGTATTTATGGCAAATCATACAAAATTCAAAGTGATTTTGATGCTGATTTTTTCTTTGGGACTTTCAGTATTTGCCTATTGTGGTGATAATTGTTCTACTCGTCAATGTCTACCTGATCGACCGGTACCTCCGGAGACGATTGGCGGTTTGAACATTCCTTTTGATTTGCCGATATGGCCCACAATGATCAAGACTGAATTTCACATTCTACCATGGGTTAGCTTGAATAAAGTTTCAGTCTGTTTACCTGGAAGATGCAAAGCAATAGAATTCAGGGCTCCATGTCTGTCATTGAAGCCTA
>FUWD012820391.1_pt1 | contig 12142 bp, 15 predicted proteins | sample 1063281 | NCBI WGS metagenome assembly FUWD01 (sample SAMEA79048168, study PRJEB19326) | metagenome | biome: marine
AGCAAAAATACGCTATCGACAAGCATCGCAAGATTGTACAATCGTGGATAATGGTGATTCTATAAAAGTTATTTTCAATCAAGCACAAAGAGCAATAACTCCAGGGCAATCAATAGTGTTCTATGACAAGAATGAATGTCTTGGTGGGGCAATAATAGAAACAAGAAAAAATGAATAAACTATACAATCAGACACTAGCATTAGCTTCAATATTACAAACAACAACTCTTGTTGACCAGCTTGCATCAAGTGGAACCTGCAACCTTGAAAGTAACGAGGCTAGTTTAAAAAGTATTATTACCACTAGTAGCAAAATAGAAGATGTTTTTAATTCTAAACAAGACTTGTCACTTGGAATTTCAACTCTAAAAACCGCACTAGGCAAAAAAACCAAAAGTATACAAAATATAATTTTTTACTCTTTGGCGCTTATTAATTTAGAAAAAAAATTAATGAAAGATAAGCTTTTGCTAAATAAAATTAGCAAAGAGATAGATGCAATCAAAACTCAAGATTTCTTTGAAATTTCTCATTCAAATTCTATTGCACGCCTGGCCGAACTATATAAATCAACGCTTGGCGGTATAAACCCAAAAATTATGGTTAATGGTGAGCAAATGTATTTATCCAATGAGCGCACTGCGAACCATATTAGAGCGCTACTATTAGCAGGTGTTAGAGCAGTATCTTTATGGAAATCTCAGGGTGGTAAAACTTGGCATTTGTTGTTTAATAAAAAAAAGACACTTAATTTAGTAAATTCTATAGACTTTTAGCTCTTAAGACTTTATAATTACGCCTTTTATTTATTTCAAATATTTTAATATAATATGGCTAATTCAGCAGGCTCTAGAAAACGCGCAAGACAAGCAGTTAAACGCAACAAACACAATTCACAAATTCGCGCTAAAGTTCGCACTTTCATCAAGAAGGTAACTTATGCTTTAGAAGCTGGCAATAAAGAAGAAGCTCAAGGTGGTTTTACTGCAATGCAAAAAATGATCGATCAGGCTGTTAACAAAGGCCTAATGCATAAAAACCAAGCAGCTAGAAAGAAAGCTCGCCTTAATGCACAAATTAAAGCTCTGTAACACTTAAAGTTAACATTGCTATAATTAAGCCCTCTTTTGAGGGCTTTTTTATGCATAAAAGTAAATGATTAACGAAGAAGATAAAAACCTATTTAGATCAACGGTTGAGAAAAATGCGCCTATTGACAAGGATAGCCATAACAATAAATCAAAATCTACAAATAGAAATGAGGCTTTTAAAGCTTATAGCTACATAACTGATGCTGATTTATCTGGTGCGGATATTGTTTATCACTCGCAAAGTGGTGTATCTCCAAAAACCATCAAAAAGATGAAGCGCGGTGATATTGATTATGCACCAACATTAGATTTGCACGGACAAAGCGTTATTGAGGCTTGTGAGTCATTATCTAATTTTATTTATCATCACCAAGAGCAAAAATTTATTCACATAATTCATGGCAAAGGGTATCACTCAGATCAAGGCAAAAGTGTTTTAAAGTCACAAGTGGTTAGTTACTTAAAGCAACATCCTCAAGTTATGGCCTTCAACTCATGCCCTGCAAAAGATGGTGGCACTGGGGCTGTATTCGTATTAATGAGGAATACTTAAGCTGTGTTTAATATTGATGAGATCTATACAGTATCTGGCTTTCTGTCGCTATGCAACAAAACCATTGAAAACAACATACCCACCTGCTGGATGAGTGGTGAAATATCCAACTTATCTAGACCTGCATCTGGGCATTGGTATTTCGCACTAAAAGACGATAAAGGGCAAATTCGCTGTGCACTATTTAGACTAAATCAGCGCAATGTTAAGTTTAATCCTGAAAATGGTATGCAAATATTGGTGCGTGCAGCGCCAACACTATATGAAGCCAGGGGTGATTTTCAAATAATTATTCAGCATATAGAGCCAGTTGGCGTTGGAAATTTAAACCTTGCCTTTGAACAGCTTAAAGAAAAACTTACAAATGAAGGCTTGTTTGCTGACGAGCATAAAAAATCACTGCCATTAAAGCCTAATACTATTGGTGTTATCTCCTCCTCAAATGGTGCAGTTATTAGAGATATTGTCAAAATTCTTAATAAGCGATATCCATTTGCAAAGATTTTATTATTTGACTCTATAGTACAAGGTGACAATGCCGCAAAAAAACTTGCAACAGCCCTAAGTGTTGCTGATAAATCAAATAAATGTGATGTGATTATCATCGCTAGAGGTGGTGGATCGTTAGAGGATCTATGGGCCTTTAATGAAGAGATATTAGCTAGAGCTATTTTTGACTCAACAACTCCTATTGTTAGCGCTGTAGGTCATGAAACTGATGTCACAATTGCAGACTTTGTGGCCGATGTGCGTGCACCAACTCCAAGCGCTGCCGCTATGCTAGTTGCCCCAGATAGATTGGATTTGTTGTCAAATAGTGCAAAACTCTACAAACAGCTATTACAACAACAACAAATAATAATACAACAAAATAAGAATAAACTCACTCAGCTTAAGTTAAGAATTCCAAGCCCTAATAGACAGTTAAATTTATTAGCGCAAAGGCTCGATTATTTAAATTCAAGCTTTAAACATCAAGCGAAAAATATTATCAACTTAAATGCCAACAAACTTAACTCATTAAGTGCAAGTATAAAACAACATTCACCAATTGAGAATATTCGCCACTCTAAGGAATTAAACCGCATATCTATTAACCAATTAAACCAACAGATAAGAAACATTGTAAGCAAAAACACACAAAGACTAGAATATAGCTCTAATAAGTTATTAAAAGCTATAAACATATTGGTTGATAAGAATAAAAATCAATTGTCCATTTATGTAAATTCACTTGAACATCTATCGCCACTTAGTACCCTATCGCGTGGTTACAGCATTACTACAAACGCTAAAAATCAAGTATTATCTTCAATGACTGATATTAAAATTAACCAAACAATAACCACGCGCTTAACTAATGGAAAAATTCACTCAAAAGTTGAGAAAATTGATAAAGATTAAATTAATTCTATTAATGCTTTTGCCTAATATATTGTGGGCTAGTATCACAGTAGAAAACACCGCAATACCTGGAGGAATTGCAGTAATTGACTTTGAAACTAACCATGCCGATCCAAAAGCATTTTATGGCGGTATAGAGTTATATGTACAAAAAATCAAAGATAATCACTATCAGGCTTTGGTAGGTGTGCCACTACTTACAAAGCCCGGCGTTAAGCACATAATTGTCAAAGACTTCTCCAGTAAAAACATAGAATTTAATGTGGCAGAGCACAATTACAAAGAGCAACATATCACTTTAAAAGGCAAGAAGAAAAAATATGTAAATCCGAATCTTAAACATATGGAAAGAATAAAGCGTGAGCGCCCTATTCTATCTGCAGCTAGAAAGGTCTTTTCTAATAAAAAACTAGCAAGTATGAATTTTATTCGACCAGTTGATGGTGTTACTACCAGCCCATTTGGACTTAAACGCTTCTACAATGGCGAACCAAGAAGACCACACACTGGACTAGATTTTGCAGGAGATATAGGTACACCAATTCTAGCTCCGGCAGATGGCAAGGTAATACTTACTGGTAATTTTTTCTTTAATGGTAATGCAGTGTTTATTGATCACTCTCAGGGACTGATTAGTGTTTATATTCATATGAACGAAATCCTGGTTGAAGAAGGTCAGTATGTAAAACAGAGTGATAAAATTGGAACCATTGGACAAACAGGTCGCGCTACTGGAGCACACCTGCACTGGGGTGTTTATCTTAACCAAACTGTAGTTAATCCAAATATTCTTATAAAGGAGTAAGCAATGAAATCCAATGTCTCACTACTACGAAGACTAGGTGCGATTACATACGATATATTTTTAGCATTTTCTTTGGTATTTTTCGTTGCCGGAGTAATTATTATTATATTTTTTGATGCTAAAGCTCAGGGCGATACTACGCTGTTCTACATAGTCACCATACCTACAACATATTTGTATTTTTCACTATCATGGGTAAAAGGCAGACAAACACTAGGAATGAAGGCTTGGAAATTTCAAGTTATTCAAGAAAATGGCAATAATATAACCCACAAACAAGCATTAATTCGATTTACAAGTGGTATTTTTTCATTTGCAATATTTGGACTTGGGTTTTTATATCAACTGCTCAATAAGGATGGTCTTACAATGCATGATCTAATATCTAAAACAATACTAATAAAAAATTGAGCAGTATCAATATTGCACATAAAAACACCTGTGATATAATACGATTATTATTAATAAAAATTAGGAGATAAGATGGCTTCAACTGTTGATAACAGTGGCGTAAAAGGCAATATTCTATTATTAGGAACATTGGTTGTCACTTTAGTATTACCACTTGCACTACTTTTACTATCTTACATTGGTGTTGTTTCTGGTACAGCTGAATATATTTCTGCATTTGCAGTAGTTGGATCAATAATTTACATTATTGCCGGGACTATTTGGATGTTCACTCAAGATGCAGAAGATGGCAAGCAACTTGCTGATGGCTAAAACCAGCACTCATTAAATTGAGAAAAAATATACAAAAAAGCTCTGCAAAAGGGCTTAAAAAAAAGCCAAACAGATTGTTTGGCTTTTTTTACAACAACTGGATTACCATTACTCTTTTAGTAATTCTTAGCACTCTTGTTCGTCAAAGTTTTATTATTAATGACTTTCCAAATGCTATTGATAATAAAAAGCAAACAATACAAAAGAATATAGCCATCAATAACAAATTAACTGATAAAAATAACTCTCTTGATGTTGAGCTTAAGGCCAAATCTGAAACCAATATGGAAATTTTAGAATCTATTGCTAGAAATAGATTTGGACTTATAAAAAATCGGTGAAACATATTATCAAATTGTAAAATCAACACAAGAGTAAAGACCTGCTTAATCTTAAGAGTCACTACGCTTGGGTATAATGGCTAATCATGTCAACTGATAACTACTATTTAATTGTTCCTGCCAGCGGCACAGGGTCGCGTATGGGAGCTAAAGTGGCAAAACAATACTTACAGCTAGATAATGGGAAAAGTGTTCTAGACCAAACTCTTGAAATCCTAGTAGGAATTGATAAAATCAAAGGCTATACTATTGCTATCTCAGCTACAGATGAGTTGTTTAAAAAATCAGAATTTGCAAAACACCCTAAACTATTATCAATAACGACCGGAGGGTCTGAGCGCTTTCAATCGGTAGTTAATGCATTAGAACAATTAAAACCTCACGTGCAAGATAATGACTGGGTACTAGTGCATGATGCTGCACGCCCTTGTGTTAAAGCTATAGAGGTTATAAACTTAATGGATGAATTAAAAGATCATCCTACTGGCGGGCTGTTGGCAACAAAAACAGTGGATACCATAAAAAAAGTCAACAACAACATCGTTAAAAGCACTATAGATAGATCTAAACTTTGGCAAGCTCAAACGCCACAAATGTATCGTTTTGGGGTATTATCAAAGGCATTAAAAATCGCTGTAGATGACAACATTAATATTACTGACGAATCTAGCGCTATTGAAAACTTAGGTCTTGATTCAGTAGTAATACCATCAAGCAAAAGCAATATTAAAATTACTAATCCAGAAGATTTAGAATTGGCAAATTTTTATTTAAAACAACACAATTATGCAAGTTAAAACTGGACTAGGGCAAGATTCACACGCCTTTGAGAATACCGACAAACCGCTAATACTAGCTGGCACGATATTTGATTACGACAAAGGCCTTAGAGGTAACAGTGATGCCGATGTTGTATATCACTCCATTACCAATGCTATTTCATCTATAACTGGAATAAATATCTTAGGATCTAAAGCCGATAAGTTGTGCAAACAAGGAGTTATTGACAGTAGCGAATATTTAAAGCTAGCACTTAACGACTTATCTAATTGGAAAGTTCAACATATTGCTATTACTATAGAGTGTTTAGAGCCAAAGATATCGCCAATGATAAACACTATGAAAGACAACATATCTAAATTATTAAATATTGGTGTTAATGATATTGGCATTACTGCTACCACTGGAGAAGGGCTAACTTCATTTGGTAGGGGCGAAGGTATTCAAGCAATTAGTATTATTACTGTTACAAAATAATGAAGGATTTACGTCTAACTTCTAAATCTAGAGTTAACAATATTCACCTCGTTGGCATTGGTGGATCTGGAATGAGTGGCATTGCTGAGGTGCTTAACAATCTTGGATACAATATCTCCGGATCAGATATAAATCATAATAAGATCACCTATAGACTAGAGCAGTTAGGTTGCAAAATATACTACCAACACCATCAAGACAATCTAGATAATGCTCAAGCGGTAGTTGTATCAAGTGCAATTGATAAGAATAATCCAGAAGTGTTAAAGGCCTATGAACTAGGTATTCCTATTGTCCCTAGAGCTGAAATGCTCTCTGAGCTTATGCGTTTTAGATTTGGAATAGCCATAGCTGGAACTCACGGAAAAACCACAACAACCAGCATAATAACTCATATATTAAATACAGCTGAGCTAGATCCAACTTATATTATTGGTGGTATATTAAATTCTAGTGGCATCAATGCAAAACTTGGTGAGAGTGATTATTTGATTGCTGAGGCTGATGAATCTGATGCATCATTTCTACACTTACAGCCAATGTTAAGTGTTGTTACTAATATCGACCAAGATCACATGTCAACCTATGACAATGATTATCAAAAACTTAAAAATGCATTTATAAGCTTTACCTCAAACTTACCATTTTATGGGTCTTGCATAATGTGTATAGAAGATGACGGGGTGATTGATATATTAGACGATATTCATCGCCCAATAGTTACCTATGGTTTTTCTGATAATGCTGATATTCAAGCTGTTAACATTAAACAATATGATAGACAAATGCATTTTGATGTTATTTGTAATAAATACAAAGGTACTTTTCCAGTAAAGCTTAACCTTATCGGCAGGCACAATATTCTTAACACTTTGGCTGCAATTGGAATCTGTTGTGAGCTTGATGTTGAAGTTAAAATCATACAAGAGGCTTTAAGTAATTTTTCTGGCGTTGCACGCAGACTTGATTATCACGGAAAACTAAATATTAATAACAAACAGATATCACTATTTGATGATTACGGACATCATCCTAATGAAATAAGCGCAGTATTTGAATCATTACAAAATACTTACGAAGACAGGCGTTTAGTTGTAATTTTCCAGCCACATAGATACTCGAGAACTCGCGACTTATTTGATGACTTTTCTCGTGCGCTAGCTAGTGCAGACTCTCTTATATTGTTAGATATTTATCCAGCTAGTGAGAAGCCAATTGCACACATAAACTCATCAACCTTGGCTGATAGCATAAGAAAACGCTCAACTTTAGACCCTGTGGTTATAAAGAACGCACAAGAAATATTAGAAGTATTGCCAAACATTGTTTATAACAATGATGTGGTATTAACCCTAGGAGCTGGTGATATACATACTCTGCCTGAATTATTAAAATCAAACTACGAAAATGGAGAAAATTCTGATAAAACGTAGTGAGTCAATAGCCAATCATTGCTCACTTAGAACTGGTGGAATTGCCAAAGAGCTCTTCGTTCCAGAAGACTTAGATGACCTGTCCAGTTTCCTAAAGCACAATACCAGTCCAATACTAATATTAGGCCTAGGTAGCAACATACTCGTGCGTGATAGTGGCTTTAATGGAGTGGTTGTAAAACTTAACAACCTAAAACATATAAATATCAACAATAGTATCGTCAAGATAGGTGCAGGAGCAACTTTAGCAAAACTATCCAGACTATGCGAAGCCAATAAACTATATGGCGCTGAATTTTTATCTGCAATCCCTGGCAGTGTTGGCGGTGCTCTAGCTATGAACGCTGGGGCGTTTGGATCTGAATTTTGGGATTTTGTTGTTAATGTTACTACTGTAGATAAGCTTGGTAATATCTTTCAGCGTAACAAGAGTGAATTTGAGATTGCCTATAGAAGTGTATCTTCAAACAATAATGACGAATTTTTTATTGAAGCTGAGCTAGAGTTTAAACAAAAGAAGCCTACTCACAATATCAAACAACTACTAGAAAAACGCAATAAGCTACAGCCTATTGGTCTGCCTAGCTGCGGCAGTGTTTTTAAAAACCCCAAAAATAGCTTTGCAGCAAAACTAATCGAAGATAGTAATCTGAAAGGCTTTTGTATTGGTGGAGCATGCATATCCAATAAGCATGCCAACTTTATTATCAACAAAGACAATGCTAGCGCAACTGACGTTGAGAATCTAATTAAGCATATTCAACAGACCGTAAAATCAAATTTTTGTATTAACTTAGAAACAGAGGTAAAAATCATATGATTGCAGTACTTATGGGTGGTAACTCGGCTGAAAGAGACGTATCTCTTAAAAGTGGTGAAGCAGTTTATAAAGCACTTGTGTCTAAAAATATTGACTGTTTTAAATTTGATTGGAATGGTGACAACCTTAATAAGCTATGGGAGATGTCATTTGACAAAGTTTTTATTGTATTACACGGTAGAGGCGGCGAAGATGGCTTTATTCAAAAACAATTAGAAGATAAAAGCATTAGCTATACCGGATCTAACTCTAAATCATCAAAAATAGGCATGGACAAATCAGTAACTAAATCTTACTGGAGTTCTAATAATTTGCCTGTGGCCCCGTCTGTTATTGCCAATAGCAATAAATCTCTACCAATAATAAATTTCCCACTTCCATGGGCTGTAAAACCAACCCTTGAAGGCTCAAGCATTGGCATTAGTAAGGTAGGGAAAGAATCACAACTAGATGATGCATTGAAATTAGCGTGGAAGTACGATGAAAATGCTATGGTAGAAAAATGGATTGAAGGCGGTGAATATACTGTGGCCATTCTTAATAATAAAAGCCTACCAACTATAAAAATTATAGCTGATAATAATTTTTACAACTACGAATCAAAATACATATCTGACAACACCCAATACCTTTGCCCCGCAGATTTAGATCCAAAACAAGAAGCTGTATTACAAACCCTAGCACTACAAGCGTTTAAAGTGCTTGGAGCTAAAGACTGGGGTAGGGTTGATTTTATTATTGATAATAATAACAATCCATTCTTACTGGAAATTAATACTGTACCAGGCATGACAGACCACTCATTAGTGCCTATGGCAGCCAAAGCTGCAAATATAAGCTTTAATGAGCTTGTGGCAACTATTGCAAATAACTAAATATGTTTATTAAACGCAATAATAGACGTAAAAAATCTATAACTCAGCACACTATAACAATATTAAAAACACTACTACTCGCATCAATACTAGCGTTTGCAATATGGAGCGCACAAAACACCAATCCTACTGAATTTCTAGAAGTTGATATTAGCTGGAATATTGATAAAAATGAGATTGTCGGAAAAGATGAGTTAGAGGGAAAGATATCTGCATTAATAAATAGCAAAATACAACTAGATCTACACCAAATAAAGCTGGCTATAGAGTCACATCCATGGGTTGCGCAGGCCCATGTTAAACGCTTGTTTTGGAATTCTATTAGTATAGATATAACAACACAAACTGTTGCTATGAAATGGAGAAATAAAGACTGTAAAAAAGACGATGATGGTCATAAATGTATTGGCTATATATCCACATATGGAGATTTATTCATCCCAGATAAAATGATTAAATCAGATGCAGTTTTGGCTATATCTTCCAATGATCAAGATACAGCTAAAAAACTATATCAAAATTATCAAAGCTATAAAAAAATAATCGAGCCAATGATAATTAACTCATATTCTAAAACCAATATTGATAAATTAAACGTTGAGCCAAATGTGAAAGTAATCCTAGGATATCAGCAACAACAGCAAAGACTAGAAAGGTTTAAAAAAGTATACAATAAGCTAATAAAAGAAAACTCTGGAATAAAAAATGCTACTTTTGATATGCGCTACAACAAAGGTTTTAGTATCAGCTATTAGCGCCCTGCTTAACAATAAGCTGATAGCACAACGCTAAATTAATTAAAGTCCAGTAAAACACTATAACTTTCACTACCCACTCTAATGCTATTGGCATTCCAACTGATGATATGAGTGCAGAAAACAACATCCCAACTATCGATGGCAATATAATTTGCAAAAAGAATAAATTAACTTGTGTTGGGAATGATAAACCCCACCTGTACTTTGATGGTAAATCAATAGATATATTAATAAAATTAAGAGTTAACGGTAGAATTAAAAAATACATTATTAACTGTAAAAAAGCTACCCCAGTTATCATTACTGGAATCATTGTTGCCAGACCAACAAAAAGTGTTAAGGCGATAAACCTAATAATCTTATTAAAATCCAATACTGGAACAAAGCTAGATACAGAGTCAGCACCCAGAACAACTAGCCTGTATACATTTATTGATAAACTCAAATAACCATAAGAAAATAATAATAAATATATCATCATATTTTCAGGCATTTGTATATCAACCACCTTTTCGCCAGCATACACACTTTGAATAATTTCCAACATATCTGGAAATATTGTTAAAAATGGTATAGATATAGCCACTGGAATTACCGACATCTCCAATATCTTTTTAAAATTAGTAAATGCGAAAGCAAAACTAGCAAGAATTATTTTATTAATTGGTAATATATTCATTTCATTTTAGAGTTAACAACATTTACAATAATCTTTAACTTTTGCCCTATTTGCAACGGCTTATTGCCTTTGATATTATTCCAGTTTTTAATATCTTTAACACTAACACCAAACTTACTGGCAATAGTTGATAGATTATCTCCGTTTTTAACCTTGTAAGACACTTTTCTATCAATATTTATACCAACATTAGTTATATTTGATAAGTTCTTGTTTTTAGCGACATAAGGCTTCCAGATTACTAGCTTTTTACCAACCTTGAGTGGCTTTGTACGCGAGAGATGATTCCATTTAATAATATTGTCTATGCTAGTATTGTACTTCTTTGCAAGCTTCCACAGACTATCGCCAGGAGATATTTTATAAATAACCTTGGTGCCACGCTTTTTAGAGTTCATTCTTTGCTGCTCTCGCTGATCCTCTGATAGCGAATAATGACTACTGTCTTTTTGTGCAACTGGAACAATAAGATGCTCTCCAACCTTTATAAGGCTGGTATCTAGATTATTTACACTTTTAATTTGATCAATTGTGGTTTTAAACTTGTGCGCAATATAACTCAAACTATCACCCTTGCCAACCTTATAACGCAACCACTTAACTCTAGAGTCTACGCTGCTATTTTTTAAATTATCTTTGAATTTATCAATTTTATCAATTGGCAATAAAATTGTATGGGCCCCACCACTTGGAGTTGCCCAGCGCTTAAGTCCAGGATTAAGCGAATAAATCTCATCTAGACTCAAATCAGTCCAATCAGATATTAATGCTAAATCAAACTGCGAATCAAGCACAACAGAATCTAATTGTTGCTTGTTTTCTACAAATGTAATACTTTGACCATAAGCCTTGGGATTTTTAATCAACTTTGCAACTGCTAACAATCTTGGTACATATCCCTTGGTTTCAGCTGGCAGATCAAGATGCCAAAAATCGGTTTTTTTTCCTGCGCGCTTATTTTTACGGACAGCCCTCTGTACACGACCAGGTCCGGAATTATATGCTGCAATTGCTAAAAGCCAATCACCTTTGAATAACTTGTTAAGGTTAGTCAAATACCTAACTGCCGCCCTAGTGGAAGCTAAAACATCACGCCTACCGTCATACCACCAGTTATCCTTCAATCCATATAGTTTTCCAGTTGAGGGGATAAACTGCCACAATCCAGACGCAGTGCCGTGTGAATATGAAAATGGGTAATATGCTGATTCAACAATTGGTAGTAGTGCTATTTCAATTGGTAATCCGGCCTTCTCAACCTCTTTAGTTATTAGATATAAGTATGGTTCTGCACGTTTAGTAACTCGAGTTAAATAGTCTGGATTTTTCTTAAACCAATCTATATGCCAAAATAAATTTTTATCACTTGGAGCACTTAAACTATGACGATTAGAGATATAGCG
>FUWD013185804.1_pt1 | contig 12134 bp, 16 predicted proteins | sample 1063281 | NCBI WGS metagenome assembly FUWD01 (sample SAMEA79048168, study PRJEB19326) | metagenome | biome: marine
TAATAAATATTTCCTAAAATCATAGGACATAAAGGTTCTATAGGTTAAATTTTTTTTCTGTTATGAAAGATATAAAAAATAGCATCATTGAGATACTAAAACAGTGCAATGATCCTGAGCTTCCTATTGATCTCTGGAATCTTGGACTGATTTATGATTTAAAGATATATGAACAGCCAAAAAATAAGTTTGGTGTAGATATTACTATGTCATTAACTACACCAGGATGTTCAATGGGTCAATATATGGTAGAAGATATAAAAAGCAAAATTGCAACATTAGAACATATGACTAATGTAAATGTAGAGATTACATTTGATCCGCCTTGGAGTCCTGAAATGATGACAGAAGAAGGAAAGCAAAAGCTTGGTTTCTAATATGGAAAATGAAAAAAATATAGAACAACCTATTACTATCACAGAAAAAGCTGCCACTCGACTTAAAAATATCATGAAAAGCGAGGAACCATCAACAAAAGGTATTCGTGTTGCTATTGATACGGGAGGTTGTTCAGGAATGTCATATAATATTACTTTTGACGGAGAGAAAAAAGAATTTGATAAGGTATACGAAAGTCATGGTATTCAAATCTTTTGTGATGTGAAGAGTTGGATTTATGTTAGAGGATGCGAGATAGATTTTTCCAACGATTTATTAAATGGAGGGTTTAAAGTTAATAATCCAAATGCCGAGCGAACATGCGGGTGTGGTATTAGCTTTTCAGCGTAATGATAGATAAAAATCAAAAAATTATTGATTCAACCCTGGATCAAGAATATAAATATGGTTTTACCACCGATATTGAACAAACTACATTTGAACCTGGTTTAAATGAAGATGTCATTACACGACTTTCTCAATTGAAAAAAAGAGCCTCAATGGTTATTGGATTGGAGGCTAAAAGCATACAAAAACTGGCAAAAAATGGAAGAACCTACATGGGCTCAAGTCGATTATACTCCTGTTGACTATCAATCATTGAGTTACTACGCAGCTCCTAAACATAAAAAAAATGCAAGTCTTGATGATGTTGATCCAGATATTATAGAAACATATAATAAATTAGGTATTTCATTAAATGAACAAAAACGTCTTGAAGGTGTTGCAGTAGATGCTGTATTTGATAGCGTATCTGTAGCAACAACTTTTAAAAAAGAATTATCAAAACATGGTATTATTTTTTGTTCTTTTTCGGAAGCGGTCATTAATCACCCTGAATTAGTCAAAAAATACTTAGGATCAGTCATTCCTCGTACAGATAACTATTTTGCTGCATTAAATTCAGCAGTATTTAGTGATGGATCCTTTGTGTATATCCCAAAAAACGTGCGCTGTCCGATGGAGCTTTCTACATATTTTAGAATTAATGCAGCCAATACAGGTCAATTTGAAAGAACGCTTATTATAGCAGATGAAGGTAGCCATGTTAGCTATTTAGAGGGATGTACAGCTCCAATGCGTGATGAAAATCAATTACATGCAGCATGTGTTGAATTGGTAGCGCATAAAGATGCAACAATCAAATATTCTACAATTCAAAATTGGTACTCTGGAGATAAAGATGGTAAAGGTGGAATCTATAACTTTGTTACTAAAAGAGGAAAATGTGTTGGAGATAGATCTAAAATTTCTTGGACTCAAGTAGAAACTGGATCTGCAGTTACATGGAAATATCCTAGCGTAATTATGCAGGGCGATGATAGCGTTGGAGAGTTTTATTCTGTTGCAGTAACAAAACATAAACAACAAGCTGATACTGGGACAAAAATGATCCATATTGGGAAAAACACGAAAAGCACAATCATCTCTAAAGGAATATCAGCTGGAGAGGGACAAAATACATATAGAGGTGGAGTTAAAATTCTGAAAAATGCAGAAAATGCACGAAATTTTTCACAATGTGACTCTATATTAATTGGTGACAAATGTGGTGCACATACTTTTCCATATATTGATGTTAAAAATCCAACTGCAAAAATGGAACATGAAGCAACGACATCAAGCATAGGTGAAGATCAATTATTTTATTGCAATCAAAGAGGTATTAACCTGGATGATGCAGTATCTATGATTGTTAATGGATTTTGTAAAGAAGTATTTGCTGAACTACCAATGGAATTTGCCGTAGAAGCAAAACAATTAATTGAAGTAACATTAGAAAATAGCGTGGGGTAATAATGATTAAGATTAAAGAATTAGAAGCATCAGTAGAAGATAAACAGATTTTAAATGGAATCAAATTTAGAAATTCCTAAAGGAGAAGTTCATGTAATCATGGGTCGTAATGGCTCAGGAAAAAGTACATTAGCTAATGTTATTGCAGGAAACGAAGCATACGAAGTCAATGGCGGTTCCATTGAAATGAATGGGAATGATATTATAGAAATGAGTATCGAAAACAGGGCACTTCAAGGGTTATTCCTATGCTTTCAATACCCAGTAGCTATACCAGGAGTAAGTATGGCATATTTTTTAAGAGCAGCATTAAATGCTCATAATAAACACGCTGGTAAAGATGATATAGATGCTGTTGAATTTCTAACTAATGCTAAAAAGATACTATCGCATCTTGGATTAGATGATTCGTTCCTAAAAAGATCTATCAATGATGGATTCTCAGGAGGAGAGAAAAAGAAAAGTGAAATCTTGCAACTATTAATGCTTAATCCTCAATTTGCTGTTTTAGATGAAACAGACTCTGGATTAGATGTTGATGCATTACGCACCGTTGCAGAAGGGGTCAATGAATTTAACAATGATGGTAATTCTGTTCTAATCATTACTCACTATCAACGACTATTGAATTATATTAAGCCAGATGTGGTCCATATTATGATTGATGGAGAGATTGTAAAGTCGGGAGACATGAATCTTGCAAAGGAAGTGGAAGAAAAAGGCTACTCATGGCTTGTGAAATAAAAATATGTTAAAAAAAATACAACAAGATAGTCATGATCAATTTGAAGAGTTAGGATATCCATCCAAAAAACTTGAAAATTGGAAATTTTCCTCAAGTAAGCACTTGAAAAAATACAAATCAGATAGTAGTCACAATAAAGATTTATCAATTGATCAATATAAAGATCAATATACTTTATGCTTTATTAATGGGAAATTATCAGAAAAATCACTGAATGATTTTGCCTATAAAGATGATATATCTATATCAGATATAGAAACATTAAATGATAATAGCTTATGTGTGACATCATCTCATTTTAAAAAAGAAGCTTTTTTTCCATCTTGGACTATCTACTGTCAAAACTGGAAAATATTTTGAATTTAAAAAAGGAGTGGATTTTGATAATCCAATTGAAATTGTGAATCTATATGATAAAAATAGCAAAGATTTGAGAATTTCATCTTTTAATATTTTCAAAATTAATACAGGAAATAATATTTCCATCATTGAGAAAGATATTAATCAAGGAGTCGATAGTTTTAATCTAAGTCTTAAAAAATTTATATGTTCTGATGATTCTACTTTGAATCATTCTATGATACACAATGATAATACTGGCAGTAATTACTTAGGATATCACTATTATGAACTAGGAAGAAATACTTTCTTAAACATTGATAGTATGAATATCCAATCAACATTCAATAAAAACTTTATAGAAGTAGATTTTAATAAAGAAGGATCAGAGGCTAAGATTAATATGTTGAATCTTGCAAAAAATGATCAACACTTAGATAACAACATTTTAATGAATCATAATGCAGAACATTGTACAAGCTTTCAAAATGTACGTAATATTTTGGATGATGAATCAACATGTGTATTCAATGGGAAAGTAATCGTAGCAGATGGAGCTCAAAAAACAGACTCTAATCAATCAAATCAAAATTTGCTATTATCAAAAAATGCAACAGCACATTCCAATCCTCAATTAGAAATTTATGCCGATGATGTAAAATGTGGCCATGGTTCTACTACCGGAGCATTAGATAAAGATAGTATATTTTATCTGAGGGCAAGAGGAATTAATCAAGCAGATGCAAATAACATGTTAATTAAAGCATTTGCACAAGAAATTCTGGAAGAATTTATTAATATAACCAACTTATCTGAGCACCACTTAAATCATTGGATTGATGAATAGTATAATTGAAAAACTATCTCCTATTAGAGAAGGATTTGCGACACTTGATGGTCAAGATAGATTAGTCTATCTTATTGATTTAGGTAAAAAAATTAATCAAATCGATGAAAAGCATAAAACAGAAGCAAATAAAGTGCATGCATGCACATCTCAAACATGGATTAATATTGTAGATGAGGATAATATTACGTTCACTGTTGATTCTGAAAGTGCAATAGTTAAGGGGCTACTCAGAGTATTACAAGTTGGTTTCAATAATCAAGAAAAAAAGAATATTATTGATTTTATTAATGATTTTGATGAACCTATAAAGATTTTTGAATGGCTTAATATAGGACCAACGATTTCTAGTCAAAGACAGAATGGATTTATTGGAGCTATGCTATTTATTAAGAAAGAATTAACAAATGAATAAAGAATTCACAATTCAAGATGATGTCTATGTATTCAGTGTACCTGATGGACAAAAGACTCTCCTGACTAAAGGAATGACCGGTATCATCTCTCAATCTTTGGGAGATAATTTTACTATTATTGTTGAAGGAAATATGTATCAAGTCAAAGGAATTGATGGTGAAGCTATCGGAGAAGAAAAACGATCAATAGATTCTAATAACTTTGCTAATGAAGAAGAAATTTGGAATGTATTACATACATGCTACGATCCTGAAATTCCTGTCAATATTGTCGATCTAGGCCTTGTATACAATACAGAAATTAAAGAAGAAGAAGATGGGGTAAATATTAGCATACAAATGACCTTAACTGCTCCTGGATGTGGTATGGGCCCTGTTATTGCTGATGAAGTTAAAGAAAAACTATCAGCATTAAGTGGTGCTAAAAATGTAGATGTCGAATTAGTATGGGAACCACAATGGAACCAAGATATGATGTCTGATGCGGCAAAATTACAACTTGGATTGTATTAAATATGGATATTCAAAAAATAAGAGAACAGTTTCCTATTCTTCGCGAAAAAAATCGTGACAAAGATCTTATTTATCTTGATAGTGCTGCAACATCATTACGACCTGTATCTGTAATTGGTTCAGAAATACTATTCTATCAAGAATATGGTGCTAGTATTCATAGGAGTGTTTATGAATTAGGCGAGAAAGCAACCAATTCCTATGAAAATACAAGAAAAAAAGTGGCTAAATTTATTGGATCAGATAGCTCAGAATCTATTGTGTTTACAAAAAGCGCTACTGAGTCAATTAATCTTGTAGCAGATGCTTGGGGTTTTAAAAATTTAAAAAAAGGGGATATCGTACTTCTTACAGATATGGAGCATCACTCCAATATTGTCCCTTGGCAAATAATCTGTGATAAAACAGGTGCTAAAATTGAATATATCAAATCAACCAAAGATGGTACGCTTGATTTGCAAGAATTAGATAATGCATTAAATGATAAGGTAAAAATTGTGAGCTTTACTCACGTATCGAATGTGTTTGGAACCATTAATCCGGCAAAAACTATTATTGATAAAGCACATAAAAATGGTTCATTGGTATTATTAGATGGATGCCAAAGTGCCCCTCATCTTAAAATAGATGTTAAAGAATTAGATTGTGATTTTTTCGTGTTTTCAGCTCATAAAATGTTAGGTCCAACAGGCGTAGGGGTACTTTATGGTAAGACAGAGATTCTTGAAGATATGGATCCTTACCAGACTGGCGGTGGAATGATTAGAGATGTTACTATGGAAAAATCTAGTTGGAGTTGTCTTCCACATAAATTTGAAGCTGGTTCTCCTCCATCTGCACAGGTATATGGAATGGGAGCAGCAATTGATTTTTTAAACTTATATCCATCAGAATATGAAACTGTTTTTCAATATGCATTAGAAAAAATGTACAAAGTGGATGGGATCACGATTTATGGTAATGCGCCAGAAAGAACATCAACCATTAGCTTTAATATTAATAATATTGCTTCATTAGATATCGCACAGCTACTCGATTATGAAGGAATCGCTATTCGATCGGGTCATCATTGCTGTCAACCTCTCATGAAATCTTTAAATATTTCATCTTGCGCAAGAATTAGTTTTTATGTTTATAACACTATCGAAGAAGTCGATATTTTTATTGAAAAATTAAACGAAACAATCAAGAAACTAAGTTAATGGAAACTATCCTTTTAGATGATTTCCTGTCAGAAGGAATGATTAAAGAAAAAGAATTTCGTTCACAGATTGCAGAAATGAATTGGGAATCATTTAGAGATAAAAAAGTAATGATTAAAGGTTGTGCTGAGGTACCGGTCCCTACATGGGCATATTTGATTATTGCATCACATTTATCTAATTATGCAAAAAATATTTATTTTGGTGAACCATGTTCAGCAATTCAAATTTATAGTAGAAAGTCAAAAACTTGAATTTTAAAGCCGTCTGCCTTTCATAGACCTTACCTTTTTCAATAAATCAAGTGTAAGCTGTATGCCCTCCATCTCGCTGTGACGAGTACCTTCATATTCGATTCCTACATATCCATGGTAACCTGCGTTTAGAACAATCTTCATCATTTTAAAATAATCAGTCCCAGTTTCATTGCCATGCTTATCAAATTCATGGCTTTTAGCACTAACAGCTTTTGCATATGGCATGATTTCTTTCATCCCCTTATATCGGTCATACCACTTGTCTTCTTCAAGTTTAAAATTACCAAAGTCTGGCAGGGTACCGACGCGAGGATGATCTACTTTTTCCATAACAGCAGATAACCATTTGCCATTGGATGAAAGTCCACCATGATTTTCAACAATTGTGTTGATGCCTAATGTATCACAAAATTCTGTAAGGCGACGTAAACCATCGGCAGCTAATTCAATTTGGTCATCATATGTACCAAAGCTTCGAGCATTCACGCGAATGGAATGGCATCCCAAATATTGAGCGGCTTCTGCCCATTTATAATGATTTTCAACTGCTTGTGTTCTTTTATTTGAATCTGGATCACCAATATTTCCTTCTCCATCACACATGATTAAAAGGCTTTTTACTCCTAGATCATCTGCTCTCATTTTCATTTCCTTGAGATAAGTAAGATTTTTTGCTTTATCAAAGAAAAAAGAGTTCACATACTCAACAGCTGAAATGTCAAATTTATTTTTTGCAATAGAATAAAAATCAAGATGGTCTATCTCTTTACTTTGTAAAGAACGATGTAGTGACCATTCGGCAAGTGATATTTTAAATGTTTTATTTGTGTTAGAACCCAGAATAATAGGGTGTCCGAGTCCAGTAAGTGTAATTCCCCCAGTAATTGTAGCAGATTGTTTAATGAAATCTCGACGTTTCAATTTATAACCTCCGAATACGAATATTTTTATACCATATTAGTCCATGATCTCCTTGGAAGCCAATATGACCTTCGGAGGCTTTTGCAAATAAAGGCATTTTATTGAATTTGCTTTTTTCCACCAAGTCCCACATCATATCACTACCATAAACATATTCAACAATCTTTGTTCCATTTAACCAATGCTCTACATGGTTATTTTTTACTTTGATTCGCACCTGATTAAACTCACCAACTGGCTTGACAACATTGGCAGATGGAGCAATCAAAGCATATAGTGCACCAGCAGAAGTAAGTGTGTTGTTTCCATCTGTATGTTTTTCATCATCTACTATCTGCATTTCTGGTGCTGACTGCCAAATATAATCTCCTTCTTCAGTTGCAAAATAGAAAATACCACTATTCCCTTTTTCGGGTACTTTCCATTCCAATTCTAACTCAAAATTTGAGTAAACTTCCTCACTGATTAGATCAATACCATGGCCTGGCACAGTTTTTAGTGTGCCATCAACCACTTCCCATGAGTCAGGAAATCCCGATTGTTTATATCCTCGAAGGCCTTTAACAGTTTTTCCATCAAAAAGAACGGTCCATTTCGAATTGGATGAAAAACCAACCATAATAAGAAGTGAGATTATTATAAATACTGTTAAAAATATGTTAAGATTTTTCACAGATCAATCTTTTGGGTTCCATTCACCTTGTGCTACCGCAGGTTTGAATGTGTCAATATCTGCATTGGGGAGTTGTATCGTTTTTCCTTGTTCTGCGCTCATATAAGCAGCCATAAGTAGTCGTGTCACCTCTAAACCATCATCAAAGTTTTCTTCGGGGCGTTTACCATTTAGAAAAGATTGTACCATATGTCTATTTTCAGCTGTATAGCCATATGCTTCCGCTTCGTTACTAACCACGGGCATACCACCGGATTCTGCATTCTGTTTTTCAACAAGATCTTCACCTTCTGAACCAGCCACCTTTCGACTAAAAAATACCTTTAAATCTGGGTCCAATGTATTAACAAACATAGAATATTCTGGCCCAAATAGTTCCATGCTGAGACGTAATCCTTCACCTACAAAACACCAAGATGTGGTAGTTTCAACAATGAGTTTATTATTATCTTCATCTAGATACTCAATTAATGAGCGGGCAAAATCTTCCGATGGACGTTTTGAATAGTCAGTTTTCCCATTACTATTGTCAGATAAGATTTTTACATATTCAGGGCGTTGCCATTTTAGACAATCTGTATGCGCACTAATACTGATTGGAGTGATAGAATCACGAGGTTTTCCTGGCTCTGTTAACATAAAACGTGCTTCTTCAACAGAATGGCACATCATATCATTTAAAACACCACCACCTTGTAATGATCCTTCCCAAAACCATGGCATATGGGGACCACTATGCTCTTCAGCTGCACGTGCTAAGTAAGGTCGACCAGTGGTTGCTGCACCTCTAGCCCAAACAATCTCTTTACCTCGCGTAATGGAAGGAGCAAAAATCTGATTTTCTAGATATCCATCCAGGAGATTTACACTTTGGGTCAGTTCTAAAACTTTTTTTGCTTCTTCTACATTTCTGCCTAAAGGTTTTTCACAGGTCACTCCGATTAGCTCCCCTTTTCCAGATGAAATAGCATTGGCAATTTCTTCAAATGTTTCAACTCTTGCAAAATTTGGAGAACATACCCACAAAGCATGGATATTAGGATCGGCAATCATATCAGTAATGGAATCATAAGCTTTCGCATCACTGCCTACACCAATGGTCCGCGCCAGAGTAGCTGATTCTTCAGCAGATGCTTTTGTACGAGACATGACACCTACTACATCTGCATCTCGTACCCCAACCAGAGATTGAATATGAAAGCGAGTAATAAAGCCTCCTCCAATAAATCCAATACCTAATCTATTTTTTCCCATTTTATAATTGCTCTTTAGAATTCAACTTATCTTTAAATCCAATAAAGAAATACACAATCACTACAGTGGTCATAAGAGCAAAAACCAACCAAAACTGTTGCCAGCTTTGAACAGACAATACTGTTTGGTCATTTAATAATAAATTATAAACATACCCAGCAACTTGCGCTCCAATAAACATACCTAATCCATAAGTGATTAAAACTAGCAATCCTTGTGCTTGACTTCTTATATCAGCTGTTGATTTTTTATCAACATAAATTTGTCCTGCAACAAAGAATAAATCATAGCAAATCCCATGTAAGATTATACCTAAAAAAACTAAGGATGTAATCCCAGTTGGTGCAGAAACTGCAAAGAGAGCATATCGAACAGCCCAGGCAAGCATTCCTCCTAATAGAATATATTTCACTCCATACCTAGCAAATAATAATGGTAAGATTAACATAAAAAGAACTTCAGACATTTGTCCAAATGACATTTTAAATGCTGGACTTGCAATCCCCATATCAGAAACAAAAATAGGTGCAAAATTATAATATGCAGCTAGGGGAATACAAATTAGAAAAGAGGATAACGCAAATACAAAAAATGATTTTGATTTCAGTTTATTTAGAGCGTTTAAACCAATAATATCTCTAAAAGAAATAGGCGCATCTTTACTTAATAGAGGAGGAGTTTTAGGCAAACTAAAACTATAAAAACCCAAAAATATTCCAGCAGTCCCAGCAATATAAAATGGAGTAGCATCATTATCTGCATTCAAAATCTTACTTACTAAAATACCAACAACAATCCAACCTAATGTTCCAAAAACGCGAATAAGGGGAAATTGTTTTTCTTGATTATCAATATGGCGAAAGGCTACAGAATTAGCAAGTCCCAAAGTTGGCATATAACAAATCATGTGCATAGCTAGCATTAGAATAAATATCATAGGTTTAGATGTGAAAAAAGGTGTTAAAAGCAGAAAACAACCGCTCAAAACATGGAGAATTCCTAATACTTTTTCGGCATTAAAATAACGATCAGCAACAAAACCAAGAAAAAATGGAGATATAATAGCTGCAAGAGGACTCACTGAATAAGCCCAATGCGTAATGGTTCCCATACCTTCAGCTACCATGAAATTCCCAACAGTAACATACCAGCCTCCCCAAACGAAAAATTGAAGAAACATCATTGTTCCTAAACGAAAATTTTTGGTCATTTATTCACCTTAAGATATCTGGTTTAAATCAGTTTTCGATTGACTGGATCCCATTCAATTCTTCGACCAGTTAAATAGGATTCTGTAGCCATATGACAAGCAACACCTTCATGAAGTGCTACCTCAATATTACATTTAGGCTGTCCTCCGCTTCTAATTGAATCTAGCCAGTCTTTAATATGAAGATGAGTTGGGTCAACTCGTTTTCCCTCTCTATAAGTATATAATAGCCCTTTATTCGCAAAGTATTTAGAAGTTGCTGATGTTACACCATCAATTTGCTTTGATCCAGGAGAATAGGTATAAATTGGATATTTTGAATTGATAATACCTTGCTCAATACGTTCTTTGTATTGTGTTGATTGAGAATCTGCTGTTACAATAAATCCATGCACAGATCCACCTCCACTTTGACCGCCCATTTGCATAGTCGCATCGTGACCCATGATTCGATTCCCACGTGCTTCATTACTCGAAAGTGACGCACTATAAAGAACAGTTAAATCTTTATCTGGATATTCAAAAGTTGCATTCCAAACATCTGGGACATCGCGTCCATCTTTATAAAAATAAATTCCTCCTGTCGAAGATGAATATTTTGGAATTCCCAAATCCATAATTTGATTGATAGCATCAAAATCATGTGACAATAAATCACCCGAAAGACCAGTACCATAATCGAACCAACAACGCCAACGGAAGAATCGTTTCAATGCTTCTTCACCAAATGGTATTTTATTGGGTGCTGGCTCCTGAAAGGTATCCCAATCGATTGTTTGAGCATTGCCTTTAGGATGAATATCCCAAACCCAAGCTCCCCATGGAGAATTACGGTTTGTAGTTAACTCCACTAGGTTTATTGTACCCAATAAGCCTTGTTGAACGATTTGTTTTGCTTTTTCATTAGCTTCTACCTGTCTATTTTGATGACCAAGCTGAAATGTAATTCCAGCCTCTTTTACTGCATCGTAAACTTCGATTGTTTCGTCAAATGTTCTGGTTAAACCTTTTTCACAATAAACATGTTTCCCTGCTTTTGCAGCATCGATTGTAATGCGGGAATGCCAGTGATCTGGAGTAGCAATGATTACAGCATCAATGTTATCATCGGCTAAAAGATCTTTATAATGGCGATATCTTTTAGCAGTTTTTTTTGGTTTTCCGCCAGGTCGCACTTCATTTTGAGAAGCATCTAAACCTTGTTCTGCACGTACATCAAACAAGTCACAAACTCCCACAAGTGAGCAATTCAAATCTTCTTGATCCATAAATGTTTTAAATTGTTTATCCAATTTATTTTTTCGTGCATTCTCAGATACGGTATTAGTCCAACCCGTAGTAGCAAACCCTGCACCACGAACCAAGTGTCCACCGCGACCTCCATAACCAATAATACCAATATTTAGATGTTTGCTATCTGAAAGACCTTTGATAATAGCTGGTGCTGACTTCTTTTCTTGAACCAAACCAGAAAGAATATTTGATTTTTTAATCTATCTCTACGTACTTTTCTCCAAACTTGAGAAAGAAACAGGCCAAATATTGGTACAGTTGCAAGTCCTTTTAATAATTCTCGGCGGTC
>FUWD013231638.1_pt1 | contig 12128 bp, 9 predicted proteins | sample 1063281 | NCBI WGS metagenome assembly FUWD01 (sample SAMEA79048168, study PRJEB19326) | metagenome | biome: marine
AACCAACCGATGTATAAACGGTTTCAGTACTGTATCCAAGCGCAAAGCGCTCCCATAATGAACGCTTCGCGTCTTTCTAAAGTTGCGATCATAATAAGATTTTTATAATTTAAATTCTTCCCAAGTATTTTACTTGTTAATGTTAATTATAAAACAAATTAAATAAGTCGGCAATAATTAATTAATTATTTAACTAATTTTAAAAATTCTAGTTCAAAATCAAAAGTTGCTCGTGTTGTGTTTCCTCCAATAAAAATTTTCTTATTCTCTTGGACAATCCAAATTTGCGAATAGGTAATATAACTTATTAATGTACTAATCATTAAAAATAAAAAACCTAAATAAATTAGTCCAATTCCCGGATCAGCTTTAATTTGCAAACCAGTTGAACTTAAGATATCGATTAATGTCATATTATTTTCAGATTTTAAAATTTCATTTAATTCTAAATTACCTATAAATTTACCAAATTTATTATATACAGAACAATACCCTTGTAAATTATCAATTAGCAGTGTTACTCCATCATTTAATTGTGGGCTACTTGAAATCCATGTTAACCAAATTTTCCCTTGACTATTCGGTAAATTTACTAGTGGGTATTGATAAATTGAAAAATCTTTATTTTTAATTCTTAAACCGATTAAATTCCAATCGGTTTGATAATAATCAATTCCATTATATTTCGCAGGAGAATTTACAAAAATTGTTTTTCGTCCTATTTCATTGCCGCTAATATTTAAAACCGAAAGGTCAGAATAAAATTGTGTTATTGTTGCTTTTTTTGTGTATGTAATCCAAAAATCATTTACTCGGATCGAAACTTTCGGAATGAAAGTTAATTGCCCATTATTTAAAATATTCTGAATATGGAAAGTTTCGGTTTTTGGTACAATTTCTTGAGCTTTAAATCCACCCAATGAACCAACTGTAGCCCCAATTAAAATTAAAATCATACTAAAATGAACAATAATAGGGGCTATTCGTCCAATTAAACCTTTGTAACAATAAATAATATTCTTTTGTTGAAATATAGAATAATTATTTTCTTTTATTTTAAATAAAAGTTGTGAAAAGGAAAGATGTTCTAATTTCGTCGAAATATTTAAACGACAAAACTGTTGAGTTGTTCTGAAAAACTGACATCTACGTGCAATTTTCAATGATGGGAATTGTTGTAATATAGTACATGTTAATAAACTTATTCCAAATAATAAAATAAGTGTGATAAACCACCATGTTTTATAGATGTGATCCAACCCAAGTTGGATAATGATATCCCATGATAAAAAACCAAAAACTCGATTTGTTAAAGGGTAATTTAATTTATAAATTTCAAGCGATTGATCTTGTTCAATGACAGTTCCAATTACACTTAATGAAGCAATCAGCAATAAAATTAATATAGCAAAACGTAGATCAGCTATGGATCTAAAAATATTTTGTTTCATAAAATAATTTTAACTTATAGAAATAGGTTTTGAAGAGGCAAGTCGGATCCGACCTGATAATGCCCAATTTTTTAATTTTAATGTTTGATTATTTTCTAATTTAGAAAGAGGAATTAATTCTGTTAATGCGAAGCAAATATCTTCTGTTGTGAACTCACGTTTTTCATAAAAAGCATGATACATCGCTTCAATAATACTTTGACGAATTTCTGCTCCCGAAAATGATTCAGAAAGTTGAGCTAACTTCGAATAATCAAATAATTCCCACCGATTGGGTCGAAATTCTTCAATATGAATTTTAAAAATTTGTTCTCGTTCTTGTTTTTGTGGTAGATCTAAGAAAAAAATTTCGTCAAATCGACCTTTTCGAATAATTTCTAAAGGTAAAAGTTCTACATTATTAGCTGTCGCAACTACAAAAACTGGTTTAGTTTTTTCTGATAACCAACTTATAAATGTTCCTAATACTCTATTACTAGTCCCACTGTCTCCGGTACTTTCATTATTTGTAAAAGCTTTATCAATTTCGTCAATCCATAATATACAAGGGGATATTGTTTCAGCTAAATCAATCATTTGACGAAGTCGAGACTCGGATTCACCGACAATTCCTCCAAAAAGTTTTCCAACATCTAATTTTAATAAAGGTAACTGCCACTCAGTAGCAATAGCTTTAGCAGTTAACGATTTACCGGTCCCTTGAATTCCAACAAGTAATAAACCACGTGGTGTTGGCAAACCATAATTTAAAGCTTGAAGACCAAATGATGTCTTACGTTTTTTTAACCATTCTTTTAAATTATCAACTCCTCCAATTTTTGAAATTGTCTCATTTGCTGACCAATATTCTAAAATTTCTGTCTGACCTATGATCTGTTTTTTTTCACTTAATAAAAGTGTGATACTATTTTCGTCAATTGTTTTATAAGTTGCAATAATTTTGGATAAAACTCGTCTTATCCGTTCAAGAGATAAACCTTGGCATGCTCTTGTTAAATTTTCTAAAACTTGTTGTTCTACTTCAATATTTAAAGATTCAATTAACCTTTTTAATTCATGGTTAATTTCATTTTCAACAGGTAGTTGAAATTTTAAAACGGTAATTAAATCGTATAATTCTTTAGGAATATTTAATTCTGACCCAATAATAATAATAGTTTTGGGTTGGAGTTTTAAAATACGGCTTATATTTTTTAATTTTCTTGAAATTGATATATCAGTTAAAAATCTATTAAAATCTTTTAATAAAAATAATGCAGGTGTTTGAGCTGTTAAACGTTCTACAAGCTCAAGAGCTTGTAGGGGGTTTCGCTTACCAAATCCTTCATTATTTGGGTTATTAGTATATCCATCAACAAAATCCCAACTATAAATACTGCGATTTAAACTTGTTTTAATAGATTTACGAATAACGTACTCGACACGATCTTCCTCAATTGTATTAATATAAATAATTGGATATCTGGCTTTTAATAAAAGTGTTAATTCATCAGTAAATTTCATACAATAATTTTTATTAAAGTTCTTTTTATTAAATTGTTATTATATTAATTTTACATAAAAAATTGTCTATTATTAGAGAAAATAAAAAGTATTAACTCTAATAATTTATTTAATTAATGCTGAAGTGTTAATTTTTTACGCCCTTTTTTTCTCCGATTTCTTATTGTTTTTTTACCTTGAGCTGTTGCCATACGAGCGCGAAATCCTGATAGTTTTAAAATAGAAGAACGAGTTTTATTTGATAGAGTACGTTTTGTCATAATAATTTTTTTTAAGTAAAAACGGTTTTAACGTTTATAGAATAAAAGAATGTAAAAAATCACGAATCAGTAAATGTCTTATAGTTATATTTCGATTTTGAAACAAATTATAAGCTTCTTCTTTAAATTCAAATAATGGATTTCGTTGACCATAACTTCGCCACCCAACAGCATCTCGTAATAATGCTATTTTTTGAAGATGTTCTGTCCAAGCGATATCAGTATAATAAAGAATAATTGTTCGTTCAAAAGATCGAATTAAACCAGTTTGGCATATTTCAAATTCTAATATTTTTGCTTCATACGATAGCCAAAATTCTTGAAATAGATAGGTTTTTAATTCAAATGAATCCATTATATTTAGATCATAATTCAAGCCAATTAATCTCATTTTAAATAACTCTTCGATTAGAGTACCATTTTTATTAAATTTTGGACTTTTCACTAAATTTATAATATCTTTAATTACCTGCTCACCATAAGCTATCATTGTTTCTCTAAGTGATTGGCTTTCTAGAAGTTTTTTTCTTTCGTAATAGACAATATTACGTTGTTTATTTAAGATATCGTCGTAGTCAAATAAATACTTTCTTCCGTCGTAATCTCTTTCTTCAATACGTTTCTGGGCAGCATCTAAACTTTTCGTTAATAAATCTGATTCCAATGGTAAATCCCCTAAATCAGCTGAAAGTTGATTCCGCATAAAATTTTGAAGTTTTGGACTTCCAAAATTTCGAAATAACGAGTCTTCAAGACTTAAGAAAAATCTTGAGGTACCTGGGTCACCTTGACGACCACATCTACCACGCAGTTGATTATCAATTCGGCGAGAATTATTTCTTTCAGTACCAATAATATAAAGTCCACCTAAGTTTTTAACAATTTTATTTTCGATAACCTGATTTTTTTTCTCGAAAAAAGATAATTCATTTAGTAAAAATTTAATTGAACATTGATAAGGAATTTTAGGAATTCGAATCTGATCAATTTCATTCAAAAATTTTAAAATCTCTGTTGATGATAAATTTAAGAATGTTCTATCATTAATTAATGAATTTAAAACACTTAAAAACTTTTGCGAAGTACGGTTAATATTTTTTGATAAAGGAAAAATATTATTAGATTTTGCTACCTTACTTCGATTTTTATATGAAACTAAAATATTATAAAGTTGTTTTCGAACTTTAAATGTAATATTTCCACCTAAAATAATATCCGTTCCGCGACCTGCCATATTTGTTGCGATTGTAATACTTCCAATTTCACCAGCTTGGGCCACAATTTCCGATTCTCGTTTTACATTTTCGGGTTTTGCGTTTAATAATTGATACGAAAGTTCATATTCTCGTAATAAATCTGCTAACATTTCAGAGTTTTCAACAGTTGTTGTTCCTATCAAAATAGGCTGTTGTTTTTCTGCAATGGATTTACATTCCCTAGCTACAGCTGTCCATTTTGCTAAACTATCTTTATAAACAAAATCTGGTAAATCTTTACGAAGGTTTGGACGTGCTGTTGGTATCTCTTCTACAGGTAAATTATATATCTTTTCAAATTCTAATTCTGATGTCTTAGCCGTTCCAGTCATACCCGATAACTTTGGATATAATAAGAAAAAGTTTTGATATGTAATTGATGCAGCTGTTTCTGTGTTTTGGCGAATCGGTACACCTTCTTTTGCTTCAACAGCTTGGTGTAAGCCATCATTCCATCTTCTATCTGGCATAATCCGACCTGTAAATTCATCGACAATAACAATTTGATTGTTTTGAACGATATAATGAACATTACGGAAGAATAAAGCAGTTGCTTTAATTGCGCTTAAAACATATGGAATCCATGGATCATTTGGATTATATAAATCTTCGACCTGTAAAATTTTCTCAATTTGAGCTGTACCGTCTTCAGTTAATATAATATTTCTATTTTTTTCATCAACTTTAAAATGAACGTTAACTTCTAAGTATTCTGCAACTTCTGCTGCAACAATGTACTTATCAATACAAGTATCAACAGCTTGTGAAATAATTAATGGAACTTGTGCTTCATCAATAAAAATGGAATCAACCTCATCGACAATACAGTAATTAAAAGGTGGTAAAACAACTTGATTCAGGTTAGATGCCATATTATCACGTAGATAATCAAATGCTACTTCATTATTTGTAACATAAGTTAGATCAGCGTTATAATTCTTTTGTCGATCTAAAAAAGTCATATCTTCCTGAATTAAACCTGTATCTAACCCTAAAAATCTATAAATTTGTCCCATTGAAATCTGATCACGACTTGCTAAATAATCATTTACAGTAACAATATGAACACCTTTGTTTGTCAAAGCATTTAAATAGGCTGGTAAAGTAGCAACTAATGTTTTTCCTTCACCAGTCCGCATTTCACTAATTTTCCCACTATTTAAAACTAAACCCCCAATTAATTGAACATCAAAATGTCTTAAACCTAGAGTTCGTAAACTTGCTTCTCGTGTAATTGCAAATGATTCAGCAATTAGTGAATTTAAATTTTGTTCTTCTTGGTATTGTTTTTTTAATTGGAAAGTTTTATTTCTTAGCTCTGTATCCGTTAATGTTTTTAAATTATTTTCTAATGCATTAATTTGATTAATTAATGTTTGATATTTATTCATATCTGAATTTTTAGTAAATGGTTTTTTAATATTTTAGAAAATTTATAAAGTTTTCTTAACCAACAACATTTATTCGTTTATGTTGAGCATCTTTATAATCAAATTTAACTGTTCCATCAATTAACGAAAATAAAGTAAAATCTTTTCCATATCCAACATTAAATCCTGGTTTGAATTTCATTCCTCTTTGACGAACTAATATATTCCCAGCTCTTACTTTTTCACCACCAAATTTTTTAACACCTAATCGGTTTGCATTTGAATCACGACCATTTTTTGTACTTCCTGCACCTTTTTTGTGTGCCATATATATATTCCTTAATTATTTTAGTTAATACTTATATCTTCAATCAGAACTCGGGTTAAATCTTGACGATGCCCTTGTTTTTTACGAGTCTTTTTTTTAGGTCGCATTTTGTACACAATTGTTTTACGACTACGTAAATGTTCTAGAATTTTTCCTTTAACTTGTACACTCTCTAAATAAGGTTTTCCTATTAAAATTTCTCCACCATTATTTACTAATAGAACTCTATTTAATGTAATTTCTTTACCAAGTTCGGTTGGAATACGATTTAAATCATAGTATTTTCCTTTTTCAATCCAAAACTGTCTACCACTAATTTCTACAATTGCATATTTCATAATTTAAAGATTCTCCTCTTTTTATAATAGAATATTACAAAATAAATTTTACTTAAGTCAACTTAATTTATATATAGATAAAATTATAAATTTTTTAATAACCATAATTCATTATAGAAAAAATCAAAGGCTTTTGATCGATGTGATTCAGGGTTTGTAATAATGGACAATGTTCGAGTTATTTTAATATTCTCAATTGCTATAATTTCAACTGTTTTTAATTCTATCTCTTTTTCTATAGCTGAAGATGAAACAAAAGCAGCTCCTAACCCAAGGCTAACTGCTGTCTTTATGGCTTCAATAGAATTTAGCTCCATAATGACATTGAATTGTTTGTTTGAATGTTATTTGGATTAAAATATATCAATAAATTTATGAATCGTAGAAGTAGAATTTAAAGTTATAAAATTTAAATGGTACAGATCTTCTTTAATTATTTCTTTTTTCTTGCAAATGGGTGTGATTTTGGAATTATCAATATCAATTCGTCTTCAACAAAATCTTCAATTTCTAAATTTTTTTTTAAACCAATAGGAATATCACCTCCTACAACAGCAATATCAATAATTCGCTCGGCGACTTTTTTTGCAATAATTCTAGTTGAATCCACTTGAATATTTAAGTTGATTTGTGGATAACTTTGAGCAAATAAACTTAATACACGAGGCATTAAATAAGCTCCAATTGTTTGACTGGCGCCAACAGTTAAATTACCGCGTTCTCCATCTTTTAAATCATTTAAAGCGCGACAACTCTCTTCACATAAAGCAAGTATTCTTTCAGAATATTGAAGAAAGACAGTACCAGCTTCAGTTAAAGAAATCTTATTATTATTTCGGTTTAATAGTAAAATTCCTAAACGATTTTCTAAGGTTTTAATTTGTTTACTTAAAGAAGGCTGAGAAACAAATAAAAGTTCGGCCGCGTGAGTAAAACTTTTTTCCGAAGCAATTGCTTTAAAAATACGTAATTGTTGTAAAGTAAAAGGAAGAACCATATAATCAAGATCCAAAAGATTAATTAGAAAATTTTTTAATTGCGGGTGGAGAGACTCGAACTCTCAAAACAAAAGTTACTAGGACCTAAATCTAGCGCGTCTACCAATTTCGCCACACCCGCTAATACCGTTTAATATAAGTATCTTACGATTTAATTCTACACATTAAAATCCATAAATTTGGGATCTTAATTCGTAAAACATAAACTATTTTTGCTGAATAGCTTTAAAATTTTCTTAATATATGTATAAATTTATACTAAGAAAATGTCAAAACTATTCATCAATATAAAGACGATATACAAAACTTGTAGTTTTACCTCGTAAGATTGATTTCGCTAAGGATAAAGATCTTTGTGCAGGTTTTACTGCCTTTCTTTTCCAATTAGCTTTACGACTATTTCTTTTTGCTTTCGATGTTCGTTTTTTAGGTACAGCCATAATTTTTTATCTTAATTTACGATATCTTTTTGATTTAAAGCTATTCTACAAAATAGAATTTAATTTGTCTATATTTATTAATCAGTGATTTATAAATATAGACTTATTTTTACAAATATATTTAATGTAATTTTAACTCTTTAACCAATTAAATTCGAAGTAATATTTTAAATAACATTCACAAAATTAGGTACAATTAGAACACTTTTGCTGTCGAATTAGATCAAAGGGTAAACTTACTTATTCAATAATAAAACTGAATAAGGTTGGTTTGGATAGAATTAATAACCAATTAACAGATAAATTAGAAGAAAACAATAAATATTAAAAAATAATGAATTAAAAAACTTAAAAAATTACACGGCCAATAATAATAAGAGTAGCCGTGTAATTTTTTATTACCGTGATAAGCGTTGAATTTGTTGAATTGCTAAACGACCTATATTATACAAAGCCCATGATGCTGCTACTAATACAGGCGCAGCAATTACTAGTAAACGAGTATCCATAACTGATAGTCCTCTAGAAATGTTAAAAATTTAAATACATAGAATAATACTAACACCTAGTATTATACTCAATATTATATATAAAACTCAAAATATTTTTTAAGATGTAATAAAAAATTTTTTAAAACCCATCTCTATCTTTTTTTAATATTATTTTAAAAAAAATTAGCATTAAACTATTTTCATCGAAAACCTTTCCATCTAAGTATTGTCGGTAATTTATAACATTTCATAATTAAGTTCGAAATAAATTTTAGAAAAACATTCTACTTAGAATGATAAAACTGTTTTTAAAGTGACTTTCATAGATAAGGTGAATATATTTCAAAGATAGAAAAAGGTTAATTAATACAAATAAGGTAGAAAATTATTTCTTTACTTTATTTCTATTAATTAATCTTTTAGGGCTTGTCATAGAACTGTGCTAAATAATATACAGTTACTCTAAATGAGATTACGTACCGAGAACACAGAGCATACTTATTAGTCGAATAGATGCAATAACGAATTCACTAACCCAATAAAATAACAATCAAAACTAATTCACAATAAAATACTATTTAAAAAACATCTTTATTCTTTTTAAAACTTTGGCATTGAACTATCTTCCCAGGAGGTCCCCCCCCAAGTATTGTCGTCGATTTATAACGTTTCACAACTGAGTTCGAGATGGATCAGTGTGGTTCCGCTCAGTACACTAGAAACACCAAAGCAAAAAATCTTTAAAGGATATAAAAATATCCTAAAGATTTATAAAATTCAAGTCCTCGGTCTATTAGGACATCTCAGCACATACATTACTGTACTTACACTTAATGCCTATCAAACGGTTAGTCTTACCGTGACCTTACTCACTTACGTGATGAGAATACTTATCTTGAGGTGGGCTTCCCACTTAGATGCTTTCAGCGGTTATCCACTCCATACATAGCTACCCAGCGTTTACCGTTGGCACGATAACTGGTACACCAGAGGTATGTCCTTCTCGGTCCTCTCGTACTAAAGAAGGCTCCTCTCAATATTCTAACGCCTACACCGGATATGGACCGAACTGTCTCACGACGTTCTGAACCCAGCTCGCGTACCGCTTTCATGGGCGAACAGCCCAACCCTTGGGACGTACTACCGCCCCAGGATGCGATGAGCCGACATCGAGGTGCCAAACCTCCCCGTCGATGTGAACTCTTGGGGGAGATCAGCCTGTTATCCCTAGAGTAACTTTTATCCGTTGAGTGACGGCCTTTCCACTCAGCACCGTCAGATCACTAAGACCGACTTTCGTCCCTGCTCGACTTGTAGGTCTCACAGTCAAGCTTCCTTATGCCTTTACACTCTAGATACGATTTCTACCCGTTCAGAGGAAACCTTTGTACGCCTCCGTTACCATTTAGGAGGCGACCGCCCCAGTCAAACTGCCCGCCTGAAACTGTTCTTTGACCAGATAATGATTCAAAGTTAGAAATCTAACATTATAAGAGTGGTATCTCACTGATGGCTCAAATAATCCCATAAGACTATTGTCAATGCCTCCCACCTATACTGCGCGAATAAAGTCCAATTTCAATTTCAAGTTACAGTAAAGCTTCATAGGGTCTTTCTGTCCTGGTGCAGGTAGTCCGCATCTTCACAGACAAGTCTATTTCACCGAGCCCCTCTCCGAGACAGTATCCAAATCATTACGCCTTTCGTGCGGGTCGGAACTTACCCGACAAGGAATTTCGCTACCTTAGGACCGTTATAGTTACGGCCGCCGTTCACCAGGGCTTCAGTTACTAGCTTCGCATAATGCTAACCAACTTCTTTAACCTTCTGGCACTGGGCAGGCGTCAGCCCCCATACATCGTCTTACGACTTAGCGGAGACCTGTGTTTTTGATAAACAGTTGCTTGGATCTTGTTATTGCAACCTTATAAAATAAGGTACTCCTTCTCCCGAAGTTACGGAGCTATTTTGCCGAGTTCCTTAGAGAGAGTTATCTCGCGCCCCTTAGTATACTCTACCTACCCACCTGTGTCGGTTATGGTACAGGCATTTTTTATTTATGACAGTGCAAGCTTTTCTTGGAAGTATGACACATACTGCTTCAACGCCTTAGCGTCTCGTATTCACGTCTTAGCTCAAAGCGTTTTCTACCGCTTCTCAACACCTCGAACGTTTAAACCGGTAAAACCAATATCCGGCCAGTTTAGCCTTCTCCGTCCCTCGATGTCAATAAAAAATGTACGGGAATATTAACCCGTTGTCCATCGACTACGCTTTTCAGCCTCGCCTTAGGTCCTGACTTACCCTCCGCGGACGAGCCTTCCGGAGGAAACCTTGGGTTTTCGGGGTATAGGATTCTCACCTATATTTTCGTTACTCAAGCCGACATTCTCACTTCTGCTTCGTCCATATCCGCTTACGCTAATACTTCGACCTACAACAGAACGCTCCCCTACCGATATATTAAATATATATCGCACAGTTTCGGCAAATTACTTAGTCCCATACATTTTCGGCGCAGGTTTACTCGATCAGTGAGCTATACGCACTCTTAAAGGATTGCTGCTTCTAAGCAACCTCTGATGTCTATGCACTCCCCCTCCTTTACCACTTAGTAATTATTTAAGGGCTTAACTGGTGCTCTGGGCTGTTACCCTCTTGACAATGGAGCTTATCCCCCACAGTCTTACTGGTAAACTATACATCTAGTATTCTTAGTTTGCAACGATTTGGTACCGAATTACCAGCCCGCATACGTAACAGTGCTTTACCCCTAGATTTAAACATTTACCGCTGCGCCTAAACACATTTCGGGGAGAACCAGCTAGCTCCGAATTCGATTGGCATTTCACCCCTAACCACAACTCATCCGCTGATTTTTCAACATCAGTCGGTTCGGTCCTCCACTTAGTATTACCTAAGCTTCAACCTGGCCATGGTTAGATCATCCGGGTTCGGGTCTATAACTAGTGACAAACGCCCTATTCAGGCTCGCTTTCACTATGGCTTCAGTATTTACTACCTTAACCTGCCACTAACTATAAGTCGCCGGCTCATTCTTCAACAGGCACGCAGTCAGACGTTATAGTCGTCCTCCTACTGCTTGTAAGTTTATGGTTTCATGTTCTTTTCACTCCCCTCTCGGGGTTCTTTTCACCTTTCCCTCACGGTACTGTTTCACTATCGGTCATTCAGGAATATTTAGCCTTACGAGGTGGTCCTCGCAGATTCACACGGAATTTCACGTGCTCCATGCTACTTGGGATACAATTAGATTGGTTCGATTTTCGAGTACGAGACTATCACTCTCTACGGTTAAGTATTCCAAACTTATTCTTCTAATCGTTCCATTAAATCCGTTATTATTGTCCCACTACCCTTAATTTATAATTAAGTTTAGGCTGATCCCGTTTCGCTCGCCGCTACTCAGGGAATCGTTTTTACTTTCTTTTCCTCTAGGTACTAAGATGTTTCAATTCTCTAGGTTCGCTCTTTCTTATCTATGAATTCAATAAGTAGTTAAAAAGTTGCCTCATTCGGAGACCTCCGGATCATAGCTTGTTTCCAGCTCCCCGAAGCGTATCGTCGGTAACCACGTCCTTCATCGCTTCTGAATGCCAAGGTATCCCCCATAAACTCTTAATTCCTTGAATTTAACACAGAAACTAATACTTTAGTTTTAATAGATAAATT
>FUWD013232524.1_pt1 | contig 12128 bp, 9 predicted proteins | sample 1063281 | NCBI WGS metagenome assembly FUWD01 (sample SAMEA79048168, study PRJEB19326) | metagenome | biome: marine
ACTTTTTATATGAAGACGCGTCGTCATAATTAACATACTCCTTCTCTTCTGTATCGTAAAACGCGTCGCTATCCTCAATTAACATCTGTCTCACCACATCGTATAATACATTGGTCAACGCGAATTTATACGCGAGAAATCCAATGAATGTCGCACCGTAATCGAAATCAAAACTAAACGGGGCATGGTTCCACATACTCTCAAAGATCACAGTTCCCACTGGAACGAGTATCTGCGTTTGAAACGGTGAATGTTCGATATCATCTACATGTTTACTCAATGTATTCAGGTACGTGAGTGAAGTAACCGCGCCGAGCGTCGCTGACACACCCTCTACAGCCCCTTGTGTGATAAAATAGGATGATGCGATAGCTGTCCCATATCCGATAGTTGTTCTACGGAGAGTAGTCTTTAGCCTGTCGTATTCCGTCTTTACAACCGGTTTCGGTTTAATCGTCGTCGCGAGAGTGAGCATTATATACTATACGTATTATATCTTTATTGCCAATGGAATGGAGTTCATGATTAATTCACTTGTTTTAATGAGTTTATATTTTCCATCTGCGTGAATTCCCTCGTCAATTAATTTTTTAAACGTTTCAACATTTACATCTTTATGAGTATCATCATGGCAATGTGCGTAGTTTTGAATCTTATTCGCCACAAACACTTCGTCCCCAAATGAAGAGAGATGCCACCCAGCATTCTTATAACGGGGTATACTCCATCGCATCTCTCTCATTTTCTGCGGTGATACCCGCATTAACACTTCTTTTGTAGTGATAACCGTACCATACCATGGTTCAAGTTCTTGAATATAATTAAAATTATACTGAAATGCGATCATATTATACGAGCACATCTTTACATCAGGTGGTAGTCGTAGGGCAGTTCTATTCGGAATTTCGTCTACATCAGATACCATGACAATATCATCATCTTTAAATTCATCTAGACCCCGTGTAATACAATTCCGTTGGAAATTTTCCCGTATCCAGGGATCTTTATCCGTCGGGTTGTCTCGAATAATTACATGTATAATCCTACCCGACCATTCTTCAAACTCTTTTTTATTTTCGTCAAAAAATAATTTTTTTTCTTCTCCTCGGTGCGTGACAGTTGATTCCACTAGAACAAATTTATCTACAACACCATCAAGGTATCTCAATCTTTTTTTTAAAACATCGATTTCATTATAAAAAATAAAACAATCTACAAGCATATATTAGTTCACATTTTTATCTTTTAAGTCTATCTTCACGATCGAAGAGTCTTCAAACCCAGATACATTTTCTATCGATTTTTTCATACAAAATTCACGGAGAGCTTTTGAAACGTCACTACCATGCCTGCAGTCGTGACACAGGATGGCCCCATTTTTCTTCATTTTTGGTAAAATCGCATTCAAATCTTTCAAGGCACCTTCAAATGAATGATCACCGTTTATGAATGCAAGGTCTATACTTTCATCCTTGTGAATATTGAGTGTATACGCACTGTCACCGCGAATAGGAATAACTATGTTTTGTAGGTTGTTGTTCAACACGTTTTCATAAAAAGTGTAAAAATAATCGTCGACTTTCGGTGGTGGGCCGGATTCACCTGACAGTTCTTCCATGTGTTCGAGCCATATATCGTGACAGTATACAGTGGAACCATACTTACTCGACAGTCCAGCAAGAACCCCACTACACCCCAGGTAACTCCCCGTTTCTGCATATTTACTGTTCATGGGTAATTGAATATAGTGGTTCAGGAGTACATTCGTATCAGCTTCATTTAGTGTACCCTTAACACCGTTCACATAAGTATATGCCATATCATCATCAGTAACTTCGAATTTTAGATCCATTATACTATTACTGTTATCACACCTTTAAGCGACACATATAAAAAAAATGTTTCCTAATAATAAATGTCAAACCCTCGTATGAAAATGGGTGGGATCGCAGTTCTAGTTATTCTCGGTGCCGTGTTTGTCGCGATATCGTCTATAGGTATCGGTCGATACAACAAATGTGCTGAGATCCAGGGGGATGCCAAATATGAAAACAGGAAGATATTCCTTTCTCAACTTCTCACGATTATGATTACCATACCCGCGACCATCGCGGCCATGCCTATTCTCAACACGATGGCTGGTTCTTCTAAGAGCTCCGCACCCCTGATTGCCATGCTGATGGGTGTTGCCGGTTTGATCGTATCTGTATTCACATTTCAAATCGTGAACAATGATACAGCGTGTGAGAAGGTCTCAGGTGAAAAGAATATGGCGATCGCAGGGATGGTTTTATCCATCGTAGCCATTCTGGGTAGCGGGGGTGCACTGTTCTACAAGAACAAAAATGCAATCCGGGAGAGCATGTCTCCCCGTGTGACACCCATCAACCAAGAATTTTACCCCAATGCGTAAATGATTAAAAAAACATATAAGAATACAAGGCATGCAACTTCATGAGGCTACATATTTAGTTTGTATGCTTATCGTCCATGTCGTTCGTAACGCGGGTAAAATAACATTTGAAGAGAAAATGAAAGTGCTTCATCTCTGCTTTTCCCTACTCCGTTCCGTTGAAGACACTTTATATAAAATATACAATTGCGAAAACAAACCAATGATAGAATACAACGCCGAATAGTTTGATCCCTTTTTATATTGATAGATCAACCATAGGATACTCGCCAAAATTCCCATATATAAATACATATACGTATTTTCGTCTACTTTTCTATCTTTTGCGTCGATCACACTCAATACCATCTGACTAATACCCAATGTGATCGCAGACCCCGCGATAAAATCATCTGACTTGACCATCATTTATATAATTAAAGATTTTAATCTGAATATATATATATAAATGGATACCATTTTGAAAACCTACGCCACGAAGTCTAAAGACAGTGCCATGCTCGTTAGCCGCGTTGAACGTCTCGTATCCAAATACGGTAAGACGGGTATCAATAAGGAAAACCTCTGCGGTCTCGTCTCCATCCTGATGATGGATGTTCAGATGATGAAGGGTTTGACCGGTCCTGAAAAGAAGGATCTCGTGATCGATCTCATCTACTCTGTCATCGAGCAAATTGATGCGGGTGATCAGGATTCCGAACTTGAGACCGTTTTGAAGACTATGGTACCACCCATGATCGACAGTTTTTCAGTCATGTTAAAAGTAAATAAGGCTTGTGGATGTGTATAATATAGAATGAAATTTCCTACATTGGAAACAATGGTTGCATATGGAATATATACCATAAAGGACCTCGTGTTACATTCACACAATAAACTCAGAAAACGTACAATCACACCCCTAAATGAGTGTACTCATTGTTCGTTTGTATTTTCCGGTGATACATGTATTAACTGTATCACGCCTTCGGTTTGATTACCAGGCCAAGTACAGACTCTAAATTATTCTGATCTCGTTTAAGCGGTTTTTCACGTTTAAGGCGTAGTGGTTCATTCGTTCCCACTGTCCCTTTTATTTCGTATAGCTTGGCTACATTTTTAACTGGTGGAATTGTCAATTCGACACCAGGTTCCTCGACAATTTCCTCCCTTGGTTCATCGTCTATAACTACATTTGCTCTAAATTGCTCTATGGTATGTGTACCTCCAAATTCTAGTAATGTTTGTCGTTTGGGTGCGCACTGTATAGAACCCCTCTTACCGAAAAGCTGTCTACGCATCATCACCATGTTACCGCATATTATACCACCTCTCGAAAGACCGAATTGCTCGAGTGCGTACGTTTTCATACAACTCCACGAACAGAAGCGTCCACTCGTAACATATCGTTTACGCCGATCGTCATACTTCAGGGGAAGTTTCAAAGGCTCGTTCGCAAAATCGTGACAACACCACCAACACCACAACATGATTATATATATTCCGATATTAGTCTTTAAGTGTTGTTTTTTTTGTCGTATAATAACATAATAGACCATGGCGTTAGGAAAAATGGCGCCGGTCGCACTGTTTTTTTTATTAATTATCATTGTCGTTGGTCTCTATTATCTGAAAAAAAATAACCAAGATAGTAAAAAGGTTGAAATTTACGATTCTATGCTCGGTCAGCTTATTACTACAACAAGAAAAGATGCTGCTGATTCGGGAGACGTACCTGTATTATCTAAACCAGGTGATATATCTATTGAAACTGACGAAGAAGTTAAGGATCGTATAGGTAAAAAATTTGACGATTTGGAAGGGCAGGGTGGATTGGACCTTATAGGTATGAATAAAACATCACTCGTCGCAGCTATTAACGCTGAAATAAAACAAGAATGTACATTCCCCAAACATGTCACGCTTGGATGTGGAACTAAATATATAGAAGATCCCAATAGTGAGTTTGGGTGTTGTATGTTAAAACCGGGTGAAGATGCAGAATTTTTAGTTGTAGAAATGGCTCAAACGATGGCTATTGAACTTGGAGCCTCTATTATTGTAGGTGCTGTACTTGAAAAGGCTGTAGGTAGAGCAATTGGTGTAAAAGCAGCAAAACCTGCTGCATCTAAAGCCGCCAAGGCGGCCGCTAAAAAGGTTGTAGCCGAAGCGACGGAGGGGGCTGCGAAGGAAGCTGGTGAGAGGGCGGCTAAAAAAGCCGCGGCAGAAGGTTTGGATGCAGCTGGTCAAAAAGCTGCCAGGGAAGCTGCCGAGACGGGTATTAAAAAGACGGCGAACAAAGCCGTGCAAAAAGTTGCAACGGAAGCTGCTGAAGAAGCTGCTGAAAAGGTTTTTAAGGAGGCTGGTGAAAAAGCTGTCAAAGAGACTGCTGAAGCCGGTGGTAATAAAGCCGCACAGGCACTCGCAAGAAAGGCTGCCGAAGAAGCTGCAGAAGAAACTGCACAGAAAGCTGCTAATAAAGCTGCTAAAAAAGTAGCTTCGGAAGCTGCGGAGGCGATTGCAGGTGAAGCTGTAGAAGCTGTTTCACAGAAAGCGGCGGCAGAGATTGGCGAGGCTGCGGTTGAAAAGGCTGCAAAAGAAGCGGCTGAAAAAGCTACACAGGCAGTGGCTGAAAAGGCGGCAGCAGCAGCGGCTGAAAAAGTTGCAGCAAAGGCAGCGGCGGATGCAGCTGTAGATGCAGCTGCAAAAAAGGCGGCAGTAGAGGTGGCCGAAAAAGCTGCTGAAAAAGCAACTGCTGAAGCACTTGAAGCTGGTGCCACGAAGGCGGCTAAAGAAGGGGCTCAAAAAGCGACTTTAAAACTCGCTCAAAAAAAGGCGGCAGCTGAAGCAGCTGAAGCGGTGTCCGAAAAATTGGCGAAAGAAGCTGCGAAAGCTCTTGCAGAAAGGTTAGCTAGAGAAGCGGCTGAAAAAATAGCGAAAAGGGGGATGGCCATCGTCGCTGCGAAAGCCGCTGGGAAAGCCGTTGCTAAAAAGGCTGTGATTAAGGCGGCGTCGATAGCTGCTGCAAAGATGGCATCTATCGGGATTAAATACACCGCTATGGCCGCCGCGGGACCACCTGGATGGGCTGCTGCAGCTGTCATGTTATGTTTTGATGTATTAACCATCGCATTAGATATTATCGATGTCGACGGGTATGAAACGTATACATCTCAGTCAGCGCTTGATAGTATGCAGAGAAAGATCGTCGCTGATGGGTATAGAGCTGCAGTGGACAGTCCCGACTCCGATTGGCCACTACTATTTCCACTGACTGAAATTAATGAAGACCTTTACGCAGCTGCATCCAGTCTCATGATTTCTAAGATGTTCCAAGAATACGTGATACCCAATATTGAATTTGATCCAGTTGCCGGTCCCGCGTGGGATGGGTTTCTTGAAGGTGTATTAGCCGCTCAAGCAGATGGAGGCCCCGAACCCGAATTCCCGGATGCCATTTCAGATTTCGGGACAGCAACACAACGTGCGTTCCACGTTGAACGCGACGAAATATTGTTCGCGTATTTCCAGAGATTATTGAAACAGGCGCATTACGGTATAACTGTCGAAGAAGCGACCATTCGTCTTACCGGAGTTGAACAGGCAAAGGCCACGATGGATGCAATACAACTAGAAGTGGACACGGCGCTCACTAATGGTATTTCAACTGAAGCTGAGATTGCCGCACTCGAACTTTCACTCGAAGGGCTAGCCGACGAAGTCAAATATATGGAAATTTACGAACAGATCGCAGGTGCAACGACTGAAGCTGCTTTTGCTGAACTTGAACTTGCACTCGCAGCAGCGACAGCGGCGTATACCGCCGCGAAAAATTTGGTGGATGGAGACGAGACCGAAGCCCCCCCACCCGATCTTCGCGTTACAGGGGCGGTAGGAGATCGCGACATGAGCAAGGATATCATGCTCGTGCCGTCAATGAGTACACCCATACGTATTGGTATCACACTCACAAAGGATGGAGCTTCTCGCTGGAACACCGAAAGCACCCCAAAGTGGCTTGCAAATAATGATTTGTTTAAACCACCTGAAACACCGATTACATATACAGATCCCATGGCGGCTGTTTATTCGGATACGTACTATGAAATTGACCCGAGTAATCCCGGGGACGCGGCTAACCCTAATATGATACCTAAAACACTCGACGAGAAGATTGTTATGGGTATTCCATACGGTCCATGTGTTGCATATTGTTTGAAAAGCCGTCAAAATAGTGGGTTAGCGAGACCCGTTGACCCTCAAGCACTCGGCGTTACATTCGACATTAATAATGCGAAGTGTAATTTTACCGAAGGGTTTTGCGATCGATACGGCCTGTTGTATCAAAATAACGATTGTAAAACATATCCCGGTATGGGGGTCGCTGAAGCTATTTTCGGTAAGACTATTACACGTGGTACGGTGCGAACTTATAAAAGTTTTGTTGTAGACAATATAAATTCAGGCGACCCTGGGAGAGTTGCATTGGGTGTGATGTACGCGACGACTCCGTTGCTCATGGCTGGCGTTGCGATCGGTACGGAGATTATTGGTGAAATACTGGATACGAAAGCGAAAGAATCGCGACCTGCTAAAAAACGATCATGTGCCGATTATAATACAAGGTTCCGCGACGATGGAACGAGTTGTTGGTTAGATACGATCACGAAGAAATCGGCTATAACGAGTAAGAAACCGTGTAGTGATTGGGAAAAGAAACACGGGAAATTGCGTGACGATGGTACGAGTTGTTGGTCTGATACATTGGCTATAAAATCATCCATAACAATTAAGAAACCGTGTAGCGATTGGGAAATGAAACACGGGAGAGGTCTACGCGATGATGGTACGAGTTGTTGGCGCGATACACTTACTAAAAAGACGAGTATTCCCGATAAAAAATCGTGCGATAACTGGTCACATAAATACGGTAAAGGTTTGCGTGATGATGGTACGAGTTGTTGGCGTGATACGATCGTCAAGAAAAGTAGTATCGCTCTAAAGATTCGTGTAGCGCGTGCGAATGGTGAATCCGGAAAGTATCATAAACTACGAGACGACGGTGTCAGTTGTTGGGCGGATACGTACGCGAAGAAAAGTAGCATAGCTAATAAATATTCGTGTGATGGTCCAAATGGTGCATGGAAAGACCAAAATTACAGGGATGACGGTATCAGTTGTTGGAAAGATACTTACGCGAAGAAATCGGCACCTGCGCAAATACGCAAATGCTCGGATCCAAAACTTGGAAATGGTATAGATCCACCTTATGGCGGAAAGCTTGAAGATGACGGTACAAGTTGTTGGTTAAATGCGTACGACCGGGGTATTGGTCACGAGATGAAATGTAAAGATGATGAAGAGAAAAAAGGTGCACTTTGTTACGCGAAATGTAGAGATGGGTATAAATCCAGTGCACTTGAGTGCGAAGGGACATGTCCTTCTGGAACGTCTGACCGTGGTTTATACTGTCATCAAAATATAAACGCATACATACCAAAACAGAAAGATGATAGGGTCACGTCCTTTTTCACTGATGATTTCTGGAAACCAGAGTCGTGTAAAGAAGGGTATATAAGACAAGGTGCTAAAACGACGTGTAGCGAAAAATGTAAGCCGGGTTTTAAGATAATGTCTGACGCAGCTGGTACTGCGCATTGTACCAAACTAAAGGGTCGGTATTCACGCTTCTTCGATCCAAAGGAAGCTAGTGTTTGTAGTGGTGATAAACCCAGTAAGTCGGTCGGTCGGTGTTACAAGGCGTGTCAGTCGGGTTTTAAGGGTACTATGACGATGTGTCACCCAAACGCGGGTGCAGGTATTAAGAAAACTTTATTCGATAGATATTACTGTGGACCCAATTCTGATGGAAATGGTATTCGCGACAATATCGCAGGTGTTTGTTGGGATAGGTGTAAAGCTGGCGATAAGGATATAGGTGCACTTTGTGAACCCAAGGGTGGTCCGGGTATTAAGAAAACGTTGATGCAGCGTCAGTATTGTGGACCCAGTTCAACACGCGAAGGTAAAACCCGTAAAAATGTCGCCGGTGTTTGTTGGGATAAGTGTAGGGAAGGTGACAACGATATAGGTGCTCTATGCGAACCAAGTAGTGGAATAGGTATTAAGAAAACATTGATGGATCGTCAGTATTGTGGACCTAACGCAAATGGGGATGGTGATCGAAAACTTGTCGCAGGTGTTTGTTGGGATAGGTGTCCCACGTTATCGCAATCGGGTACTGCGTACGATGATTTAGGGGCGTTGTGTAGCCCTAAGGGTGGTCCCGGTATCAAGGTACCTGTATGGGATCGTAACGTTTGCGGTCCTAGTTCGCATCAGTCTTCTAAATGTAAGACTGTCGCTGAAGGCAATGTTGACGCGACAGTTACACTGTTAAATGCGAGTACAGCCATCGATGAGACAACGGTGTTCAGAAGTGGGGTTGGTAAGAGTACGCTCGTGAGTAACTTGAAAAGCCAGGGATTTACAGCTGAAATAAAGCTCGATGTCGAACAAGCACTCAATTGCCCGGAACGAAGGAAAAATGTAGCCGGTGTCTGTTGGGATAAGTGTCCTCGATACGACCCCAATGACCCATCTGTCGGTAATAATGTTAAATATACGGATATTGGCGCGTTGTGTCATCCCGAAGGTGGTCCTAAAATCAAGGTACTTGTCATGGACCGCGAAATATGTGGACCCAAGGCTTACCAACCCACTAAGTGTAGTGATATATCGAATGGTGATGTAGATGCAACTGTTACACGCTTGAAAAGTGCCAATAAGATCGACATAGCGGGTAGATTGAAGGTGCAGGGTTTCACGGATATAATCAAGAAAGAGGTTGAATCGGCACTCGGATGCCCCGAGCGTCGGAATAAGGTACTCGGTGTTTGTTGGGACGACTGTCCAGATGGATACAAGCAAATCGGTGCATTATGCGAACCCCCGGGTGGCCCGGGTATTAGGGTACCTGTCATGGACCGTGAATTTTGTGGCCCGAGTGCATACCAACCTAGTAAGTGTAAAGATATAAGCGATAAGAAGATCGGCCCGACCGTTACGCGATTAAACACCGCTGGTAAAACTGAGCTTTCAGCCAGGTTGACAAGTGACGGTTTTACGGATACTGTCACGAACGAAGTTGAAGCGGCACTCGATTGTCCCGAACGCAGGAAAAAGGTTCTCGGTGTGTGTTGGGATAAGTGTCCTCGTTCGTCGATACCCGAAAATAAGGAGGTTTTCAGAGAAGCGAAACGCGTGTACGATTTGAACAAACCTGCGTATGATAAGGCGAAGTTTGAATACGAACGCTGGAAAGAAATCATCGATGGGGACGGTGCGAGTAAACCAGAGCCACCACCGAAAATCATACCACAAGCCCGTGATAAACCGACGACGACTGAACCCGGTGAAAATGCGGAACAGAAGGCGGCCCGTTTAAAATATAACGTACTCGCAGCCGAATACGTAACAATGAAAGATGCGATACTAGTGGAGTCTCGTAGCGAGACGTGGATACCCGAGTTGATGATTGATGGTTTCGAAGGTGGGGGTACTGCAATCTCTCAGCGACGGGATGAACTCGGTGCTGTATTTGATGCGCAAAGGGAGACATTTGATCCTATGCATTCTACATTTGAAACTGAAAAGTTCGAGTATAAACGTAAGATTAATTACGGTTACACGGATATTGGTGCATTATGCGAACCCAAGGGTGGTAAAGATGATATCTTGGGTGATGTAATAATCCCCGGTCCGAGAATTCACGTCCCTGCATGGGAACGTGAATATTGTGACCCGGGACAAAAGAACATACTCGGGATTTGCTGGAGTGACTGCCCACCGGGCTACCGTGATGATGGTGCTACGTGTAACAGTAATGCGGGTTCTAAGAATGCGAACGCCTTTAGAGGTGCGATGGCAGGTGGTGGTTCAGGTGCCATGTAAATAATCTCAGTATATATAAATCGCAATGTCCGCCCTTGTAAAAGGTGTAGCAGGGGACGCCGCAAACATCGCCGCTAAAAAAGCCGCTAAAAAAGCCGCTGCTGAAGCTGCTGCGAAAGCTGCTGCGAAAGCTGTTGCGGCAGAAGCAGCGGAAAACGTTGCTAAAAAGGTTGCAAAAGAAGCTGCAGAAGCTGCTGCTAAAAAGGCTGTAAAAGAAGGTGCAGAAGCAGCTGCTAAAAAGGCTGCGAAAGAAAGTGCAGAAGCAGCTGGTAAAAAGACCGCGAAAGAAAGTGCAGAAGCAGCTGCTAAAAAGGCTTCTACAGCAGCAATTAAAAAAAATGTTAAAACGGGTTTAAAGATCGCTGCGGGTGTTGGTGGAGCCATGTACTTGAGTAATGAAATGGGTGAGGAAAATGCAAAGATACAACAGTGTACATCTGACTGCTTACCCCTAAATTATGATGAATTGGCATACGGTGACCTATCGAAATCAGACCTCGAATATGCCACGACAGAACCGACCGATGATCAACCCGTGTGTTCAGAAGAAATTGAAGAAGATTGCGGTGAATATTGCTCAAATACGTGTAAAGATATTCATAAGACGTCTTTGTTCGATAAGGTCAGTGATGCAGCGGGACCGTTAGGTGGGGTTATTGATGCCGCGGGTGATGTCGCCGGAGAGGTTACAGGGGCATTCACTGATGTTGCTGCTAGTGCGTTAGATGAAGCGTTCGAGGCAGCTGGCTTCCCCCCACTTTTTGGTCCAGATGGTTTACTCGCAAAGTTTGCAACTTATTTCAAAATTGGAGCCGCTGTATGCTGCTGCTTATGCATCGTATACATTTTGTTCATGTTTTTTTAGCTTAAAGCGTATTTTTCTTTATATACAAGAATGATACTTAGTATAGATGTCGGAATCAGAAATCTGGCAATGTGTCAATTCGACGATACGTCCAACACAGTCATTCAGTGGGACGTATCGGGAATACCACCCGAGCACAAAGACGGAATTTACGTCTCTTTGCGTAAACATTTAGATGAACGTCCGTGGATACTCACGTGTGACACGATTCTCATAGAGAAACAACCCGACCGTAACAAAAAGATGGTCTCTGTCATGCACTTCCTACACGCCTATTTTGTCATTAAAGCACCCGAATCCGAAACGATCATATACGATGCGCGTTTTAAAATTCCCGACGTAGCAGGTCCCGGTCGCGCCCAATATATCAAGCGTAAAAAGGCTGCTATAGAACGGTGTCGAAAATTCCTGGAAACGACTGAAACGAATCAACATTGGTTACCCATGTTCGACGCTTCTAAGAAGAAAGATGATCTCGCCGATACAGTCATGCAAGCTATTAGTTTCACGAAACGTATTGATCCTTTACCAAAATCTAAAAAAGCTGCCAATAAAAAACTAGTTCCAAGAAAACCAAACGAGAATCAAAAGAGAACAAAGTATTCAAAGTCTAACCTCGCATATATTTATAAAAATAAAGTTGAGTGTGAGTGCTTAGAAAATAATAAAAGATTCATGAAAGATCTCAAAAGATATTACCGTTCGTTAGATGACTTGATTAAAGAAATTGAACAATAATAAAATATAATGGAAATTAAGGTTCTAGACCATGGATTTGTTCGTCTCGTGGACCACATGCCAAGAGAAAATCTCGATAACTCCATCGTACAGTCCGCTCGGGTCTCGTACGGGGACGGAACGACGACTTCTCGAGGTGATACTGGACTTATACGGTATCTGATGCGCCACTGCACACGA
>FUWD012831563.1_pt1 | contig 12126 bp, 22 predicted proteins | sample 1063281 | NCBI WGS metagenome assembly FUWD01 (sample SAMEA79048168, study PRJEB19326) | metagenome | biome: marine
CAGATGTCCAGTTCTTGTTGTTAGAACTGCTGCGTTCATCAGGGTTTCGATCTTGCGCATTTGGTTCGTGTTTGTTTGAACTGAAGTCAATATAGGGCATCCAGCGCCCCAGGTCAAGAGGTAGTGGACACTAAGCGAACTGGCACAGCGAAGCGGCTGACCAGTTTGTATCACTTAGCATCAGGAAGTAGATCGATCAAAGTATCTTCATCATAGAGATCTACGATCTCTTCAGTGACTTCATCCCAGGTCATCTTTTCGTACTCTCGTGTCAACAAATCGAACAGCATTTGATCTGCTGATTTGTGATCCAAACCATCGATAATATGCCAAGCATAGTTATCAATGAGAGAAGAAAGATCGTCTGCGTTGGGTGATGCTGGCTGACTGTGAATTGCCATCAGTTTCTTATCCTCTTGGAGAGCGATTGTGCAGGGATCGTTGAATGTCATCGAATGAAATTTGTTCGATGAATGTATAATACATCAAAAAGGGTGGGAATCAACCCACCCTGTGTCACTTATTCAACTGGCACATTGATCAGTACACCATCGTCGGGTAATGTGCTACCTTCAAATGGTTCCCAACCCTTCTCAGTCATATCTTCACTAAGTGTAAGATAGTAGTCCAATTTGAGATTGCCAAGTGCAATTCTTTGATTGATAAACTTACCGATACTTACATCTTCTCTTTCAATAGTATCATTAACATCTTCTACTAAATTATCATCTTCATCTCTATCTTGTTCGGCTTCAAGTTTACCACAGAGTTGCATAAAACTACTCTGAAACTCTTCAAGATCTTCACATTTGTAACTATATTGTTTTTGAAGATTTGATTTAAAGATGATTTTTACGGAATTATCATCAAAACCTAATTCCAAATACTCAATGGCTGAAGAAGGTAGTTCTTCGTACTTTTCAGAGTTTTCCATTAACCTTTAAATCTTACTTTTTAATTATAAGAGAAAACTCAGTTTTTGTCAAATTTAACTTTTTCGGATTTCCACATTTTTGAAGTTTCTGAGTTTTTCGATTTCTTGACTTTCGGTAGGTTGCGTGCTAGGACTGCTACCTCTGAGCCCCTTTACAGTATATCCGCAGCTACTACCCAGTGTATTGAACAGTCAAACCTATTTAATTTAACATTTAATAGTTTTCCACAATAGGTATGGTTACTGTGGAAAACTCTGTGGAAAACTCAGTCGTGATCAGGTGTGTGTCCTTCCGCACATTTATATTTAAGATCACATAATTTCTTATCATCTTCTGCTGGTGCTTGTTCCTCCCAATACCTTTGAATTGGTCCCTTACATATGGCTTTGTTCCAATAGTTAGTGATTAAATCCTTCATTTGATAGCGTTGTGTAGGGTAGTCACCAGGTGCATATTTCCCTTTATGTATCCTAGTGTGATAGTGATCAATGTGGTAAGGATTACTAGTAGGAACATCATTATACCTGGTAAGTTATTATCAGGCATAGGTTGATCAAGTATTGAAACCTTTTGGTTGTTTTCTTTTGGTGATGTCAATGACTTCTATTCTGTCTAGTATGTTGAGTTGACATTGTTCAAACCATTTGGCTTGTACATTGATGTAATCATCGAACGTTGTTTTAGTACCATCTTTATAGTGAAGGATGTAATGATGTCGATCATAAGGGGCGTCTGATGTTTGACGGAATGTTTTAATAACGGGGCGGGATGCGTTTGTTGAGTTGACGGAGTAACTGTGCTGTTGCTTTACGTTGCTCATCGTGGCTTGCGTTTGGTTTTAGGTGCTTCATAGTAGCGGAAATGGAGGATGTTTGGTTTGTATCTTTCAATGTACTTATGGGCGTGTTCTTTACAGGAGAACCAAGCAACTGTTGTACCTGGGGTGTTCTTTTTTAATCTGAGTGCAATGCGGTATGTGAATGTAGGTTCGTGTGGGAACAGATCTTTATCTGTTGACCTAGTTGGTTCTGGTAGTTTTAGTTTCTTGGGGCGTGGCATAGATAGTTTGTTTAGGTGTTGTTATGTCGTGTAAGAACTGTGATGAGTTTGATTTAGATGCATTGGAAGATTCGATGTTTGACCACATTATAACAGCTGCTGGCGATAAGTGGACAGTAAGTTGTGATAGTGGTAGAATAGTAACATTCGACTCACGTCAAGAAGCGAAGGAGTTTATTTTTAATGGCGGATTACAGGATGTCTGAGACCTTTATACGAGAGTATAAAGATCACGCGCCACAATCATTTTGTCAGGAGCTTTGTGCTTATGCTGATGACATTGTAACTGGTAAGATTACTGGTTTGAATAGTGTGATGGGTGGTTATGATACCCAACACAATCGTAGTGACTTTGCTTTTTGGTTGACTGAAGGTAGTCGTCCTGATCTTAAGTTTGTACTACATCAACAATGGGCGAAGCTTTGTGGTGGTGAAGGTGGATACTTGGATGAGTTTAGCCAACTTAGTGCTAATGATTTTTATATGGATGCCACTAAGATTCAGGTAACATATCCTGGTGAAGGATTTCATCAGTGGCATTATGATAACAGTGGGTTCTTAGTACAAGGTAGAGAGTTTGTTATTATTACTTACTTGAATGATGGTTTTGAAGGTGGTGAAACAGAGTTCTTACATCAAGGTGTAAGAATTAAGCCTGAAGCTGGTAAAACTGTTATCTTCCCTGCATCTTATACACATATGCACAGGGGCAATCCACCCCTCAATGGTGTCAAATATATTGCTACAACGTGGGCGTCACGTATACCTAGGATGGATACTGAAACCTGCGCTACTGATATACCTGGGTACATCGTACCATCAGAAGCGCAGATTACATACTACAAAAACAACAAGGGTTAATGAAACTCTGAGTATCGTGAGTGCAGATAGTCAATCATTTCCTGTCTGTACTCCATCAATTCGTGATAACACAACTGATTATGTGCACACTGACGGAGACGATTGTCAGGCTTGAGTACAGACTCTAGCATCAATGTGAGCGCACGATTGCGCTTCACAGACTTGTCTTCAGTGTCCATTTGGTTTGTTGCGATGGAAAAGATGGGGCGTTTGTTGTCCATCAAGATACGCGAGGATGGCATTGACACGATTCAAATTGTCCTGAAAGTAATCCTGTAGACCATAGAGTTCTGTTCGGATGTCAGAGATAAAGTCGTATGGAGATACAGTTGTATCGTTGCTAACGTACTCCAAGATAATATCACTGAGCAATCCCCTCATATGCTTCCGATATTTATCCTCCGATACTGTCTGTTTTTCCGAGTTCGTGTCCGAGGTGGGTGTAGAGCTCTGCGAGTCGGATGTTATAACTACGCTCAATGGATCCTTGCTGCTTTCTTGAGAGGAACTGGAGGGAGTCTGCGAGGGCTTTAACTTCATTTTGTGAAAGGCGAATACAGTGGCGCATAGCGTTGAGAAACTACAGTTATAGTCTACATTGTTTCATAGTCTAAGTCAAGTACACAGAAGCCATATGTGTCACTAATCTCATCAACCAAGTCCTCCTCATCAATATCCCAGATTTGTTGTTTACAGTTGGCTACAATTTTCTCCTGCATATAAGGTGGCAACTCAAAATTGTCATCAGAGAAGTCAAAATTGATGGTGGTGACTCTAAAAGACATTGGTGTAACGCTCGTGTTGGATTTTGGTGATGCGACCTTCAGCCAGCATATTATCACATACGTGGCAGAAGACTTGGAACTTCTCAACCTTGGAGAGTGCTGTACCTTTGCAGCACTCTTGAATGGTCTTGACGATAGTTGCTTTGAGCATAATCAGCAGGCGAGGGGAGCGTAGTCGTTACCGTTGTAGCAGTGGAGGTTGAAGTCTAGAACCTTAGCACCGTTGGCAATGTGTTGGTTAGCATCGTAGATCATTTCAGACTTGACGATGGTGGAGAATGAGGTCATCTCAGTCTCAGCACCAGGATGCCAGATCACGCGACGGATGTAACGAGTGCCAGACGGGGTGACGGGATAGTAATCAATCTGGGTGGCGGAGGTGAGGAGTTGCATTGGGTGTTTCGCTTATGTGCTTATTATAATGCATCAGGAGGGTCAGAGAACCCGTACTGTGACACCTGTTGTACCGTCACCCATCAACTGGCGCTCTAGGAGTTGTGAGTGCAGGCTACGTGCCTCCTGCTCATCCAGCACGTCGTAGCAGATCTTGCCTTCTTCGGGAGTGGTAGCAGTGATGCGATAGATCATAGTCCAGGTGCCTTGGGCTTCAGGTGAGAAGAACTGTTCAATCATAGCAGCGATCACGCCTTGCGGATCTCACCACCGACCACTACGTCAGCTGGCACACGGGAGATGGTGTAGCGACGGATCTGCTGAGAGAATTGACGCCAGGCATCGACAGTCTCGTTCACGATGCGATTGTGCTGACGGTCAGCGCCCTTGGCTGTGGTGCACTTGCCTTCCTTGCGGAAGTATACGATGGGGTGCTGGGGAGCGTCCACGGTGTCGATCTCGATCTTGTAGAAGCAGTGCTTGACGGTCTGGACAGTCATCGAGTCTCCCTCGTTTGGTATGTACCTATTATAATGCCCCCACCGCGATGCGGCAGGGGCTCTGTGCCAGCTCTAGAACTGGTTGCAATCACGATACAACAGTGATTTTATTGATATATTCATTTGCGTAAGACCACCTGTGACCAGTGATGCCCCAACGAATCCACGCAAAAGATGCGTCTTTATACGATTGGAGCGGAAGTCCAGGTGTATTGAACACGGAACGCACCAATGTGTAGTCATATTCATTGACTAGGTAGCGCATTTGTCCCGCAACAGTATTCGGATCACACTTATATGATGCGCAGAACGCACCAAGACCCTTGATACGTCCCTCTGATGTCCACTGAAGCAGACCAAATCCTCCGCGTGTGTTGTTGTAACAGTCCCAGTAGTTTGTGGCTGAGCGTGGATAATATCCTTCACACGCTAACGGATTGAACCCTGATTCTTGTTTAATGTTAGCAAGAATAACAGCAGCTGCATTTTTATCTTTGACGCCATCTTCTTGTAGGACATTTAATACTACCTGTTCTGTGGGCGTACAGAGGGCACAAACGAGTGCGAGTGATGTAGATGTACTAAGCATAGTTTAAGAGGCATTGTAGGACGTTGTAGCGGTGTCTCAGTTCACTCGTTCAAAGTCTTCGATCTGGTCAACACAAACCTCATACTCACCAGCAATCAAATAGTAATGATTACCAGCACCTTCTTCTACCTCACGAACACCAAGATACTTGAGTTCGTTCTCATCAAACTGATGTTCTCTGAGGGCTGCCTGAAGTTTTAAATGTAGCAATTCGCTTTTCTGAGGTACCAGCATAGACCGAGCGTAAGTGATCGAGTGAATGAATCTTTTTTTCGGGGTGCACCACGATAGAGGACCATCTTTCACGCGGTACAACTACGCACGTTATGTCATATGGACAGCGTGCGTGAATATCTTGGAGATCACATTTGATTGTAACCGTGATGTATTTGTCATCTATGAACCACACTGCCCCCGAAATGTTGTCGTGTGGTACGGTTACCCAATCTCCTAGTTCAAACATAAGCTTTTAGCGACGAGATACGGTGTCTTTGATGTAACAGGGCTTGCCCGTTAACCATTTAGGATACTCGTTATCTTCGATTGCGAGCGAGAATTGCATCTCATTGTCAAAATAGTACACATCACGCCATCGTTTAGTGTACTCATCTTGTTCTTGCAAGCGATAATCAGGTTGACCGTTCTCTAGTGTACCAGCTGTAACGAATCGAAATCCGTTCTTCTCAATGATAGTTTTTGTCATAGGATGGCAACAATGGTGTTAGTATAGCAGATCACTTGTACAGATAACCACCTGCCCAGTCACAATTCTTGAGAACATACTCACGGTCAGAGATGAGGCGGAGGTCAAAGCGAACACCTTTGGCAGGTGCTTTGTATGATGCGGCTTTGTACAGTTCGCCAGTCTTCTTGTCAACGAAAGCGTGCACACTCTTCTGCTGTGATTCAGTCTCCATCACAATCTTGTGATACTTGCGACCACTCTCGATATAAAACGAGTAGAGGTTCTTACCATCCTTGAGATCTTGAATGCGAGCGTTGTGATACTCAGGATTGTCATCAGAGGCAGCAAAGAACTGCTGACGACGGATAGACTCTTCAAGGAAATTGTCTTGGAGTGCCTCGCACAGCATCAGAGTCCACTTGCGGACGTTCAGTTCAATGGTGTTGCGTGCATCAGCGGTGGCGCAGAAGTCAGCGAAGGATTGAGTGGCGGTCATTGCTGTCCCTTGATTACCTTAGTATTATACAGCCCTATGGGCGTGGTTTGGGTTGGTATGGACACTTGTCCAAGTGGACCGTGGGGTCCTTGTTCACCACACCAGGGAACGTGTTGAATGATAGAGTGTATCGCGTGGTATCCTCATCATTGATCTCCACACTATGCTCTAGGTTAGATGGGAATAAGATCATCTTACCTGGCATTGGTGTGTATGCTTCTCTGTTCATAAACCTGTCAGAGATAGGCATACCCATTATATTATCGTATGGATTTTTCCTACTGAACACAGTTCTACCACCACTACCAGCGAGATAGATGATGCCACTGATAACGGACCAGGGATGTACGTGTTCGTGTGTATAATCACCGCGCTCTGCTTTGTTCATCCACATCGCACATACTTCCATCTGGTAAGCAAATGGATTGGTGAACATATCACTGTAGATCTCTACAATAGTTTCATTGATCCAGTCACACACTGGCTCTGCTTCAGGTAAACCAAACACGTCAGTATACTTACGTGCATTAGCATCACCCCAATGGTAATCTAATGATGGTGCCCACTGTAAGAGAGGTAAGTATATCTCTTGGGGTACATCAATTTCATACACCATTATCGGAAAGATCGGGATCTTGTTTAACTTTATCATAGTTTAGATCTTCGTTATAGGTAGTATTAAATGCATCGCAAATAAACTTGAGCGAAGGATCTTCTTTGGGCTTGGGTTGTGCACCACGAGCACGCATTTCACGCCAACTCAGCACATCATCGTGCGGACGCTGTGCACGATAGAATGGCTCAAGAGCGGCAGCATCTTTGACACTCAGTGTCAGACGAGATGGAAGTGTACCTTGCATTGGAATTTGTCAATGCTCATATTATAGATGAGAAAACCCCCTGTGAAGGGGGTTTTGTGCCAGTTTCCTAGCTGTCACTCTCGATGATCTTTTTTAGGAGATTATCACCGATAGTTAATTGGTGTTTCCTAAAAAATTCACGTTTTTGCATATCTGTAGTATTCGAGAATTTAAGAGAAGTCATTTGTTCTGCAAACATACGTTTATATGTGTGCAACATTTCCTTCAAATATCCTCTTTCTTCGAGAGTGAGTGTAACGTCACGATAGACCGTAACGTCAACGGTTCCCGTTTGTGGAAGTGAGTGAGCGCCCATTGTGCTTTTGTTAACCGCTCACGGATTATATCACGACTGCTTAAATTGTTGCAAGTCTTGTGTAAGAACTGTGAAGGTACCAGCAGTAGTAACATCAGTTACGTTTGTGCCACCACCAGCAGCCCATCCACCAACAAATGATGTGGGACCGTGGTAGAAGCGTGTGCCATCGTTGTTAGCTGCGGTAGCATATGCGCCCAGGGCTCCAGGATAAGAGGAGACACCATTAACAGCAAACGAGAAGTCAGGTTGTGACCAGTTGATTGACAACGAACCAACATTATGGTACAGACTACGCTTCTTAGACATATCAAATGGTACTTTGACAGTCAACAGTTGACGATCATTAGGTGTACCAGACTGAGCAGCATTGCAACTCATCATCACCGTACCATATGCAGGTCCAAGAGCCACAATACCAGCAGGATCAGTGATACCAGAGGTAGACACCTTACCAACACGAGTGATGTTAATACCATCAGCAATTCTGTTACCAGTAATGCCAGACTGATATGAGTTACTAGCAGATGTGATCTCAATCATATATGAGTCAATCTGAGAGAACTGGTTGGTGATAGAACAGGCAACAAATAGTCTATCTTCAGCGAGTGACAGAGGAATGAAGTCTAGTGCTTGATCCTCAGCTTCATTACCACCAGGATCACCAGCTCTATTGTCTGTGCTACCACGGATAGCAAGACCAGGTTGCTCAACATAACCCCAACGTAGATCTCTCACGATGTCAGCACCGTTAGAGTTGTTGATCTTCATTGATGTGAAACTAAATGGTTGATCATTCTGATTAGAGATCGATCCACCAGTGGTGCGAACGCTGGTTGCAACAATAACGACACCATTTGTAGTACCAGCAGCAGTATCACTACCACCCACAGCATACTTAAATGCATTGTTACTATTTCTAGCACTATGATAAGAGTCAAGACCCTTACAGAATGCAAACGATGACAGTTCAAGGTCATCACCAGTCACATATCCCCACTTATCACCAGAACCAGTCAAAGGTGCGTTGCCATTGTATCTGATGATGCCGTACATACCACGAGTGGTAGTACCAGTGGTGTCATATGTTTTACCAGCGTATCCAACATAGCAGTTGTTTCCATCACCACCATCAGCCTGGAATACATCCAGACCATAGATACCATCAATTTGTTGGTTTGGATGACCACCACCCATACTAAAGTTAGCACCACTAACACTCATACCAGTGTATGCAGGTAGACCATTTGTGATGTCCATCGGAATCACATTGATGGATGCTAGTTGTGATGGTGTAGTGCTACTAACAGATGTATGATGACCACCAATGAACAACTTAGCAGTGTTCGCTGATGTCATCGTGACAGCACAACAGTGAATCTGATAGTTCTCAGGAGCATCACCAAGTGAACTAGAGTCAGTGTTGACATACTGTGCATCCCACAAGAACACCAGGTTCTTATCATATGCAGTGATATATCCTACACCATATGTGTTACCACCAATAGTATTAGCAGCCCAACCCACACAATAGATGTTACCGATCTCATCGATACATACATCCTTCGGATAGGTGTTGACTCCCATATCATAGAGACGTGCCTCAACACCACCAGTGGGACTGTGACGTGTCAGTAACTGTCTACGCAGTCCAGTATCACCATCCCAGTACTGGGACACTGTGATCATACCATTAGGTGCTTCGTGCTTCTTAATCTCTTGTGTATCTTGGATGTCACCTTCAGCGTGTGGTTTCGTGTAGTTAGAAACATCATAGTCAGAACGTGCATTGTCAGTATTGACAGCCTGATCAACATACAAATATGCAGGGCAGGATCTCACTGCTTCAATTCTTGAAGCCTCAGCAGTCTCTTCATATACTTGTAAGAACACAGAGGAAGAACTTCTACGCTTAGCACGATCAAACTGTCTATTCTGTGTAGTATCTAATTGCAGGTTAGTTGCAGGTGTCTGCCACAACATACGAGAGGTGTATGTACCAGTGTCAATCTGCACCAGTCGTGATGGATTACTACCAAGGAATGCTTCGTAGTTAGGCTGTGTGGTCACAGAACCCAGTGACGTGGGTGATGTAGGTGCTTGGTTAGTTGTATTCCACAGAGCACAAGTACGGAGCAGTTTGAATGTCTCCATACCAGATCCATAGTTAACCTGTGTATCATACTTCACATCTTCCCAAGATCTAACACACACAGCAGGAGTGTATGTGAAGCGTTGGACTTGCTGGTTATAATCATCATTGATCTCAATAGGACCAATCAAGTCACCATTGTGAGGCAGTTTGAAGATAACGTTATTAACCCAGGTACCAACGTTACCAACCTGTTGTGCATCAATACTACGACCAGTAACAATCATATTGTTAAATGCATCGAAGTTGATACTATCCAACAACACACCACCATCTTCACGGGCTGCCCAATGATGAGGTGGTTTAGTGCTAGGAGATCCAGCCTGATCAAGAGTATCTAAACCTCTAATCTCACGGATATATTCTACTTCACCATCGTGTGATACCTTGGCAACAAATCCAAAGTAGGACAGTTTACTGGTAAAAGGAACAGAATCCCACTCAATCCCCTCTTGTGGCATCACGACGTTACCAAGGAAGTAAACACCACTGGGGTGTACCTTACTATCAGCAACAGAGATGTCAGGTGTACCTAATCCACCCTTCCAATCAGTATTAGATCCACTGTTTTGAGTAGCGTTAGCATCTCTAGTAGGACCACGTGGGATAGCAAAGAATGTCTTGATCCAATCAAGAGCATTAGTTGCCTTATTACGCTTGTGTAGTTGCACCAAATTGGTGTATCTACCCAACATATAAGATCTGTTAGCACCATCAGCAATGCGAGAGTTAATTCTCGATGCAGACTGCATACCTAAGCCAATGTTAGGTGCGGGTGTGAGACCAGCAGTGGTGACATATTCATACGTTGTACCACCACCAGCATCTGCTTCAACCTTACAGACTTTACACGGTGCATTACCGTTCAAAGAATAATATGTGAGATCAAACTCATCATTATCCCAATCTAATCTGATGTTAGCACCAGTGTTAGAAATATCAACGTGATGTGCAGTATCACCAACGTCACACAGTTGTGAGTAATCGTTGAGTGTCTGTGCTCTGTACAGTCTCTCTTTATTAGAACCAGTCCAAGGAATCAGCAGGTTATTACTACTGTCTAATGTAATCCTGGCATTCTGATCCCAACCACCAGGATATACCATCTCCTTAGCGTTGACAGATGTGCCGTTGAGACCACCACGCAGGACTTGGAATGTGCTACGAGATCTAGACAGATCATCAGTCGTAGCATTAGCAGCCACCATCATATACCAGTAGTCATTAGACTGATCAATGACAAGGTTAGATGTAGACTGAGGACGTCCACCAAAGAGTGGACCATCTAATGCAAATGCTTGGTGAACTTCTTGCTCACCAGTAAAATCTTGACCCAGAACTCTAAATGTATCTGACTGAAGTGTCGAACGACCTTGACCACCACTAGTCTCGTGCACAGACTCCATATATGGAGACTGGAAACCATTAAAGTCTTTACCTCTATCAGAGCGCACCTTCATAAGCTTCAGGTCAGGTGCACCTTGCTTGCTCCAATATACTTCAGTTGTTCCTTCGTTTCTATTCTCAAATGTATTAGCGTACTGGAATGCACCACCTGGTGTACGCTTACAAATAGCAGTAGGATAGTTTGTAGGGTTAGCAGAACTCCAGGTATTCTCCCAAAGTCTAGTACCAGAAGAGCTGAACTTAATTACGTGGTACTGAGCATCATTGGTGTTATCTGCATAACCAGCGTTATTATCCTCAGTCTTTTTATTACTATAGTTACCAACACCACTAAGGGTGGTAGTCTTCATACAACAAATAATAATGCTGTTGTCTCTAGTGTCACAAGCCAGTGCTTGTGGGTAGATATTACTTGCAGCAGAAAGAGTGTACTGCCAAGACACAGCACCAATGGCACCGATCTTTGCAACCACGACATTATATAATCCAGTGAGAACATTACGCTCACCATTCAATGTATAGACTTCACCAGATGATGACGTTGCAACGTCAAACATACCTGATGGTTGACGGTAACTAGAGTTATCCGCCGTGTCTTGTTTACTCTCTAGGAGAGTGTAGAAGGCACCGCCACCACCAGTGGCGGACATACCTTTCGCTGCAAATAATGGCATTTATCAGAACTCCTGACCAGATGTGAACCCGTAGTAGATTGTACCGCCGTTAAATGTAGTGAACAGGAAAATATCTGTTGCATTCGGGTTAGTAGAAACTGTGGGGACCACACTACCAGCCCACTTAACTGTACGACCCACAAAGTTACTTAGGTCAACAGTTCTACCACCTGTTGAGTCTTGCGTCAGAACAAGAATGAATGAGGTGGATGCACCTGCCTGCTCACCAGAAACAGTGAAACCAGTAATATTCTCAGTCAGAGAGACTGTAAAAATTGCCGATTGTGTAAGATCAATAGTAGCAAGACCAGTTGATATTGACTCTGCTCTAACATTTTCAGAATAAGTAGGAACGTGAAGTCTTGCAGGTGACGATCCTGTCAGGAATGTGAAGTAATCAGCAGTCTCATTCCA
>FUWD013187387.1_pt1 | contig 12125 bp, 13 predicted proteins | sample 1063281 | NCBI WGS metagenome assembly FUWD01 (sample SAMEA79048168, study PRJEB19326) | metagenome | biome: marine
ATGAAGCTGAACTTCGTGGACTGGAATGCCTTGCCTTGCAGCTGGTATGACATCACCACGGCAATGATGCCGTTTTGATCGTCGCGGGTGGCGGAGCACATCACGCCTTCAAACTCGATGCCGGTCAGTTTGGGGTCTTCCTCTTTGGAGGGTGGTGCAATGTACTCGGGCAGCTCGGGTGGCTGCACGTCTGCAAAGTCAGCGCGAGTGAAGTCGAAGCGCTCGATCATGGCGGTGTCTTCCACCACTTTCCATGTCTTGGCTTCGTCGTCCTTTTCAAGGCGGTAGATCGAGCCGCCCAAGATGGCCATGAATTGCGCGTGCTCGGGCGTGCCTGCCAGTGCGTCGAGGTCAGCGCGTGTGTTGATGAATGCTGATTGCATGCTTTTTCTCCAAATAGTTGATGAGGTTGATGGTGTCTGCGTGCTCGGCGTGTCCACGCCAAGCCGCGATGAATTTGGCCAAAGCCTCGGTGTCACCGTGCTTTGTGAGATTTGCTATTTTTCGTTTGGCTCGCATCACTGAGTCTTTGCGCAGCAATTTGTGCCGTGGCCATATTCGGTAGCCACAAAAGTTGATGCCGCGCTGCACAGGTGAAATGCTCCACTTGCTCATGCGCATGCCCATCTTCTCTAGGCTGACAGCCTCGATGTCTTCAAACCAGTGGCGCAGCTCGTAGGGGTTGCTGGACAGGATGACGACATCATCCATGTAGCGCGTCCAATGCTTTGCGCCAAGTTCAAAGTGAATGAATCGGTCAATCATGCCGCCGTACACGTTGGCAAAAAGCTGGCTGGTCAGCGAGCCGATGGGCAAGCCTTTACCTGTGCGTGGCACGATCTCAGCGATGAGATTCAGCGTCTCTGGGCAGCTTATCTTTTGGCCAATGATTTGGTGAAGCACTGCCCTGTCGATGGACGGGAAAAACTTGCTGTAGTCAGTTTTCAAGAAGTGCGTGGCTTTGGTGTGACGCAATGCCGACTGCACGTTTTTGACTGCTTCATGCGTCCCCATGCCCTTACGGCACGCAAAGGTGCCGGGCAAGAGCGTTTGCTCAAAGATGGGGCCGATGATGTTGACCAGTGCATGCTGCACCAGTCGGTCTTTGAAGTCGAGCGCAGAGATAAGCCTTGGCTTTGGCTCAAACACGGTGAACTGCCTGAATTCGCCCTGCTTGTATTCGCCACTCAAAAGCTCGCGCTGCACGCGCCTGAGATTGACCTCTGCATATTCTTTGAACTCAAGGTAGCCCCACGTCATACGCTTGGCTCTTGAGGTGTTTTCGTAGGCAATGCGCAGGTTGTTGATGTCCGCAATTTGCGGCATGAGGTGTTTGTATTTTTGACCCATAAATGTCAGACACGGCTTTCACGCCGGGGCGCTACTCACCGTTTTTCTGAACCCCCAAAGGTATTCGCCGAAGCGGGACTGCATGGCTGACCACATGATGAATGGTCGGCTCAGGGTGCCGTGACACACCTGAAGCACGTTTTTAAATAATCATGTCCTCACAGACGAGCCGAGCACCGATGTTGCCATTCGAGTTCCACGGATAGTTGTTCCAGTTCGACGCCCGAGAGCCGGAGTTCGCAGCGTTGTTCCAGTTCCCGCCGAAGATCGAGGCTCTATGACCCATTCAGCCCCCTACGCTTGTGCTGGATAACCCAAGCGCCAAGCATCCGCCCAACCTCTGCGATCATGGCTTGCGCCACTTCGCATTGGTGCAGCGTCAACCCGCGCACTTGAGTGCCCACCATAAACCGTAGCCAAAACCGCAGGCTGGCCAAGCCAGCATCTGCGGCGTAGAGGCGGCTGACCTGATTGGTCTTGCCTGCCTCTACAAATAACTGCACCTGACCTAGCAAGCATTGCAAAAACATGTCTCGCGCCGTGCTGTGCTTTCGTGGGAGGTTTTGAGCGATCGGATACAGGTAGTGAATGACCGTCTCATATTTCTCGACGATTGCCATTTGCGAAAAACTTGTCGTTGCTTCTTTTTCTAGTGTCATTTTTAAGTGCGTGCGCAGGCTTTCGCCTGCTTATTCAGAAATCAAGTGGTCACAGACGAGCCGAGCACCGATGTCGCCACGCGAGGCCCACGGACAGTCGCCCCAGTCCGACGCCCGAGAGCCGGAGTTCGCAGCGCCGTACCAGTACCCGCCGAAGATCGAGGCGACTAGGCCGATATCGCTGTATAGGTAGAGCTGGCCGCGACCGCCACTAACGTTGCGCCAATTCCATGGCGTTGCGCTGCCGTCTTGGCGGTAGCTGAAGTCATTGCCCCACGTCCACAGGTTGCCGGTGGCCTGATTGATGCCCCACTTGCTCACGTAGGCTGCTTGCCACGATGTGCTTACAGGGTCAGTGCCGATGGATTGGTTTTCGGTGGAGCCATAGGCCAGCGCAGAAAACTCGCTGTAGTCTGGCAAGCGTTTGCCGTATGACTTGGCGACCTCTGAGGCCTCCCACCAGTTGAGCGAGCCGTAGGCGTTGCTGCCAGTGCCACCAAATTTGGTTGGAATCTTGGGTGGCGATGAGCCGTCGGCAATGGTCACTGCAAACTTGCTGGTGCCGTTGGTCAGGTGGTCAACGCCCAGCAGGTAAATGTCAGCCCAAAAGCCATCGGCCACCAATGCCATGCCGCGCGGGTCTGTGCAGTTGGGGCGCCACTTCAAATCCCAAAAGCTGTAGGGGTTGATTTGAGGCGTGGTGTTGCCGCCCGCTTGCGCGGTTGCGCCTGCGCCTGGTGCGTAGTGGAAGCCGCCCACCTTGCGGCTGTTGGTGGTGGTGTAGCCAGATGGCGCTGTGAAGCTCAAATCAGCGCGCACAGTGCCGTCTGCACACACGTACACGGCGTAGTCAGAGCCAGAGGCCAGTGTGGGCATGACGATGTTGGTGTTTGCTGAGAAATACAAGATTGCATCACCAATGCCAACGTGCGTGCCAGCCTTGAGTTGCGCAGTGCCGTTGCCAGTTTTGGTGAATAGCACACTTGCTTTGTCAGCCTTGTTAAAGACACCGGCCGTGAACTTGTTGCTCGACGCGATGGACTGCATGGCGGCCAGCAATTGCGAGTTGTCGGTGTGATCTGGTGTGAGGCCAGCGCCTTCAATGGCGGAGGTGATCTCTTCGGTCACCATGTGGTACCACCAGTCGCCCGGTGTGGTGGCTTGCACGCCGGCGGATGGGTTGCCGCTGGTGGGGTAGCCTACCGATGGTGTGGTGGGTGCTGTGGGTGGTGTAGCAATTGCACCGGCTTGATAAGCGCGTTTCATTGATTTGTTTCCTTATTGATAGACAAAAATCACAATTGCATGTCCGGGCGCTGCGCGCTCGAGCACGCATTCCAAAAGGCTGTTGCCCCATGATGCAAGTGGGTCGGTCACAAAGCTGTTGACCGTTGACAAGTTGAGCGTGTTGAGCGGCGAGTTGAACTGCAGCACATAGGCCCACTCGGCGCTGTTGATGGAGGCGTTGACATCCATCGTCACGTCGTGCGGCGTGTATTCGGTGACGGTGATGGTGTAGCCCATTTGGCGGGCCAGCTCCACATAGTCTTCGGCGCGCATGCCGACCAGCGATGTCCACTTTGACACCAGCGCAAAGCGGCGTTGGTCAAAGGTTTGATCGCCCTCGGAGAAAGCCAGCACGCAAGGGTCTGGCAGTCCGGTGATGCGCTCCCAGTCGGCAAACATGTCCACGCTGGTGCGCGGGTCTGCTTCCTCGATCAGCCGCATGGCTGTGGCATCGATGCGGGCAAACTCTTGGGCGAGGCCGTCCAAGAAGTTGGCGTGGCTGCTGCCCATCTCGGCGCTCCATGCGGGGCCCCGAGGCAGCAGCGCACGCATCTGCTCTAGGTAGTCGGCTGCGATCATGCCCATGTGATGGTCCCCATCGTGCTGATGCGTCCCGTGGTGTTGGTCACGTTGGCTGTGGGCGCTGTGAGTGTGTAGTCGGACTCGCCTGTGGCGGCGGAGATGGCGGCGCGAATGTGCGACAACAAAATGGTGCCGCCCGGCTCTGATTCGCGCTCAAGCATGTCTTGCAGCTCTTGCGTCACAGAGGCTCGCACCGCTGTGGTGTCTGGCACAAGGCCGGTGATGGTGAAGTTGATGGGTGCAGCCTCAGGCGCTACCACCACGGGTGTGGCTGTGGCAAACGCTTTGGTGTCGATGTAGGCCTGCACCGCTGCCACCTCTGATGAGTCAGGGATGGCCAATGCGCCCGCGCCGTCGTTTTCGCGCACGAAGCGGATGGTGATCTTTCCGGCCCCCAGCTCAAGCGGGTAAGCCCATGCACGGGTGACGCCTGGCACTTCCAAGGCCCATCGCACATAGTCTGACTTGCTACCGCCCTGTGGTGGGTTTTGGATGCGATAAGCCAGCCGAGCTTTGTAGGCTTCGTCCGACTCAATGTCTGAGCCACCAGACATCACCACCACGGTGGCGGCTGGCTGCACGCCCGCGATGGGCGACACAAGGCTGAGTGCTTGGCCGGTGCTTCGGTTGCCGTTTTCACCGGCCTCAAGCGCTGACACTGCCGCGGTGACGGGTGAGGCTGTCACTTGCACATCGGCGTCTACCTTGTAGCGCACACCGTCAAGCGACTGCAGCAAGGTGTCTGCAGGAATGGCGCTGCCAAACTCTGCAATGAAAGTGGCCGTGCCGGTGGCGGCTGAGGCTGGCACTTTCTCACCAATGAACATAGACGCCCAGCGTGACAAGTATTCTTGCTCAGCGGTGTCGTAAAACAATTGGCGCGACAAGTACTCAATGTACCCGTGCAGGCCGTGTGACACCGCACCCACTACGGCGGCATATACCTCGGCATCGACGCGGCGCAGCACATCGTCTGCAGCCAAGCGCGAGACCACATCGGTGCGCACGCGTTGGATGATTTCGGTCAGCGTTGGTCGGTTAAAGCTCATTTAAAGGTAACTCCAAAGGTCGTTGAATCGAATGTCAATCAGCTTTTTGCCGTCCTCTTTGTAGACGCGGCACACGATGCCTAGGCTGTCAACGCCTACGCGCTCGGCCTCTACGTCCACACGCGCCGCCACGCCGTCTTGCACCAGCCACTCAAGGGCTTCTTGTGCATACGTCTTGGCCAGCGACACGGTTTCGTCGGTCAGCTTGGCGCGAATCAGCAGCCACAGACGTGAGCCAATGCGGTCATTGGCCACAGTGGCAAAGGTGTCGCCCCACCAGCCCATCAGGTTGCCCGAGGTGTCTGGCAGCGTGTCGTCGGTGTTGGCGCGTCGCCAAGTGAACAAACTGATAATCACCGCCCTCACCAATGGCGAGTGCGATGCGATGGGCAGGCTGGTGGCCTCGCCATTGAGGTCGATGGTGATGAGTTGTTCGCTGCTCATGTTTATGTTTTCTGCGTAGGCGCTTGGCCGTTGGCTGGGTGGGTGTGGCTGTCGTACACGCTGCGCATGTTGGCCATGCTCTTGCCGCCGCTGTCTTTGATATAGCCAGCCGAGTCGATGTTGGCCGCAGTGAGGTTGCCCGTGATGTTGACGTTGCCGGTGCAAGTGACCGTGGGTGCGTCAAGGTTGATTTGTGGGGTGTCGGTGATCGTCACGGGGTGGCCTGCGCCCTTGATGACGATGCCATCACGTGTGAGGTGCACCACGTGGCCAAGGTCATCAAACAAAGCCACCTCGCCTGCCTCAAGCCCTGCCAGCCGGTACCGCCGGTCAGCCACCATGAGGGTGACGCCGTGCGACCTGTCGCCGTCAAAAAAGGCAGACACATGCTCTGCACCGGGTAAAGGGCGTGAGGTGTAGCCGTAGGGCTCGAAGTGTTCGATGTCGTCTTTGATCTCTCCGGCCATCATGCGCACTTGCAGTGAGCGCAGCTTGCTGCCCTCGCTCACAGCGGTCACTACGCCACGTGCCAGCATGTTGCCAATGCGGCGGGCGATCGGCCCCATCATGCGTGCAAGGTCGCTCATTTTCGTTTGTCCTTAACGTCTGTCCACTCTGGGCCTCCGCCCTTTTGAGACTTCTTAAGTTGCCCAGCTTTGCTTCGGTAGCCATCGGGTGGTCCCACACGCAGCTCTGCACGTTGACCTTGCTCATCCAGCACCCATGCAATGCCAGCAATGACCATCGTGCCGTTGAAGCCAATCAAGGGGTCGCGCACTTGCACCATTTGGTTGGCTTGCCACAGCTCGCCGCTGTCTTGCCGCCACCCGCTCACCACATAGGTGGTTTGCAATGCTTTGGCAGCGCGGTTGGCGCGCTCGTATTCGGCGCGGTCTTGGCAAGTGCCTTCGTCCGCTTGGCCTGACTGCTTAATCACCAGCACGCGGCGGCGCTTTGAGCGTGAGTCGCGGGTGGATGCGGTGTCGCCCGTCATCTGTTCACCTGCGCCCACTTGGCTGAGGCCCTCTTCCTCTGACACATCGCCCGCATAGGCCGAGTCGTTGCCAGCGCGTTGGCCCTTGACCACGTATTCGCTGAACACGCCTTTGAAGTCAAGGCCCGCGTCACCTGAGCGCACGTTGACGCCCAGCTCGATGGCGGTGGTGGCGGTGCCGGTGCTGCCCACGTCGATGAAGACCAAATCGCCATCGGCGTTGTCGGTGCTCAGCACGTGGCGAATGCGCATCATGCGGTCGATGCTTTCAAACACCGATTCGCCCACCTGCACCGTGTGGTCTGCAATGGGGCGGCCTGTGTCCATTTCGCTCAGTACGCGCACGCTATAGGGTGCAGCCAGCGCGGCGGCAATGGTTTCCAGCTTGAGGTTTCGCCACTGGCCCGATGCACCACCTGCAGGCGTGACCACTTTGCCTGTGCTGCTGTTGTTTGATTTGGATGTTTTTACATCAGCCCATTGCTTTGTTGCCACTGGCCCTGTCAGGCCTTGCACAGGGCAGCAGTCCACCAGATCGGCGGTTTTGCTTCGGCCCTTCACGCCTACGCTGAGGGTCTTGCCGTCGTACTTGACGGGGGTGGCGTCCACAAAGCCTGTGAGCACCAAGTCTTGGCCAATGAATACTTGGCACAGGTCAAACGGTTTGATGCGCTTGGCCACATCTACACTGCCCGGCCACCGATCGGTCACGCTCAGGTCAAAGCTGCGCGCTTGGCGCTCGATGCCCGCCTCGATGCGCACCGATTTCCAGCCCGCGTATTCGCTGCCATTGACGACCAGCCGCACGATGTTGTTGTCGATGGGGGTGGTCATTGGGTCAGCAGTGAGATGGGTTTGACGGGCACAAAGCCGGGGTGTCGAATGTTGTTGCGGGTGATGATTTCGGCATCACGCGCTGCGTCGCCGTACTGGTCGTAGGCCAGCACCAAGGCGGGTTGAATGTCTTTGGGTGTGATGTGTTTGATGCGGCTGCTGTCGCGGGCGCGTGTGGTCATGTCGGTCCACACGGCGGCGCGTGCTTCTTGCAATGCCACATACACCGTGTCGTCTGCCACCAGCATCTCTTCGTCAATGGCGCTCAGCACCGTGTCGCGCACCTCTAGCATGTCTGCATAGCTGGTGGTGGATGCCTCAGAGTCTGCCTCGGTACCCACCAGCGACGAAGCGCCCACCGCCTGCACCAGCAATGCTTGGCGCGTGATGGCGTTGAGCGCTGATGCATTGGCCTGTGCCTGCTTGCGCGATGGGGTGAACACGATGGATGCGGGCTTGTCTTTGAGCGCAGGGCTTTTGCCGATGCGCGAAAACGACTTGACCACATTCTTCCAAGCGATCAGGCTGGTGGTGAGGCCTGACAGGCCAAACATGCCCATGAGCTTTGTACCAAGGCTGCGTGGGTTTGAGATCAAACCCGCCAAGGTGCTGAAGGTCTTGGCCAAGCCGTTGGAGAAGTTGAGCACCTTGTTGATCTCGCTGGTGGAGATGATGCCCAGCTTGTCCAGCAGCTGGCCATTGGCTGCAGCCGACACCCAGTCTTGAAAGCCCTTGATGCCAAACTTGGCGGCAAACGAGTCGATGGATGCTTTGGACAGCTTATCTGCAGCCGCCCGAGTGGCTGCACCTGTTGACGATGTGGCCAGCGGGAAGGCCAGCTCGCCCGCCTCCACAAACTGCATTTGCACACGTGCACGGCCAAGGCCTGAGTCAAACGAGACGCGGGCCTTATCCACCAGCGCCACTTGCATGGAGCCAAACCAAGGGTGCACCAAAGTGCCGGGGCCTTGTTGCTCTAGTGCGCCCAGTAGTTTGTTGGCTTGCTCAACGTAATCAGCGCCCACCAAGAAGGCCGAAAACGACAGGTCGCGTGTGGCGCGGCCCATGTCTTCGGTGTAGGGTTTGTCGCGCTGGGGGTACTCATGCACCTGTGTGCGACGACCCGCGCCAAAGTCGGTGTCTTCCACATTGAATGGAATACCTCGAAAACTGGCAGGCAGCAGTTTGGCTGATAGTTTTTTAGTTGCCATGAGTTTGGAGTTTTAAAGTGGCATGCCGGTTGAATAGCTGTTGTAGCCAACGTCGGTGCTGATGGGGATGTCGCCGCCGCTCGATTGCTCCACACGCAAACCGGCTGGGGCGTCTTTGAAGCTCACCTGAATCTGGCCCGAGGCCTGCACGCGGTTGGAGCCCACCAAAGAGCCGCCACCCGCTGCGCCGTTTTTGCCAGCCGCACCAGGTGCGCCCGCAGAGCCGGATGAAGACAGGCCAAGCAGTTCGCCTGCAGCTTGTGCAAGGTCGACCGCCCAGCCCACAAGGCTGGTGAACTTCTCGCCAATCCAGTCAAAGAAGCTGCTGAACCACTCCTTGAGAGTGCCCCAGTTGTCGTAAATCAAATAAGCCGCTGCAGCCAACCCAAGGATGATGCCCAAGGGGTTGGCCAACATTGCCGCGCCAAGCGCACGGAAAGCGCCGGTCACCACCGTCAAAGCGCCTGACATGATGCCGCTCATGCCTGTGACCATGGCTGCAAACGCGCCATAGGCCGCGCTGAGTGCGCCCAGTGGCCCTGCTGTGGCAATCGCCACCACGGCGATGCGCCCCATCGAGATCAGCGATGCATTGGCGGCCACATAAGCCTGCAGCGCCATTGCGCCAAAAGCAAGGGATGCGCGCCCCACTGCCATCACCAAGCCACCAAGGGCCATGATGGTTTGAGCGTTCATCACCACGGCCAGCAGGATGAGTGCGTTCTTTGCGCCGCCCACCATGGTGACCATGCTGCCAATGCCGCGCACGAATGACAGCGTGCCATCGATGACGGAGCGCCAATCAATCTTGCGCAGCGACTCGACCATGCCTTGAATGACGGTCTTGATCTCGGTGGCAATGATTTTTCGGTTGGCAGCGGCCCACTGCACGAGGTCTTCAATCAAGGGCGACAGCACTGGTACCAGCTGAGCCGCCACTGTGTTTTGAAAACCCTTCGTCACAAAGGCAAGGTCGTCAAACTTGTCGCCAAGCTCTTCGGCTGCGTTGATGGTTTCGTCAGGGATAAGGTTTTTGAGCTGGTCAAAACGAGACAGGCTCTTGTCAACCCCGTCTGCACCGTCGATCATCATGGGCATAAGGCTCTGCCATTGCTTGCCAAACAAAGCCATACCCATAGCCGCGACGATGGGCGAATCTTTGTTGGCTGCAAACGCGTCTGCCAGCTGTGGCAGTACGTCTACGCCCTTTGTGATTTGGCCGTTCGCATCGCGCAGGCTGATACCCAGCTTGCCCATAAGCGATGCAACTGCAGGCGCTTGGCCTGTGGCTGCTTTTGCTAAGTTCAAATTGAGCTTGCCCATGGAGCCGCCAAGCTCTTCAAAGCTCACGCCTGACTGCTCTGCCACATATTTGAGCTTTTGCAGCTCGCCCATGCCGATGCCGGTGCGCGAGCTCATTTTCTGCAGCTCTTCGGACATGTCGGTGAAGCCGACCACCGCATTCTTAATCGCCACGCCCGAGAAGCCAGCCAACACACCGCTCATCAGGCCAAGTGGCAAACCCACTTTGTCGCCCAAGTTGCCAGCTGCAGCACCTACCGATGCCAGGTGCGTGCGTGCTGTCTTGGCTGTGTTACTGATGCTCTTTAGCACGGGTGACATGTTGTCCACCGCAGTCAAAAGCGCTTTCAGTTGCCAGTTATCAGACATGGTTATTCCTCTTGCGGTTGCCGCTTATCGGCAATGCGAAAGGCCTGCGCTGCGTAGGTTTCAAACCGTTGCAGTGGCAGGCCCAAAATGACGGCGGGGTCAACCCGCCAAAAGTAAGCGACTTCAAAAACGAGGTCGGTCAGACTTGCTTCGTCTTTCCATCCTCGCTGTCCCCGAAAAAACTAACGACCCCCGCCGATACGGCAGAGAAGTCGCGTGGCTTCATGGACTTGACCGATGACATCGGAATCGCCGCCAAGCGGCTGATGTAGGCCGCAATGACAGGTTGACGCATCTCGATGCCGGTGCTCTTGCCGTCGGAGCCGATGACGATCAACATGGGCATGCCCAAGTCGATGATGTCTTCGGTGGTTGGCTCGCGCAAGGTGAGCTTGCCCACCTCTTCGCCGTGCGCCTGAATAGGCGTATTCAGTTGGATGGTGACGCTCATTGCCAGATACCTTTCTTGCCGCTGAATTCCAACTCCACCGTGCCGTCTTCGGCTTTGACGCTGGGCTCGCCCTTCAAGAAAGCGCCGCTCAAGGTGTAGACCTTGCCGTTGGCCAGCTCTGCAGTGATGGTCATCTCGGTGTTGTTTTGAACTGTGTCCATTGGGAAGTCGTCTGTGAAGATTGCAGAGACTTTGACAAATGGCTCAAGGGCCATCTCTTTGAAGCCAGCGGGACCAGAGAGTCCCATGACTGCTTCACGTTTTACGTCAAGCAAGGGGCACTCGATGCCGCCTGAGACTTCGATCTGAGACCCATCCACTTTCAAAAAGCAGATGCCTGCGACTTTTTTAGCCATGTTTTTCTCCAAAAAAAACCCGCGATGCGGGAAAGTAAATCAACTCAAATTTAAAACTTCTTGCAAGTACTCAAAGAACTCGCCGGGCAGTTTGTCTTGTTTGCTGTAATTGCACTTTTGACATGCGATCACAATGTTTTCGGGGCCATTAGAGCCGCCTTTTGCAACTGGTATGTAGTGGTCAACAGTGTGTTTACCTGTTACATCGCAGCCGCAATAGAAGCAAGCGCCGCCTTGCTCTTGCAGTTTGTTGAGAACGTCTTGCGCCGTGTGCTTACCCGTTGAGCCTCTAAGCCTTGCACGCCTGTTTCGGGTGTGCGCCTTTATCTTCTCTGGGTTGTTCCTTGCGTAGAGCCTGCTTTTCTCTCTCAGCTTTTCTCGCACATCTTTGTCGGCAACCAGTGCAGCGTGGTACTTGCGCAGGTATTGCTTTTTGTTGGCGAGAAAGTCTGGGTTGGTTCTTAGGCTCTTGAAGTAGTTGCTGACGCGCAGCTTCACATCGGGTCTGCTCAAGTACTCTTTCTGGCTTACAAGCCGCGCTGCTTTATGTTTTAAGTAGCTGGCTGCATCGGCTAGGCGCTTCTTCTCTCGATATGCCGCGTCTGTTGCCATCCGCTCCACACGCGCCCTATTGATTTGGTCTGCCTTTTCAGAATATCGCTTGTTGCTTTTTTCTTTTATGCAGGCTTTGCATGGGCGCATGATGTAGCCATTGGTTCGCCGGTAAAAATACCCATCGACTGATGGGTATTCTGTTTGGCACTTGCTACATGTGGTCATTAGGCGTTGGCAGAGTAGTTCAAGCGGAACTGATGGAGAACCGCGAACACCCGGAGGGCGTTCACCAGATCTGGAGGCAGCAGCACATTCAAGCGGTTGGGGTTGGTGCTGTCGCGCTCGACGATCAGGTACTTGTTAAAGGCCTGCGCGTTTTCCACCAAGCCGATCAGCTCCATGTCGGCATACTCAGCCAACAGCTCGCCACGAATCACGCTTGGCGTGACGATGGCTTGGCCAGCACCAAAGCGCGTGCCGTCATTGGCCAGTTTGTGGCGTGGGTACTTGCTGGTGATGCGGTAACGCAAGCGGCGTGTGATCTCGGTGATTTGGTGCAGCGTTTCGCTGTCCAAGTAGCTGGTGTCAGCTTGGCCGAGTGAGTTCTTTTGGTAGGTGGTCACAGCGCGTTCAACGCGCACAGAGCCAGCCGATGTGCTGCTGGTGGCAATGCCGTAGTTCA
>FUWD013180939.1_pt1 | contig 12122 bp, 9 predicted proteins | sample 1063281 | NCBI WGS metagenome assembly FUWD01 (sample SAMEA79048168, study PRJEB19326) | metagenome | biome: marine
GGGAGAAAACCGTGAAGAGATTTCTCCCGGTACCGGGAGAAAAGAAATATTCCATCACCTATGACAATGGGATCGAGTTCTCAGACCATGAACGGATGGCGGCCCTTTCCGGCATCGATGTGTTTTTCGCCTACCCGTATCACTCCTGGGAGCGGGGAACGAATGAAAATACAAACGGACTATTGCGTCAGTTCTTTCCGAAGAGAATGAAGCTTGCTACACTCAGGCAAAAGGACGTCGATTGGGCAGTTGATCTTATCAACCATCGACCAAGAAAACGTCTCGGCTATCTTACTCCGCACGAGGTCTTCGTGGAAGGGAAGGCGATTGCGCTTCAAGCTAGAATGTAGGCGGGTAATGTGTACACACGTTTGCCGGTTCGCGCCATGCCAGCCGTCCCGACCGGACAGGACTCCATGCCTACGGCATAGCCATCGATGAAGCGTCGATCATAACGCCATCCGCGAGTGCCGCTACGAAAAAACGCTCGCGAAACAAGCGCTTTCCATCAGCATGATCCGACGGGCGACGGTCACATCTCTTCGGCGACATGGGGAGCGAGTCGGCGGTACGAAACGAGCCCGATACCGAAAAAAATCGCGACCGCGACCAAAAACACCGCGTTCTGCCACGGGTCCGGGAAGTGGGCGTTTATGAGCGACTCCTTGGAAAAATGGATGATAAAGGCCATCGGATTGATGAGCAGTATCTGCTGCACCGAAAGCGGCATCAGCTGGAGCGAATAAAACACCGGCGTCGCGTAAAACATGATCTGCAAAAGGACTTCCCAGATCATCGAAAGGTCACGGAATCGGACATAGAGCGGCGAAAAGAGCAATGCGAACGACAACACGATGACATAGATCAAGACGGAGTACCCGAGGAAGAGAAAAACGGAGCCGGCAGAAGGAAGGAACCGGTTCCACGCGAAGAACGCGATCACGACGACAAGGTTCATGACATAGATCATCGCGGCATTGAGGGTCGAGGCGGTGATGATGGACCAACGCGGTATGTAAATCTTAGTCACGAGCTGCGACTTTCCCACGAGCGACTGCATTCCCGCAGAGGTTCCCTCGGAGAAGAAGTTGAACATGAGGATGCCGACGAGCAGCTGAAGGGAGTAGTGCTCCATCCCCTGCCCGCGGTTCACGAATATGGACGAGAAGACGAAATTCAGGATCGCGAACGTCAGAAGCGGCTTGAGGAGCGCCCACACATAGCCCAAAACGGACCCCTGATACCGGAGTTTGAAATCGGTCTTGGCGAGCATCCAGATCAGCTCACGATAATTCTCATGCTGTCTCATGGCTTTCAGGGTATCATGGAATCCTCACACGGACAAAACCGCCGCATTCGCCGGTATCGAAATCATCTTTACAGACGGTCAGAATACGACATCTGCATCAAATGCGCGTCTCCTTATTATGGAGGATGTTCGGATAAAAAAAGGGCAGCCATATGGATGCCCTTTTTTTCTACATTTTTCCAGCAGGCGTATCCGTCATGGACACAGACCCCACTCATCAAAGGCCGTGCGGACGGCAATGCCCAAATCGGAAACGATGCGTCTGCGCGTCATATTCGGATCAGAGACCGAAAACTCTGTCGCAACGCGAAGAACCGACGCGTCCGGTGATAAATCCGAATCAAAACGATCGTCGTCAATCTCTTCCTTTCCTATCGGACGCAATTCCGCTTTGAACGAGAAGTCTTTGAGCAAATGCCTTTCGGATGCTTCCTGAACGAAAGACACTGCGATAACGACATGCGGCTCGATACGCCTTCCGCCGAGCGACCACAAGAGATTCCGTATACCGCGCGGGTCCGCGGAAAACGTATCAGGACACGAAAACATCCCTCCTCCGCATCGGACATACGATGCGTAGCCGACCGCGACTCCGCCGATTGGAAGGCGTCTCTCGTTGACGATGCCGAACGTCCGTCCCTCTGCGATTCGCATCGCGGATTGTACGACATCGAGTTCGTCATCAAAAACAGGTTCCCGTTCCATATTCCCAGCCGAGCCCTGGAAACATGACTCCGCCGAGATCCCCGCGGAAACGAGTACTTCGATAAGCGGTTCGGTCGAATTACCTGAAATATAATAAGTATGGGGCGAATACATGTGCTATTTTGTTTATTGTAAAGAGACACAAAGAACAACGATACGTGCATCAGGATACCACTCCGAAATACCGGGGTCAAACCATCCGGACCGGTTCACCCATCGTTTCAGCGCAACCTTTCCATGCAAACCGCTACCGATCGGTGACCTGACACACGAACCAAGAAAGAGTATCCGATTACGTGTGGTAAAAAATGGCCCAAAAAAGGCACACTTGACATCCTTTCTAAATCCACTTCAAAAAACTTGACAAATATAAATAATATAGTACTCTATGGTCAGAGGAAGTACGTCTCTTGGAAAGTATCATTTTTGGTAACTTAACAGAGGAGCATCCCGTGAAAAAAATTCTTATATTCTTTGTTGCAACATTTCTTACGATGGCAACAATCTCCGTCCCGGCATCCGCTCAGCGGACCATAGCTCCCGGGACAACCGTCCTTTTCCAGGACGCATCGTTTGTTCATATAGATGCGTCAAGAAAAATCCCGGAGAGCACGGTCGTACGTCTCTGGGAGAAATTCGGAAGAAAAACACTGTTCGTCGTGACACCTGCAGCCGGGTCGTCACATATCGTGCAGATGATTTATAAGTACCCAACGAATCATCTGCCCTATATATACGACGAAGAGGTCGTGTCGCACGGCGGCCTTGTTTCCTACCTGCTCAGGGAACGCGCTGACATCGAACGGCAGACCGAGCCGTTCTATGGCGCTTCACGCTAAGCGTTACCGATACAAAAAGATGGCCTCCAGAATCTGTGAGGCCATTCTTTTCGTCATACGCTCAAAGCATACATTTATTCTCTTCTCAGGGTCTAATACCCCGCGGCTTGCCGCGGATAGGTCTCGCGAAGCGGGACTGGATCCCGGGTCAAGCCACGTCGTTCGAGAGCGACCGTGGCAAGCCCGGGATGACAAGTTGGGAGATACCTCACGGCTTGCCACGAGGAGTTTCATTGTCGCGTTTTTTTCAGCATGACGACAATGCCGACGCCAAGCAGAACGATAGCGACGACAGACAGGACGATACCGAATACGTTCCCCGACTTCGGAACGTCCTGTGCCGATTCCGGAAGCGCGGCATCGGGCGTTTCGATGACCGGGGCGATATTCCGAAGTTCGACGGGCTGTGACGATCCGGCGACCCGCTTGAACACCTGCTCACCCGACGTGAACAAGAACTCCCCCTCCCTACCGGTTCCGAATATGTCATCCACCGGATCGGACACGTTCAAAATTACGCTCTCGCTGTCGGTTCCGATATCATGCGAATAGACCTTTCCATCGGCGACCGACAAGGCGACACTCGTTTTCCCGATAAACACGGATTGCCGTACGGACAGCGCGGTATCGATTTTTTCCAACCTTCCAGACGTCGCATCGAAAAGGATCGGCCCGGAAGCCGTGCTGACAAGAAACCTATCGGGGTCGAACGGGTTCGCAGCAACACCCGTTACGGCCGCTTCGGTCGGAAAGAACCGGACAGTCAAACCATCCGCCCCGAGATCGTAGATGCCATTGTTCGCCGGAAATACGGCCCGACCCGACGATGTGGCGACTCCAAGCGCGTCGTCGGTCTTTCTTCCCGCTCCGGACAGCGCAGCAAGACGGACATGCGTGCCGGGATTACTCATATCCGTCACCGATAGCTCGACATCGTTCCAGTCATAGACAATCCGTCCATCCGGAAGCCATCCGGCATCCACAATACCGGCATCCAGAAGAACCGCATCGTCGGTCGCCGGGTCGTAGAGCCACCAGTTCAGGGAATCCATATCCCTATCCTGCGAGAGGAAACGAAGTTCCTGCTTGGCGGCGGGCACGTTTTCGGCCAGGAGGAGCATCCGCTTCCCATCCGGGGACCAGACAATCTTAAGAACCGACCCGCCCAGACTCAATCGTCTTTCGAGCGAACTCGCAACCGCCCCTTGCACATCATATTGTCGCAAGTCTCCTGTTTCCCGACTAAAGAACGTAATCGTATTTCCATCCGATGAAACCGACGGAAAGGCGAACGTGTCGCAGCATCCGGCCAAAACGAACGTAGGTCGTGAGAATGACCCGACAAGCAAGCCGGCCAGAACCACAAGGCATACAGTTGCGAATCTGTTGGTATTTTGTTTCATAGGTACGTTCATTTCGTTTATTCTCTTCTCCGGGTCTAATACCCCGCGGCTTGCCGCGGATAGGTCTCGCGAAGCGGGACTGGATCCCGGGTCAAGCCACGTCGTTCGTGAACGACCGTGGCAAGCCCGGGATGACAAGTCAGGAGATACTTCGTGGCTTGCTGCGAGGAGTTTCATTGGCAGTTCTTATAGACATTGTAATTCGCGATAATACCATCGCAATAATCCCCGCCACAGGCTTTCAGATCATTGCACCTCCCACAATATGCTTTTGCCGCCTTTGTGATTCCTGCATCGCTATAGTTGCCACCGCTGTCCCGGCTGATTTTCTTTGCCGCACACTTAAGGGCATCAGCTCGAACAAATCGGCTTCCTGTACACTTATAATCGTCCCACGTGCTCTGCAAAAATTGCATCGGCCCGCCGGCACCGGATCCATTGTTGCTGCTGCACGCTTTCGGGTTCGTCAACGCGGGCGCGCACTCCCGTCGCATGAAAGCGACCAACAACGCGGCGGGAACGCCGGACCCGGCGGCGTTCACATCGGCCATCAATGCCTCGTTCATGTCGGCACACGACGCGTTCGTCGCGACCCTTCCACCACTCAGACCGGACGACGAGTCTTGCGTGGAACCGGCGGACGAAGTGCCGACCCGGGAACCGGTCGTGCAGTTAAACACGAACCCGTCGACACCAAGATCGTCTTTCGACTGAAACCGGAACGTGACGTCGACACCAAGATCGTCCTTCGCCTGAAAGATGTAAAACATCACCATATTGACGATGAACCACGCGAACAACACGAACACGATCCCGATAAGCGTCGTCTTTATGCCGCTTTTGGCGATCGTCGTCATCTTCTCGTTACCTCCGGACACGATATAGACGATACCCATCGCCGTGATGACCGTCAGCCCGACGAACACCATCAGGTTACGGACCTGAATGATGATATTGCTTATTCCCTGTATGAAATGACACAGCGTGCACGGCGTCGATGCATCGCCGCAGGGAACCAGTCCGGCCGCGGAAGCGGAATCCGGAGCGATCAGAACGACCATCGTCAGAAACACGAGAAAGGCACCAAGGAACGCTTTCGATCGGATCATATGACTGTATCGGTTCGAATATTCGTTTTTCTTTTTCCTGTCGGAAATGATCACTATCGAGAATATCATACCACGATTCCGCACCTTCTGAAAATGCGAAACAATCAGATAGCCCGGTACTCGCGATACCATGCTACGAAGCGTCCGACCCCCTCGTCGATACGCGTCGAAGGTGCCCATCCCAAGGCCCGGAGACAGGAAATGTCCGCGACCGTACGGGTCACGTCGCCGGGCTGCATCGGAAGCATGCGGATTTCCGCTTTCTTTCCCGAATGTTTTTCCACGGCCGCGATATAATCCACCAACGCCTCGTCTTGGTCCCCGCCGATATTCATGACGCTCCCCGACGGAAGATCGGCATCCACCGTAACAAGGGTTCCCGATACGATATCGTCGATATAGGTGAAATTACGCCGCATGTCTCCGCCGTTATAGAGGTCGATCGGTTTCCCTTCGACGATGTTCGCAACAAATTTGAATACGCCCATATCGGGTCGTCCCCACGGACCGTAGACCGTGAAGAATCGGAGACCGGTCGTCTTGAGTCCATACACGTGCCCGTAGACATCGGCCATGAGTTCGGTTGCCTTCTTTGTCGCCGCATAAACCGAGACAGGGTGTTCCACGGGATCCGACTCGGAAAACGGAATTTTTGCGTTCTCTCCGTAGACCGAGGAAGACGAGGCGTACACGAGATGCTTCGTGCCGTATTTCCGGGCACATTCGAGAATATTGAGCGTCCCCATGACATTCACATCGACATACAACTCGGGGCGTTCAAGCGAGTATCTGACTCCCGCCATAGCCGCCAGATGGATACTCTTCTCCGGTTTTTCTATCTCAAATATGTTGTCCAGGAACGCCTTGCCACGGATATCGCCTTCATAGAGACGGAAACGGTCCTCGTATCCGTGAAGAAATACCGACATGCGGTCGCGCTTAAGCTTCGGATCGTAGTAGTCGTTGAAATTGTCCACGATGATCGGCGTATCGCCACGATCCATCAGAGCCTTGGAAACAGCCGACCCGATGAATCCCGCGCCGCCGGTTACGAGTATGTTCATCGTCGTTCATTGTTAGACTGTTTTATGGTCACATTGTTGGATTGAAACGGGACTGCCGTGATATTACCTTTTTGCTTGGCGATGCTTGATCGCGTCCTTCAGATATCCGATATACTCACAGTCATCCGCGCTCGTCGTGACGTACCTAGCAAGAGCCGTCTTACGGGCATGCTCACCGATCCGACGACGAAGATCGGCATCAACGATGAGTTTTTCAAGTTTCTCCTCCCATTCAATTTCGTTTGCGGCGATAAAACCATCCACGCCGTCTTTGATCGCTTCGCGATACGTCTGTGTGGCGCACGCGACCGTTGGCACGCCCAAAATACCTGCCTCGAAAAATTTCAGTTCCGACTTCCCCTCACAGAACGGGTTGCCGATTTCCAATGGGGCGACGATGATGTCCGACCGGGAAACGTTTTCGAAATGCCGGTGTCGTGGTACATAGTGCATCCGCTCGATACGCTCCGAAAACGCGGCGAATCGATCATCTATCGTCAGCGGACCGACAAGCAGCAACCGCAGACCGGGGTACTTCTCCAAGAGGCGCAGTAACGGTACGGTTATCGTCCCAAAATCCTTGTCGTGACCGAGTGATCCACTGAAATAGCTCACAGTAACTGTCTTTCCGATGCCGTCCGCAAGCCGCTTCATCCGCTTTGCGTACAGTACGTCGATCGTTTTCACGTCGGATTGCGGCAGCCGGTTCGGAATGACGAATACGCGCTTCCTTTTCGACCGCAGCTCGTCCGCGATAAACGAGGTGGACGTCGTCGCGACCTTCACGTACGGATCGGCGAGAATCTCGCCGCCGACACCGTTCTCATACAACTTCCGCTCCATCGGATTCATCAGACGCCAGTAATCCATGTGTTTGAGAAACGCGGGGTCGTGCACGAGGTCATCCGTCTCGAAGATAATTTCTTTGCCTTGCTTCTTGACCTTGGAAATAAGCTTCGCGACCGACGGGGTATACAGCACGCGATGAAAGACGAATACCGAAAACGTGTCCGCATACGTGGAGAGTCGCGGATTATCCTGAACCGTCACCGACGAGGTGATACCGTGAAAACCGAGTTCCTCTGCAACGTGTTTCGTCCGGAAACGGGCGCTGTCTCCCACTCCCCCGGTCACGAAAAGCACGTCTGCCGGCCGCACGCGACCGAACAGGGCGAGTCCCGCGGGTATGATCCGTTTCATGCCATGAATCAGACCCTCGCGCTTCAGGGTCTGCCAGGCCTTTCCGATTTTTATCAGGAGAAGTTTCATAACATGGATTCGTAGACTTCTTCGAGTTTTTCTCCCGTCTTGTCCCAGGTGAACCCTTCCGCACGCAGGCGGTTCGCCCGCCCGATATGGTCCCATGACTCACGATGTCGGGCAAGTCGTATAATCGCTTCGGCCAATGAATCAGGAGTCTTTTCCGACGCGTACACGCCACCGTCACCGAGATAGTTCCGGTTGTTCGGCGTGTCGAAACAGGCGACCGGCAACCCGGCGCCAAGATACTGCAGCATCTTGCCGCTCGCCTGACCGGTGTCCTCGTGCTTCGGATCGATCGCGATATCGCTCATACCCAATACGTCCCCGATCGAAAAGTACGGCAGCGGACTCACGACCGTCAGCCGTTCCGTCACGCCATATTTTTGAAGGAGCGGATCGAGCAGGTTCCGCGGGAAGCCGGCCAACACGAAATGAAGGGCGGGCTCCGATCGAAGCGCGATGGGAAGTGCCTTCACAAGTGTCTCCACCCCCTTGTTCGGAACGAAAGCGCCCGTATAGACGATGACGACCGCGTCATCGCCGATCCCGTATCGATCCCTGAACCGCTTCCGCTCATCGGCCGGGAGAACGGGCAGATCGCGGGCACCGTCAAGGACCGTCTCTACCGCTCCTCCCCGCCTGATGGCCGATATCTCTTCCGCACTCGCCCACGAACTCGCGACGGCGGCATCGCTCATATCGTTTATCCACGTCTCCACCGCGCGGAATATGCCCCGAAGCCAACTCCCCCGAAGATACGCATGGGAAACCATCTCGCGCGTCAAACTGCCCTGAAAATCGGCCAGAAGCTTCGGTCGCTGACCGTGCAGACGAAGCAAAAAAAGCGCAACCCATGCGATGGCCACACCTTCGTGGTTATGCGCATGAACGATGTTCGGACGGAGCTCCCGGGAAAGCGTATAGGTCTTCCTGACAAGGAGGATATCGAGCACCAGTTTCTGCCAATCCGGTCCCGCCTCGAGCTTGCGATACCAGAACAGGAGACGCCGTATGCGACGCACATCGATTCCGGGATTCTCGGCAGCTGGGATATCGTTCCCGTTATGATACGTCGCAATCTTCACCGCGTGTCCGCGTCGGACAAGGGCGCGCGCCTCCTCGAGGATACGGATATGCATCCCGCGATCCGCAAAAAAAGGGGTCGGGGCGACCATAAGGATCCTCATCTTTTTTTCGGAATCTGCAGGCATGCGTCCGTTGCGACAATCGGATACGAATCTCTCGGAGACGGGTACGGGACACGACCGGGAGCATTCACGGAATCATCAGGTCAGATCGGCATCTTCGATCAAAAGCGTCCCGCCACCGGTCACTTCTCCCGAAATCACTTTTCGTGCGATCACGTCCTCTATATGGTCCTCGATATAGCGGTTGAGCGAACGGGCGCCGAATACCGCCTCGTATCCGCGTTCGACGACCGCCGCGGGAACACCCGGCGCGAACGCGACGGAAATATTCTTCTGCGCATGAATACGCTCGGACAGTCGCTCCAGTTTGATGGAAACGACCTGGGCAAGCTCGTCATCCCCGAGCGGCGAAAAGAAGATGATGCCGTCGAACCGGTTCATGAATTCCATACGGAACGTTCCCTGCTTCGCGATATCGGCAATCACCTCGTTCCGCGCCTGTTCCGGCGTCGCGCCGTGTCCGAGCAGTTCCGAAATAAGCAACGAGCTTGCGTTCGAGGTGGCGATGATGATGCTTTTTCGGAAATTAATCTTCTTTCCGAACCCGTCGGTCACGAATCCCTCATCAAGGATCTGAAGGAACAGGTCGAGCGCCTTCGGATACGCCTTCTCGATCTCGTCCAAAAGAACGACCGAGAAGGGATGTTCCTTCATGATACCGGACAGTCGGCCTTCTTCTCCGGAAACACTCGACCCGATAAGCCGCTCGACCGCGTCAGGGGTCTGGAATTCACTCATATCCAGGCGGACCATACGCTCCTCGTCCCCGAAATACGCCTCGGAGAGCGCCTTGGCTGTCTCGGTCTTGCCGACACCCGTCGGTCCGAGAAACAGGAACGACCCGAGTGGACGCTTTGGATTTCCGAATCCGGCGCGCGCGCGCCGAAGCGCTTCCGAGACCTGCCGAACGGCATCCGACTGACCGACGACCCGGCGATGCAGCACGTCCTCGAGACGGAGCAATCGGTCCTTTTCATCCTCGGCAAGCGCTCCCACGGGCACGCCGGTCTTGATGGAGACGAATGCCGCGACCGTCTCCGGCGTGATGAACGGACCGTCCGGCTCCGTCTGCCAACGGAGGAAGCATTCCTGCATGAGATCAAGGGCCTTTTCCGGATACGGCGTGTCCCATTCGTACTGTCCGGATAACTCGACGATGGATTGAAGCGCTTTCCAGGTAAACAGCGGACGGTTCCGCTCGACCGGCACGAGCGTATTGAGCATGATCCTGACCGTATCGCCGGCATCAGGCTCGCGAAGATAGACTGATTCGAAAAACTTCAGCACCTGCTCGTCACGGTGCGCCAGGGCATTATACCGGGCGTTCCCGATCGTTCCGATCACGCGAAACGAGGGAGCGGCAAGAAACTCCGAAAAGATGGGGGCGAGATTCGGACGATTCGCTTCCCCGCCTAAGAAGACGTCCACGTTTTCAAGGACAAGGACGACGTTCCCCGCGTTCGCTGCCTCATAGAACAGCGAGCGGATGAAGTTGTCCAGATCAAGCCCGCGGTTCACCGCGTCTCCGACCGCCACGCCAAGATCGAGCGACAGAAAACGGAGATCCCCGAATTCCGGAAGGTCACCCTCGCGGATCTTTCTCGCCAACGCGTGGACGAATGTCTTCTTGCCTATTCCGGGGTCACCAATCAATAGGATATTGTTCTGACCGGGACGACGCATGACCAGAGTCGCCAGACGGAACTCGTCGTCCAGACCAAAAAGATGCGCTTTCGAATATTCCGACATGTCGCCTCGGGAGAGATCGATGCAGTAACGGTCAAGGCGTACGGTGAATCCGTGCTGCCACCCCCGTCCGATCGGAACCGTCTTCCGCAGATTCTCCCACAAAAACGGCTGACGCTCCTTCGCACGGAGTTCCGCGGCAAGCGTCTCGTAGGAGACGATCTCATCGAAGGTCTCGTCAGGAACGTTCAGCTCCGAAAGACGACGCGAGAGCGCCTCGTCGGTCTCCCACTCTTCCGGACGGAACGACTCGGGAGCGATGCCAAGTCTGGCGAGGATGCGCGGAAACCATTCGGAACGGAACAGCTCGCCTCGGTCGCGGGGCAAGACGACCTCTTCACCACGGAACAGCAAGACGAACAAAGGGAACAGGAACGAGGGAGCGGCGATCAATACCGCCACCGACTCACCGACACCGAGCTGTCCGCGGATCGCCAATCCGAACGCGAGCCAGAGAAAGACGGGGATACCGAAGAACCAGCCGGGAAACGCCAATACCCCGACGATCGCCACCAAAGCCAGCACGACGACTCCGGATGCGAGCACCAGCAGACGGACGATAAGACCCATGATCCGAGAGAACACGTTCATGAGAAGCCGGTTCAGGGTCTTCCCGATCTCAAGGCCGACCCAGTTCTTCGGCGTAAGGTCACGCTTCCAGGGCGAGACGAGCGTCAGCGAAAGTTCGGCAAAATTGAAAAGACGGACCAGATGACGCAAAACGTTCCCCCACACGTATAACATGAGTCGGGGACCCTTCACGAGATACCAGGAAACGATCGAGAACGGAAATATCATTATTTCACGAATACGCTGCGTAACTGCTCCGAATCGGGACGGACGCAAGCGACCGCCTTCGGACATACTTGACCATATCTTACCGTTCATGGCCCACTAATGCAAATTGAAAGGACGACCGTTTTCCGATATACTGGAAGCATCATGAAATCTCACACCGATCCACAGGAACCGACGGTCCGTTTTTCTTTTGTTGCCCTCGGCATCATCGTTCTCGCATGGTCCGCGTATGCGTTTGCCGCGGCGGGGGCGTTTTCGATCGGCGCGACAGTCGCGATCTCCGTGGGCGGCGTGGCGACCGCAACCCTTATCCTACGATGGCTCGCGACGGAATCCGCTTTGACTCGAATCGTGTTCCTCATCACGATCACCTACGCCGTAGCGCTCCTCTCTACGACGGCCCCCTCCGTCTTCTCCGGACGGGACCAGGGTTCTATCGCGGAAGCGGCCATCGAACTTTCGGAGCGTGGTCGGTTCGGTCACGCCTATCCGGTAACAGAGACCTTCTTCGGTCTCTATGGCCCGGGAAAGGCTTTGAATTTCCCAGGATTCTTCTATGAGAAAGACGGCTCCCTCGTGTCGCAATTCCCAAAAAGCTACATCGCCTGGGTCGGCATGTTCCACTCGTCTTTCGGACTCGACGGGCTGACGATCGGCAACGGCGTCCTCCTTGTCCTC
>FUWD013429920.1_pt1 | contig 12114 bp, 12 predicted proteins | sample 1063281 | NCBI WGS metagenome assembly FUWD01 (sample SAMEA79048168, study PRJEB19326) | metagenome | biome: marine
CACTTACAAAATCGTATTTACTTCCATTTTTTGCGATGTGTTTTAATGTATGCGGGAAAACCGTTTGAAGTTTATGTAATTTTGATTTTATTTCGGTTGCTTTTTCAACGCTATATTTGTATTTACCATCGTATTCAATACCGTACAACAAGCAAATCGCCATTTCAAACATCTTCCCCAAATCTTCTGTTAACACCTTTTGCGGTTTATTCACAATAGGTTCCACAGCGGGTATATAGTACACGACTACAAGCTTTTTAAGCTTTTTAATGGTATTCATAGTAGCATTCAGTTGCGCTCACACCAAAACTAGTGAAAGTATTTCAATTTTTATGTATATACCTTAGTATATTATGTATTAACCTTCTTTAATAAAAAAATGAAATAGAAAGCATTTTAATATAGATAATCATATCACACTATGGCATATAACCACGCAAACGAAACAACCCATAATTCCATGACTGAAGTTGCTATAACCCTCATTAATAATAAACATATACAAAAACAAAAAAGAGACATTTGGGAGACTAGTCCATGGAAATATATTAGTGAACTTGAAAATGATGATGTTGGTGGTGTTGGTGAGGAAATTATTGATGCTTGGTGTAAAAGATCAGGAATTGTTTCAGATATTGATGGTACTAAAACAAAACAAGCAGGTGGCGGAATAGGAGACGGGAAAATCAAGGGGAAAACTTGTGAAATAAAGACTGCTAGACTAGGGAGTTCAGGTAATTCATTTCAACATGAACTAGGTGAAGTGCCGTGGAAAGCTGAGTTTATGATATTCCTGGATATTGCTCCCAAAAAAAATCTATATTACTATCTTTAAAAACTTTACACGAGAATTCTATGAAAAATCTGGACGTGATTGCGGTATTAAATGTGAACCATATTTCCCAACAAAGTCTATTACTTGGAGAAAACAAAAAGGAGCATTTAAATTAGATACTAGTATGAATATTAATGAAAAAAATAAATATACATTCATTATTGATGACCCGATTACCGATTATAATAAATTTAAATCTTTCGTAGACGAGATTATTCAATAAATTTATCAGTTATTTGTGATGATCGAATATTATATGCTGAATTTGTAGATAGAAATGCTACTTCAGACCAATCGATACTTTTAAATTTGGTTAAGTTATCTTCTTTATCTTTATTAAATACAATACCATACCCCTTTTTTCTAGGTAGATTATCAAAACAATCGTAATATTTCATATTTTCTTTACCAAAACATGTAGAAGGTATATAAGCATCACATTTATAAAACATTTTTTTATTTCGGGTTGTTGAAGAAGTTCCTCCATCCGATAGAGAATAAATTTTTATAGTATTATTTTCTTTTTTATTTATTACATAACTATCATTTTTGTGAAATTTAGACCATACCTGAAATATACATTGCACACTGATTTTTTTTCCATCCGGTGATTCAAATACACTATCTATTTTCTCACTATGTATTAGGTTTAATCCTACTACTCTTTTTCGCGGTACACCCTTACCATCACTTTCAAATAATTGTGGTAAAATAAAACATACATAATCCGCGAATGTACTAGAATGATTTATAAATTTTAATGCTAATTGACCTCTCAATCCAAATGGAGGATTTCCAATAACAATATATTTTTTACTTTCAATTGGGTTCCAATCAAGATAATCTTGTTGTATTATTTCATTAAATTTTGGTTCAATATCTAACCCAATTCTTTTACCAATAGGTAAGATTTTAAGAAAATATCCATTTCCAGCGGATGGTTCAATAAATGTATAATTTTTTTCTGAATCGTGATATTTTGTTAAAACAGCTTCAACCACAGAATAACAATATTCTGCAGTAGTATTCGGTGTAAAGAACTGGTCCTTTTCTTTATACGTAAATTTAGTGTAGTCGATATCTATTTTAGCTAATTTAAGCATCTCAAAGGTATATGGTTTTGGAACATTTTTTAAATCATACCATCTTTTTACAGTCCCTATTGCAACATTAAGTTCTCTTGCTATATCTGAGTAAGTTTTACTTTCTAAAAGTTTATTAAGAACAATATTCAAATCATACTTTACGGATTTTGAGGTAGGTTCCATAATACTTGTAATTATAATTATAGTTTTATACAACCTTCAATTTTTATTTAAAATTATAATGGTATAAAAATTGAAGGTTGTATAAAGTTTATCGTTATCAAAAGTAAAGATGAATAAACAGGAGCTTCTTGCAAAGTGTAAAACACTTGGTATTAAATGTGTTAGTGGTAAAAATAAACAAGAGTTATTAGATATTCTTACTTTACAACAAGAACTACCATCAAAACCAAAATCACATCCAATCTTTGAAGAATTATTGATTAAAATCCCAAAAGACAAACCCCGAAAAGTATGCAAAAATTGCCACGAACTAGGACACGGTGTATCCAGTACAGTATGTATTTTGAATGTTGATAAAAATGCCAAACTAAAACACAAAATAAAAGAATTTGTGTTGTCTCAAAATTGTTTGTCTGACAAAAGCACAGATGACTTATTTACCGATTTATGTGAAACCTTAGATATTACCCCTAACATGTGCAAGTCTTTGTATAACGAGATTCCAATTTGTGAGCTTTTAGACAGAGAGATAAATTTATCCGAATATATGGACCGTTTGTTAACTAAACCGTGCCAACAATGTAATAAACCGTTAAGAGCAATCCATTCGAATTCGAATCGTATATGGAAAGGACAAGAGATTTGCGATTCGTGTTGGTTTACATACGCAGAGGAGCGTGATGCGACGTGGACACTCGTAAAACAATATAGACCGATGATGTGTGTGATTTGTAACGCAATTCAGAAAAACATCGGTGAGAGATTTCATTACGACCATGTAAATATGTTTGATAAAAAAGATAGTATATGTACTATGGTAAACGAAGGTATTCCTATAGAGGACATTTATGCCGAAATAGACAAATGTCAAATATTGTGTCTATCATGTCATCATATAGTCACAGACATAGAAAATAAACTGGGGTTTACTAGAATAAAACAACATTTGACTAGAAGTTTAAACCAAGGCGACCTCACGGAGGAAGAATATGCTACCCAATCAAACCAGTATCAAAGCATGTATGAAAAGAAAATGAAAGACATTTATCATAATATGATTGATTACTACCCCAACGTTTGATTCGCTAATTTGTCTGCAAAATCATTTCCATGTGAATGAATATCTGTATTGTTTGTATGTGCTCTAATATGGATTAATTGAATGTTCTTCACATTTTTATACGTTTCATATGCTTTTTTCACTAATTCTTTATTGGGTATATCTACCGTCCAATATTGTTTACTACATTTCGCACCGTAATGGCTAGCACACTTTATCGCATATTCCGAGTCAGTCACGATGGCAATTTGCTTACCATTATCTACGTCACGTTTCACTATATAGTACGCGTATATGATTGCCATTAATTCTGCTACGTTGTTTGTTTGTTTGCCTTCTATTTTTTTTGATACATTACGAGAATCATCCATATCAAAAAAAATTCCAATTCCAGCACGTGCATTTGATTTACCGTTGTGGATACACGATCCGTCTGTGTAGACAAAATAATCTGGACGACAACTCAATTGACGTTCTACATACTCGTTATTATCCGTTGTAATTATAGATACTGTCTCTCCTAAAAACTCTTTTGCTTCATCTTTGGTAGAGAAATTTTTGTATTTAGCGTTTTTATACCCTTTTACAGATTGACTACATTCATTCCAAGATAAAAAAATTCCATTTACTCTTCCATTCGCAACAGCATAAAAGCTAATATTGTTTATTAATAATATTACACATTAACATTTAAGTGAGATATAGTATTAATTAATATCTAGCAGATTAGCGGTGGCGTTATTTTGATTATGTGTAACGATAAGTTGTTGTGATAAATAATCAATCGTTGTATTTTTTTGTGATAATTGCTTTTCTAAATTACCCATAATTTTACGTTGATTTTCTACAAGGTCTTGAAGTTCAAGCATTTTGACGTAATGATTGGCTTTATTTTGGTTTAAGGTTTGAAGCCATTTTTGGTGTGTTTTGGTTTTGATATGTGTTGAAAATTTACTAGACGTATTATATCGTTTGTCTTTCCTAGTACCGCATAAACATAGTAATCCATGTTTAATCACAGGTATTTTATCAATATAATTTCCAGTATCGTCTATACTTGGCGTGTATGTATCAGGGGTAAGAGCAATTTCAGATGCCATTATATAGGGTTATAAAAGTAATAATATATTATATATTATAAATCAATTTTTTATTATATAAATATTATGCATATATAATAAAAATGGATCCAGAAGAATTATACGAGCGAAGATATACAACCATTCTTGAATATGTATCCATATTTAATGCGTTGGAAGACATGGATAATGATAATCCGTGCAAAATGGGAATACACGACGGGAAATTATATTCTTGTTGGAATTTTGGACAAGGAATTCAACGAAATTTTTACGGACAGTCTAGAAAAACGTTTATAGATTTTGTGGAAAATACCATACTTAATTTAGAAACGATTGTAAATATATGTATATCTGGTTACGGTCAATTAGATACAAAATTAATGCATAAATATAGTGCATTATTTCTATGGATACAAAGTAAAATATTTTTATGGATGGAAAAAATAGATGCTATATCAACGTTCTACACAAAAGACAAATGGACGATATCGAGATTTTCAGTAGTATTAAAATTATGTAATGATTTGATGTTTAAATTAGATGATTTTGTTACTGTACCAGAAGTAATATAATATATTTTAGCTTTTATTTATATTTGTAGTAAGACTATTCAGACCAGTTTCTACGTTGACTCCCGCGTTGCCATTTATACTAAAATTTGCATTTTTGGGTATAACCACTTTAATATTTACTTCTACATCACCGTTATCACGTTGTGTTGTGGTAGATTTTGTGCTTACATCTGACGCATTCGGTACAGACCCATTTTGAGACCACTGAGTTGGCACAGGCGGTGGCTCTAGTGGTTTTTGCGGACGTTGCTGTATCGGGGGCGCATTAGTTCCTGATGCATTCGGATCTTGTGCATTATAATTATTATTCATATCACTACCACTATTCATAACACTATCAATGTCTATGGTATTTGATGTATTTGCCGGTTTTGCATTCGGATCTTGTGCATTATAATTATTATTCATATCACTACCACTATTCATAACACTATCAATGTCTATGGTATTTGATGTATTTGCCGGTTTTGCACTCGGTCCTTGCGGCGGGTTTTCTGTTACTGGCGTTGCTGCTGGCGTTGCTACTGGCGTTGCTGCTGGCGTTGCTACTGGCGTTGCTGCTGGCGTTGCTGCTGGCGTTGCTGCTGGCGTTGCTGCTGGCGTTGCTGCTGGCGTTGCTACTGGCGTTGCTGCTGGCGTTGCTGCTGGCGTTGCTGCTGGCGTTGCTGCTGGCGTTGCTGCTGGCGTTGCGTCGGCGGAGTTTTCCGGGTCGGTTAAACCTCCTAATGTATTGGTTGATGCTATAGAACTTCCAGGTATACTCGTATTTGTTGCTGATGAGCTCCCTGAACTTCTATCTGTATCGTCAGATTCGATGCTGGCGGTCATAGCGCTATCGTCTGAACTTACTGTTGAGTTACTTCCATCTTCAGAAGCTCCAGCAGTTTCATATTGAGAAATACCAGAGCTATCGGAGTTTCTCGGTACTGCCGCGGATGTGGTTGTGGATGCTGCAGCGGGTGTGGCTGTGGATGCTGTCGCGGGTGTGGTTGGGCTAACCATTTCAAGATTCCCTGAGGGGTCTGTTGGTGCAGCTTCTGCTGATGCATTAGGGCTATTGGAGTTTCCCCGTCCTGTCGCGCTTGTGGTTGTTGCTGTTGATGCATTAGAGCTACCTGAGTTTTCCGTTGTGTCAACCATTTCAACAGTCCCTGAGGGTTCTCTAGGTGCAGGTGCACCACCGGCGGTTATGGATACTTCTTTACTGTTATTTTTATGTTTTTCAAATTCTTCATCATTTATCGAATACAACGTAACCGGAAACGAATCTTCAACCATATACGTTTTTTCATTTTTCAATATGCTTACACCGTGTGAATTAAAAGAGAGTGCTTTTGATTTTTCTTGAATAGTTTTAGTAACACGATTTAATATGTCGGTCTGATTTTTATAAAACGCCATCACATTTTCTTTTTTGGATTCATCCTCTAGATTATATATTTCTTTATTCTGTATATCTATTAATCCTCCTGGACTTACATAGAGAGAAATAACTTTTTCTAAAGTATTGATTCTATAAACTGCAGTATCCAAGACGTTTTTAAATTCTGCGAATTCTTCGTCGGACGGTCTAAGCTTAATATCGGTAATTTTATCCATAACGGTGGTAAATGCCTCGTCTAAATAACTCTCTTGAGTTAAAATGATTATTTCAAACGTAGCATCCATCCCCGCTCCACAACCAAATTTATTAAAACGTTTCATAGCAATATCATCTTTAATATGTTGTTTAAATAAGTCGGAAAAGTTTTTACCAAGAGGATTGTTAACTATAGTGTTACTAGGGTTTAGCGTATTATGTATAGAAATTATAATTTTCTCTCTATCGACAATATCTTTTAATTGTGCTTCAAATGTAGTCATCGTAGTGGAGGCCGGAATAAACAAAGAAAACACATTTTCGGTTAGTTTTTGTAGGATATTTTTCTTTGATTTGGATGTTTCTGTAACGATCTTTTTGATGCCTTTATTTATTGTGCGGTCCATAATATCATTTATTTGTTGTTCTGTTGCTGTTCCGGTCAGTATAGGTTCTCCTGCAGGAGACATTAATTCATCCACATATTGGTTGATAGAATCAATATACTCATTTATTATTTCATCCGCCATTTTGTCATTTGTATCTACAACAACCCTTGCTCCTCCTCGTTTTAATGTTTTATATCTAAGATTTTTCATTTTCCGTCTGCGACGACTTCTTTCATTTATATCTGAATTAGTATTATGAATGGTTGGTTTATTCTTGACGCTTTGATTACCACCATTAAGAATTTTATATATACGACTACGAGAAATTTTCATCTATATTATTATAATTACATTATTTATTTATGTAGTTATAATAATGACCTCTATTAAATGTTCTAACGCTACCGCTCCTATAAATATTGTAAGTAATTTGGCGGATACATGTGACTTAAAGTGTAATTATTCTAAAAATTATACGAATACATCAGTTAATGCAGAAAATAAAGGAGAATATATACGATATACTTTTGATACCTCAAATACTCCTCCTGTTACTTTTAATGCAGAACAATATAACGTTAGTGATATGAAATTATATCAACCATCGCTTCATACATATGGCGGTGTAAAATGTGACGCTGAGGTTATCATCACACATACAAATCTAACCCAAAATGCTACTTTAGTTGTTAGTGTACCTATTCTAGCAACAGGCACATCTGAAGGTGTAATGGATAGTTTGATAACCCAAGTGGCTACACGTGCTAATTCAGATGGTGGTAAAACAACCGTTGGAATACCTACATTTACATTATCTAATATTGTTCCATCTGCGCCTTTTTATAACTATGTGGGTACATTACCTGTATTTCCGTGCACTAGTGGTGCAGATTATATTGTGTTTGACAAACCAAGTGCTATAAACATTATGAGCGCTACATTACTTGAACTGAAAAAAATTATTACATCAAATACTTATGTTACCCATACAAATTCAAATGGACTTTTTTATAATGCAAATGGACCATCCTCTGGTACAAGTGCTGATGGTGATGACATATATATAGAATGTAATCCTACTGGTGCTGACGGTAGCGTACTTGTTTCACAAGGTACTAGCACTAGTAGTGACATAAATACAGATAGTATAATATCCTTTTTTAAAAGTCCTTGGGTAACTGGGACATTAGGTGCAATAATATTATTCATACTATTATATTTGTTTTCTAAATTTTTTAGCAGAATAACCTCTACTACACAAGTTCCAGCATCTTCGTCCGCGTCTCGACCTCTACCCGTAAGAGCGTTGTAATGCATAACGCAGAAATTAAACTATACAACCCCTTGATAATCAATCGGGGCTGCATCATTTAATTTATCTAGTACTGGTTTATATGTTGCTTGTGCTGTATCTGGTGACCTAACAATAGGAGCCATATCTGCTATTACTTGTTCTTCTAAAGTTTTCGGATTGTCGTTGTAAGATTGTAGGGTTTGCATTTTAATCTCCTCTGCTCCATCGGTATATTTATATGAACTACCTGTTACATTACCAGAACGCTGAATAAGGGTATATCCTGCTAATACGGCAAGGATACCCGCTATAGGCCCTGCAGCAAACATCGTTAAGGCTACAAAAATCACTACCAATTTCCCGGTTGAGGTGTCTACAAACTCCGCTATAGATTTTGGCGTTTCAATATTGAATAAAATATAAACTACAAACAATACATCCAGAACGAGAGAGTGTGATTTCTCCGATTTCATTAATTTTCTTAGGGAGTCCATTATATCATAATCATATATTTTTTAATATAACTAACAAAATTGAAATTAAAAAAATATACATTCCTTATTGCATACAACAATCCGCGCTAGTTATGGAAGCTAGCTATATCGGCAAAAGAGGATACACCATTTACAAAGAATGTCTTTCTCTATCTGACCAGAAATTTATTAGACAATCCTTAACGGTTTCTCCTTATATACCTATGTCACCAGCACAATCACCCTCTTACCCTGTTTTCTTAGAAAATCCCAGTAAATTTTATATTCCGAGATATTTTGGTATAGAACATTTTGGTGAACCAGATGCATATCATATACCTTCTGGGGTAGAAGTACATATGCAGTTTATTGGGGGATTACGCGATTATCAAGAACCAATTATTGATGCTTATATGGCATCTATCGATAAAATCAAAGGCGGTGGCGGATTATTGGATATACCTTGTGGTTGGGGTAAAACCGCTATGTCTCTCTACATTATGTCCGTTCTAAAAGTAAAAACACTTGTTATCGTACACAAAGGATTTCTTCTAAATCAGTGGGAAGAGAGAATCGCAGAGTTTATTCCAACCGCTAAAGTGGGTAAAATACAAGGAGAAATTATTGATATTGAAGGAAAAGATATAGTAATCGGAATGTTACAATCTTTATCTATGAAAACATATTCCATCGATACCTTTAAGGATTTTGGTCTTACCGTCGTAGATGAATGTCATCACATATCTTCTGAAGTATTTAGCAAATCCCTTAATGTTATTGTTACAAAATATACTCTAGGACTTAGCGCTACTATGAAAAGAAAAGACGGATTAAGTAATGTATTTAAAATGTTTTTAGGACCTATTGTGTATTCCGCGGAACGCACACAAGAAGACAACGTATTGGTAAAAACATTACAATATAATTCTAACGATAGTGATTTCGAAGCAGTTGTGTTAGACTATAGGGGAAATCCACAATATAGTACTATGATTACCAAATTGTGTTCTTACAACGACAGAACAGAATTTATTTTGAAAGTGATGCAAAAAGAATTGGAAGAACAACCAGACCAACAAATAATGATATTAGGTCAAAATAAGAGCATCTTAGATTATATATATAAAGCAGTTAGTCATCGAAATATTGCTAGCGTAGGTTATTATATTGGAGGTATGAAAGAACAACAACTCAAACTAAGTGAAACCAAAAAAATTATCGTTGCTACATATGCTATGGCTGCAGAAGGATTAGATATCAAAACACTTACTACTCTTATTCTAGCTACACCTAGAACAGACGTAGTTCAAGCGGTAGGGCGCATTTTACGCGTGAAACGAGAGCGCCCTTTAGTAGTAGATATTTTGGATACTCACGAAGTATTTCAACGCCAATATAAAAAACGATTAGCATTTTATCGTAAAAATAACTACACCATTATGCATAGCGACAACAAGAAGTATTTTAATAATGAGTGGATGGATACCTCTAGTAAATCAAAACAAAAAAATGAAAAAAGCAAATCTAAATGTCTAATTTCTATTTCTGTATAATTGCATATCTATGTAACGTTTGGTTATTGGTTAAAAAAATCATCGGATGGAGTACCGCTTGAATCAATTAGTAGATTTCCATCGATGTCAGTTTTATCGTTGAAATACGATTCTAGAGAAGTACCACTAAACATATTTGTCATAAAATCATTACTTATTGTGGGTTTCCACACACGGATACTGTCTGGATTTTCTCCGTTATTAAATACTGATGCGTCAAGGAACATATCAATCATACCTTCTTCATTATTAATGCTATCATTTACATTAGAAACATTCCAGGTACTCAGGTCTTGATTGAATGTACTTGCACCACTAAACATCTTCCTCATAGAATTTACATTTCCGGTTTTCCATGCACTTATATCTTCATTGAACAAACTGACACCACAGAACATTTGATACATACTAGTAACCTTATCGGTTTTCCATTTTGAAAGACCTGTCCCTTTAAAGTTTGTTGCACTTAGGAATGCACTTTCCATAGTAGTGACATTAGTTGTATCCCAGGTTCCTAGGTTAATATCTCCATTTTCACTTTCACCTACAAACGCGTCTGCACCTTGGAACATTGTATACATGTTTGTAACTGCACTTGTGTCCCATTTACCTATATTATATCCTTGGAACGAATGACTAGCGTAAAACATAGCACTCATATATGTTACGTTTGAGGTATCCCAACTACTTATATCCTGATTAAACGCATATGCCCTAAAAAACATACCACTCATATCTGTTACGTTTGAGGTATTCCAGTTGCTTATATCAGAAACAAATGAGGTTGCATGACTAAACATACTATTCATATCTGTTACGTTTGAGGTATCCCAACTACTTATATCAGAAACAAATGAGGTTGCATCACTAAACATATAACTCATATTAGTTACACTAGAGGTATCCCAACTACTTATATCCTGATTAAACGCAGATGCACTATAAAACATATAACTCATATCTGTTACGTTTGAGGTATTCCAGTTGCTTATATCAGAAACAAATGAGGTTGCATGACTAAACATACTATTCATATCTGTTACGTTTGAGGTATCCCAACTACTTATATCAGAAACAAATGAGGTTGCATCACTAAACATATAACTCATATTAGTTACACTAGAGGTATCCCAACTACTTATATCCTGATTAAACGCAGATGCACTATAAAACATATAACTCATATTAGTTACACTAGAGGTATCCCAACTACTTATATCCTGATTAAACGCAGATGCACTATAAAACATATAACTCATATTAGTTACACTAGAGGTATCCCAACTACTTATATCCTGATTAAACGCAGATGCACTATAAAACATATAACTCATATTAGTTACACTAGAGGTATCCCAACTACTTATATCCTGATTAAACGCAGATGCACTATAAAACATATAACTCATATTAGTTACACTAGAGGTATCCCAACTACTTATATCCTGATTAAACGCAGATGCACTATAAAACATATAACTCATATTAGTTACACTAGAGGTATCCCAACTACTTATATCCTGATTAAACGCAGATGCACTATAAAACATATAACTCATATTAGTTACACTAGAGGTATCCCAACTACTTATATCCTGATTAAACGCAGATGCCACTATAAAACATATAACTCATATTAGTTACACTAGAGGTATCCCAACTACTTATATCCTGATTAAACGCAGATGCACTATAAAACATCCGATTCATAGATGTTACGTTTGAGGTATCCCAATTACTGATATCTTCATTAAAACTATGTTGATTCTCAAACAAACTAGCCATACCTGTTATGATTTGTGATGTATCCCAATTACTAATATCCATTACTTGTGCGGAGGTTGTTCCTGGATTATTAGTTAAAAAAGTATTCATCGTGGCGTTATCACCAAAATATGCACCTACTGCGCTATATATATTAGTATCAGTTGCTACAAACGTATCAAAGAATACATCGGATGGAGTACCATCACTTGAAATTAGTGGTGTACCGTCCGAACCATTCTCAT
>FUWD013429958.1_pt7 | contig 12113 bp, 19 predicted proteins | sample 1063281 | NCBI WGS metagenome assembly FUWD01 (sample SAMEA79048168, study PRJEB19326) | metagenome | biome: marine
AAAAAATCAAGATCTAATAGATTGGCAAGAGTTGTCTAGAAATCCGTCAGAAGGTGCTATGCGGTTGCTAGAAAAAAATCCAAATAAAATCGATTGGTATGTGTTGTCTATTAATCCGTCAGAAGGTGCTATGCAGTTACTAGAAAAAAATCCAGAACAAATAAAATGGTATTATTTGTGTAGTAATTTGTCAAAACGTGCCATACAGTTGCTAGAAAAAAATCCAGATAAAATATTTTGGCGAGAGTTGTCTGCAAATTTGTCAGAAGCTGCTATCCAGTTGCTAGAAAAAAATCCAGATAAAATTCGGGAAAGATTGTCTCAAAATCCCTCAGAAGGTGCTATGCGGTTGTTACAAAAGAATCCAAATAAAATACATTGGGGTTCCTTGTCAAGTAATAAGTCAGAAGGTGCAATAAAGTTGTTAGAAAAAAATCCAGATAAAATACATTGGCGAGAGTTGTCTGCTAATTCGTCAGAAGGTGCTATTCAGTTGCTAGAAAAAAATCAAGATAAAATTGATTGGTATTGGTTGTCTTATAATTGGTCAGAAGGTGCTATTCAGTTGCTAGAAAAAAATCCAGATAAAATAAATTGGGATTGGTTGTCTAGAAATCCGTCAGAAGGTGCTATGCGGTTGCTAGAAAAAAATCAAGATAAAATAAATTGGTCTTTGTTATGCAAAAATCCGGGTATATTTACGTATGATTATAAAAAGATGAAACAAAACTGTATGTTGTTTAAAGAAGACTTAATGAAAAATAGGTTTCATCCTTGTAATATACCCAAGTTTAAAGATTGGAGGATTGATGGATTTGGGTCAGATTTTGATTGAATATAAATTAAAAAGTCATCTTAAAATCACAATAAAAATGACTAACTAACAAAGACACTTCTTTGACAATTTTAATAAAAAACATAATAAATTATAATCATTTTAAAATTATGAAATAATTAATTATCAGTTTCCATTATTCTTTGTATTTGCATTGGAGTATGACGGTGGTTGTATGCATCATACTCCATTGCGTCGCAAGATATTTTTCGGACACGGTCTTCCAATTCGTCATCCATGTCATCAAACACAAATAGACGAAACATTTTTATAATATTTCGCTGGTTTGCTTTTTGGTCTTCTGTCATATTTTCATGAATTTTTTCTGTTCCATCTTCCAAATAAAACATTTTTTCAAATATGTCTCTCAAGTTATCTTTGACATTATAATATAATTTATATATTACGGGTTTTCGTCCCTTTATCTCCCATCCTTTTGAATTTAACACGTGGATGTGTTCTGTGTCAATCTTATCAATAAATACATTGTGATTTTCTGGCTTTGCCTTGGAAAAATACTTTAACCGAAATAATACTTCAATTGACTGGTGGTTCATTTTAAAACAATGCATCCACTGCTCTTTTGTAATGTGACTCAAGTCTTCACTCCCAGACACATGCAAGTGGACATGATTGTGATTTGTTGTGTGATTTGTTGTGCGATTGTCATTATTATTATTGTGATTGGTGTTTGTTGTATTGTTTGTAGTGGTTGTTGCATTTTTAGATTGTATCTGTTTATTAATCTGTTTTTGATGTTCAAGTTCTTGAATTAATTGCTGATTATACATTTCTAATTGTTCAATAGTTAATGGTATTTGGCGGTCCTTATTATTTATAATTTGAAACAAGCAGGGTTTTTTCTTATTTAAATGATTGGTTAGATTTTGAAGTGTTTGGAATTTGTTATTGCACCGATAACATACATTTTTTTTAAAATATTAACAACATCATCTGGTTTATCATTTACCTCTTTATCTATAACTGTACATGGAACTTTACGATTTAAATGAAAGTTTAACCCAGATTTGGTCGAATACACAACATGGCATCTTGGACAAGTTTTATTGGTAATTACCATTATATATATATTACGCCTTAATTCTTTAATACATTTTATATAATGTATAATACTTTTAATTTAAAGTACATGTATTAAACATTTACCTAAAATAAATATCATAATCATAAAACAAATCAACTGATATATCTATTGATTTTGGTTTGTATATTTTAACAATCGCACTCTACAATTCACTTTAATTCATTTTATAACGCATTATAAATGAATTAAAGTAAATAAAGTTAAGAAAATGATTATTTATCAACTACATATATGGTTAATAATATTATCATTAATAATGATATATCAACTGGTATAGTAAAACTTTAATCAAGTTTTTATTTTATAAATTTGAGTAGAAATCGTAAAAATCCATTTCAAAATCTTTTGTTTTTTAAATTCTTAAATGTTTTTTTTACAAAATTCTTGCTCTGTCTTTTACTCAAAAATACAGATTTTCAAAATCTAAAGTAAATTCATTATTATCATTCATAATGTAGTTCAATATTATAAATAATGTCCAACTACATTATCAGTTGAGTTGGATTTATAATAACCAATTTAACAACTACATAATTTACTTTAATGCATTTATAACGGACTCATAAATGCATTAAAGTAAATAAAGTTAAGAAAATGATTATTTATCAACTGCATATATGGTTAATAATATTATGATTAATAATGATATATCAACTGGTATAGTAAAACTTTAATCAAGTTTTTATTTTATAAATTTGGGTAGAAATCGTAAAAAATCCATTTCAAAATCTTTTGTTTTTTAAATTCTCAGATGTTTTTGCAAAACTTTTGCCTCTGTCTTTTTACCAAAAACACAGATTTTCAAAATCTAAAGTAAGTTCATTATTATCATTCATAATATAGTTCAACATTATAAATATTATTCAACTACATTATCAGTTATGTTGGATTTATCATAAATTATTTAACAACTACATAATTCACTTTAATGCATTTATAACGGACTCATAAATGAATTAAAGTAAATAAAGTTAAGAAAATGATTATTTATCAACTGCATATATGGTTAATAATATTATGATTAATAATGATATATCAACTGGTATAGTAAAACTTTAATCAAGTTTTTATTTTGTAAATTTGAGTAGAAATCGGTAAAATCCATTTCAAAATCTTTCGTTTTTTAAATTCTCAGATGTTTTTGCAAAACTTTTGGCTCTGTCTTTTATATTTATTTTGCGATTTTTAATTCATTAATTGCAATTGTTCAATTACCAATTTTTGTCGTTGCACTTCTTGACTTAACTGCTCAAATGCTGTTAAAACAATTTCACTCTTAATTTCACCTTTAACCAAACATGGGTTTTTCCGATTCCTGTGTAAAGTTAAATTTTGAAAAGTTTGAAACATGCAATCACAACGGTCACATTTAAATTTTTTTGCTAAAGTGACTGTTGCATTATTTATGTTTAACACTTCACACTGCGTTTTACGATTTAAGTGTGTTTGTAAAGATGCTTTGGTTGCACAAATTTTATGACATCTAGAACAAGTTCTATCAATAAACCTTTTAGGTTTATTATCACAAATTGTTTCGCAAATTGACTGGTCAGGTTGAATAATTGGTTCTGGGTTGGGCTCGGCCTGAACAATGTTGTACATTTTATCGGTAAGTTCATTAATGTCTCCTTCAAAATATTCTCTACCAAAGTCTGTTCTGTGTATAAAACATTCTTTAAAAATCCTAATAACTTGTTTTTCAACATCAAACGAATTTCTAACACGAAACTGAATGTGCAATTGGCTTCCGTGTGGATATGTTTCATAACGTTTGAGAAACACTTGACATGTTCTACCAATTTTATAAACACACAATCCACGGTCTAAACATGGCTTTGTATGAATGATATAGACTGCATGTGTTTTTTCGTTTGTATTGACTGTCATTACCTATACCTATACTGTCTTATATTTATATATTCATTTTTATATTTTTTTTGTGTGGGCACGTGTTTGTCAACTACAATGTAGTTACATATAAAAAATCATCCGACACTGTGCAAATGTAATGCTGTTTTGCTTATTTAATTTCAGTTCATAGTTTAGCAAATGTGTTAAAAAAGAATCGTTGGGACAAATAATGGGTCTTACTGCATATGTTCCCATTAGTGCGTTTTTTAAAGACAAGGCACAATATTTCATCAAGTATGCTGTAACAATGGTAGCAGAGCGACTAATTCCACAAATACAATTTACCAATACAATATTTTCTTTGTCAATTATTTCTCCAATTTCATCAAAATATGCAGAAATATTATAAGATATGTTGTCTTGAATATTAAAGTTGTAAATTTTAATAGAAGGTAAATTTGGCAGACACACGATGCCATCTTGAGCAACACAAATTACCGCCGTGATAGCACGGTTCTTTAAAAACTGATCATTGTTTGCATCATAAATATCTCCAAGATACAATTTGTTCTCAATTATTTGTGCCATAATATAAATAATATTTTTATTTATATTTTGTTTGTTTATTACAAAATTCCGTCACCAGACGGATTTATGATATGAAACGTTAAAGGTAAAAAAAGATGCAGTATTTATTCCTCTAGTACTAAAACCAAAACCTACTTGCTAACTAATTTACATGTTGAATAATGTCATCAATATGAGCGAACAATTCTTCAATGCCTGTATTGTTTTTTGTTGAGGTTCTAAACCCAACAGGTATATCATATTTAGAAGATATATCGTTTTTGTTTCTTACCACAACAACTGGAGAATTGGGACACATTTTCTTGAATAATTTTGTCCGCGATTCAATAGACTTTATTGTCATTTTGCGTTCGTCATATAAAAGAATGGCTAAGTCGGCATTGAGATAATACCCATCATTAAGTCCGCTAAACTTGGCTTGTCCAGCCGTGTCCCACACAATATAATTGTTTTTGTTATGAATATATGGATGTACATCAACTCCTACCGTTGCCGTGTAAATTGGTTGAAAATTATGAGACATCAAGCAATTTATTAATGACGACTTTCCAACCCCACCATCTCCAATAAGTACAATTTTGTATTCATTCATGTTATTCTTTTGTATTCTTTACAAACTTATAAACCATAAATGAACATATGTTAAATCATTTTTTTTTAATTAAGCATTTTTTTTTAGTTTGTTACAAAATTCCGTCGCCAGACGGATTTAAGATATGAAACGTTAAAGGTAAAAATAAATCATAATCACGAATTAAGTTATTATCATCGGTTTCTGTATCATAATAAACAGCATAGCGTGTAAGTGCTTTTACTGCAGGCGGATTTGTGTTTGCTTGACAAATATCGGCACTAAATGCAAACCCTGCATCGCATATTTCATCATGGCAATTGTAGCGAATGGTCTTTCTCGGCCCAAACATACATTCGAGTCTGGCTGTATACAAGTCAGACGATACGGTGTATCCTACGTCTGGAACGGGAATTACTTGATTGTCTGGCACAGACTGCAGTTTGGATAATTCTGGATACTCGGAAAACATGCGAATCGTGGGCTCGTCTACAGCCATGTTACAGACCTGGTGAGAATTAATGATTTCTGACGGCAAAATAAACAAAGCGGGATTATTAGAAGATAATCCAACATTGTCAAGTTGTGACCAAACGTGAGAAACATCAAGCAGCACATAAATATCTTGAGTTTCGTTGCAAACGAGGTGACATGCACCAACATAAGAGTTTTTCACAGTTAAATCGCACATGGCGGGAAATACAGAGCGATAAAGCTTAGAAATGTAGTTAACAACTTGGGTTTCAAGGGAGGCTTGACATGATGTTGGCAAGTCGGTGACAAAAATGCTGGGCAAAGTAAACTGGTTGTGGTTAAATGCGGGTTTTTCAAGCATATACTGAATAAATGGAAATCGTATGCCAGTTTTGTTTAAATCGTTGTGAGTAATATGTGAACACAATATGTGTATTTTACATCCATTGCTAACTTTGTTGGCAAAAATACTAAAAATGTCATCATTATCAGAGTGTGAATCCGCATTGGTATCAAGGTTATTTTCAGAACTAATGTGCTTCATTAAAGGCAAATTACAATCAAGTTTTTGAGTCACAAGTGTCTCTAATACATTTTTTTGATAATTAATAAATGATTGAAATAAATGAACAAATGTGGAGGTGGATTCATCAGTTGATTCTTGAATCATTTACTTTGATGAATTATAAAAGATGTGTTTATTTAATTTTACAATGTTTTAGTTTATTCAAAATAATAAGATATAATAATGAAATAGCCACAGAAATAAAAAAATGCGAGGTATTTAAAAAAATGAAATTATCCAAAACAATAAAAAAGAGTACAAGTAAATCAAAAATGAATAACAATTTAACAAGCAATGAGGTAACAAGCAATGAGGAGAAACTTCGTATATGGAAACCTATAAACCAACCTATACCCGAACCATCGAAAAATAACTACACTTATGCTCGGGATTTAATTATCCCTAAAGATGATCAGTATAATGGTATGTTTAAAATACCAGTCACAGAAATAACTATATCATCAACACAAGTTACACAAGCAAATACAGATAAGCTTGTATGGAAACCGATTATGTGGGTTCGCATAATAATGATTCGAGATTTTGACATGAATATTTCAAAAAATCCAAAGCATATGTTGCTTCACTTAGCTAAAGAGTGTAATCTATCGCCTAGACTAAAAAAGAGAGAATTAGCAGAAAAAATAGAAGGGCGCATTGAGTTTGAATAGTCGATTAGATTTTGTTGATTATATTATGTAGATTATATTATGTTGATAAGTACTTATTTTTGTATATTTTTTACTTAATAAAACATACATTAAAATAATAAGATATATAAAGAATGCTGTCAACTTTGCAAATAATAACGGCTGTTGTATGGGTTATTATTGGTTTAAAACTCATGTTTATATCCAGCACTTTGTTGCACAAATACGTTAACTATAACAACGAGTCAATGTTTTACAAGTACGACGATAAATTGGTATATGTAAGAAAAGTAACAGAGTTTAGTTTTATTTCACTAATGTGTTTGTTAATGATATTTATCTTTCACCCACGAAAGCAAAATATGGGTTATATGACAAAAGAGATTAAATTTTTGATGTACATGTTTGCGTGGATTATTATCATCTCAGCAGACTGGAGTGATTTTTTTAACCAAATAAAAAAAAATAGTATAAAATAAAAAATAGTATAAAATAAAAAAATGAATTAATTTTGCTATCAAATATAATGTACATGAATTAATTCATCCATTAATATTACAAGAAAATCCGAATATAATGTTTAAGGTTAAAGTCTTAAAAGTTTTAGATAATGAGACTAGTTGGGATATGGTAACAGACGTATGTCCTAAACAAGAAGAGTGGACTATGGTAAGTGACTCGCATGCTGAGCACGCGGCAACTATTCGTGAATACTACCTTGCGAGAGCAAAGTACTATTGGAACATAAGTAAATAATTATTTTGTAAAAAACCGCTTGTAAATTTGTATTTTTTTGGTTTGTTAGTTTAGCATAGAAATGTCAACAAATTTATTAAGCTGTCCATAATGTTGTATAATGGTATTTAACAGTGTAGCAGTGAATAAAAACACACCTGCGTTAAAGGCAATCTTGCGATCAAGGTCTGTAAATTCAATGTGTCGAAAGTTGTTAAAGCGAATAATTAAAAAAAAAGAAATGTATATTTTTAAATAGTACTGCAAATCAGCCAAGTATTGCGGAGCTTTTGCCGACAACCCCATAACAACTAGAAAGTACAAAATATAAACAATAATACTTAGTGTGTCAAACATTCGTATTTGAAAATTGTGTAAATTCATTTTTTGTGTTTGTTAGTTTCCTTTATATATTTGCATTATTTAATCGTTTATTAATTTTTTGTAATCGTCGGGCTTTTTTTGCAGCCTTGCATTCTTCTTTTGATAATGGTGGTGTGGATTCGTCACAACAAGTTAATTCCGATATATTTGAATTAGACGTGTTGTACTTGACAAAATCTACAATGCTCATGTCGGACTCCAAAAACAGCTTGCGGTCATTTTCGTTTTCAATGTGCACATAAGCCTCAAAGTCTCGATCTGGTTTTACTGATGTAGTAGCATTAGATTTTTTAACCACATTTTTACGAGATTTTTCGTCTTCAACCGATTCACCTTTAGATACAATAGCAAATGATAACCCAATAACCTCTGCAATGTCATTTTCTTCATTGCTTCCAAAGAATTCGTATATTTGGGTAATAGGGTTTAACAAATAGTAAAACGATATGGTGCACGATTCATCTTCCCCGTTCATGTAAGAGTTAATTTCGGGATAATCTTGTACATAGTCTTCCCATGAAGACACATGGCCAAAAGGCACACGCAACAATTGATTATTAGTAATGGGTATCTTTGAAGTAAGCATTATAATAGTTTTGTATTTATTTATAAAGTAAATTTAAAATCATTTTTGTAAAAATAAATTAATAAAAATGAGTTAAAGATAATTTAATATATATAAATAGAATTAAAAAAGATGATATATAATCATGAAATGAATGTGACTTATTATTATATTTACACAGAAATGTGTAAAAAGTATTTTTTGGACAAAGAACAAAAAGGAGTAGAAAATTCTTCGGATGACGAATTTGATGAGGATGCGGAAGAAGAAGATTACGATAGTAATGCAGAAGACAATTCAAAGACGGAAGCGGAATCTAAAGCGGAATCTAAAGCGGAATCTAAAGCGGAATTTAAAGCAGAATCCAAAGATGAGTCAAAACCCAAGACAAAAAAGAAGTTAAAATATAACATCAAGGACTTTCGTTTTGTTTGTTTACGCGTGTTTCAGCAAGAAATTCTTAAGGTATGTGGATTGCCCGATGATACTCATTTGTCAAAAATGAGTATGATTTTAGATGAGGTTTGGCACAATATTTTTACTGTTCCAGGAGTGGATGAGCGTTTTAAGCTATTAATTCTAAAGTACCAGGATGCGTATTTTAAAGAAGGAAACTATGACAAAAAGCAGTATCAATTGTATTTTGGAATTCTGTTTGATTTTACCATGTTTAATTCAATGCATCGTTGCTTACACGAGTTGTTTGGCCCAGAGGGTAAGATATCTTCTAATGTTCTAGACGACTTTGAAATGGAAATTAACATAATGATTCGTAATAAAGGACTGTGATTGTTAAAAAATGGATTAGTAAAATAAATAAATAAAAAATAAAAGATAAAGATAAGATAAGATAAGATAAGATAAATAATGTTTACACTTTGTACTGAGCCTTATTACAATACATATTCGCAATGCTACACAAACATCATCACAATAAATGCGTTACCAAAAGGCCCATTGCGTAGCATAATAAGACGTATTCAATTTAACAAATTAGGTCCAAATCGAAGTGATTCTCGATGCACATCAATAAAAAAATGTGGATTAGCTTTAATAAACTTAGATATGGGTTGCAGTGGTAGTGGTGGTAAGTGTAACATGTGGATGTCGCCTAACGAGATTCCTGATTTATTTTCGTTTTTAGCAAAAAGCGGGTATACAATTGATACCTCGGTAACCAACATGATGAGTTTCGGCGATGTAAAACTGGACAACTCTCGTAAAATATTATGCTTTATTTCTTACAATAAATAAAAATGAAATATAATTTGTCATGACATATTATATGCAAAACATGGATAATATGAATTATAATACTAATACTAATTCATTTGAATTAGTTGTTACACACCATGGACTAACTAACGACGACTTAGACACCATGTATCAACACATAATAAGTTATGACGACATAAACGAAAATAATGAGTCATTAGAAAACGAGGTAGAATCGGATAATGAGTCTTTTTCCGACATTTTGCCAAATGATGGAAATATTTATTTTTCAAAAAAACCCAAGATTACTTTGGTAGAAGATGAATACAATGAGTCTGTTTTAGAAATGTGTCATATATGTTATGAACAACAACCCAAAAATAAAATGATATATTTTAAAGAAGTAAACATGGTAGGAAATCGGTGTTGTATGCAAAATTCCATGTGTGGTTATTGTATGTTAAACAATGTATGTTATAATATAAACATAGATATCACCTGTCCATTTTGCCGAAATCCTGTGAGTGAAATAGAAACACAAGATGCAAACTTTGTAGAAAACATAAAAACCTTATTTGCAAGTTACTGAGTTAGAAAATTTACAGGAAACAAGTGAATGTTTTTTTTTATGGCCCAAAAATATATTATGCCATCATGTGAAACAACCAGGGGGTCTTCCCCTTTCTCAGTAAAATTATCTCCCATCCATTTATTAATTTCGTTAATGTGTCTAATCATTTTTTTACCAGATATATCAAAGTTGTCTTCAATCATCATTTCCATAAAGGCACGATTAGCAAAGTTATTGATGCTTTCGAGCACATTTGGTTTGACTAAATTTAACCCAACTAATATTTCCAGTGCCCCCGATAAATGTACTCTCATAAGCTCGTTTGGCGGTTCTTCGACTTCTTCGTCACTTGTGTCTAAGTTGGAATAATATACTTTGCTAGTTTTCAGCAGTGTTTTGACAATTTCAAAATACTTGGACATGGTTATTTGTGGTAATGTACCTTCACATATTTTTGTTTTTTTATTTCGCCGTGTTCCATTGGCACATCGTTCCAGTTTTTTTCCCATTCTTGTATTATAATATTATAATATTAATAATAACGAGAAAGAAACAAATGAAAATGAAAGAAACCATTGTTCAGTTTAAAAAAGGCCCATTTCCAAAAAAGTACACAGCTTTAGTTAAGAATAAAAAAACAAAGAAAATTCGAACACTGCATTTTGGTGATAGACGATATGCTCAGTACAAAGACCGTACACCGTTAAAACTTTACAAAAAGAAAAATCATCTGACCAAAAAACGGATGCAAAATTACTTTTCAAGACATTCAGGAACCAAAAATCGTAAAACTGCGATAAAAAAAGAAATTAATAAAAACAAAGGGTATTATACACCGAAAATACTCAGTCATATGTATCTTTGGTAAAACTCTTTGATAAAATAAAATAAAAAAGTAAACAAAGAACAAGACAATGAAACTTAATAATAATAGCGATGCGAACCAAGTTATTCAAACAGCAAAATCGCAGTTGCCTGCTTTACTAACCGACTTTGAAAAGTATTATGTTATGTACCACAAAAACCCCGAAGTAGATGAGTTTCACAACTTTTTCAACAATATTAAAGATCAAATTTCTACGTTAAACAATACTTTGCACAAGACACAACTGTCTTTAGAAAAACAAATCGTGCAACTTGAAAGAGAAATGTCAAATACAACAAATCGGGTAGAGGGGGAACGAATAAACTATGGAAAAACTGTAAAAAATAAAACACAACTAACAAATGCGGATAATGGAGCAGAACAAATGGCAATTGATGCTCAGCAACAATATGATACACAGTATCGTGAGAATGTAAAGATTATCGTAAAACTATTATTAGTAACAGGTTTGCTAGTAAAATGCATAAAAGATTCAAAATAAATCTTATTAATATGGTTTATAAAATAAAAACCAAAATAAATTTATTGACAAGTTTGTAGTGGAAATATTACGAAAAAAATGAAATAAAAAGTCTAACTAAAAGATATCAAAAACACAATGAATGTGGAATTACCAATGTGTTTGGTAGATTGGATAAATCAATATAAAATAGATTGGAAATATTTGTGTGAAAATCCGTCAGCAATACAATTGCTAGAAAAGAATCAAGATAAAATAGATTGGGGTAATTTGTCTAGCAATAAGTCAGCAATACAATTGCTAGAAAAGAATCAAGATAAAATACATTGGGGTAATTTGTCTAGCAATAAGTCAGCAATACAATTGCTAGAAAAGAATCAAGATAAAATACATTGGCGTGAATTGTCTGGTAATCCGTCAGCTATACAGTTGTTAGAAAAGAATCAAGATAAAATAGATTGGGTTTATTTGTCTCTAAATCCGTCAAAAGGTGCTATGCACTTGTTAGAAAAAAATCCAGATAAAATAGATTGGGATAACTTGTCCCATAATAAGTCAAAATATGCTATACAAATATTAGAAAAAAATCCAGATAAAATTAATTGGAAATTGTTGTCAGAAAATCAGTCAAAATGTACTGTGCAGTTGTTAGAAAAAA
>FUWD012832404.1_pt1 | contig 12112 bp, 9 predicted proteins | sample 1063281 | NCBI WGS metagenome assembly FUWD01 (sample SAMEA79048168, study PRJEB19326) | metagenome | biome: marine
TTTTTATAATGACTCATGTTATGGGCATTCGTCAACATGGAGCCGGTTACATAAACAGTTTCTTGGTCCCATGCCGTTACTTGCGCCGCTGATGCTGCCGATTGAAATCGTCAGCCATTGTGTGCGCCCGCTTTCCCTTTCGATCAGGCTGTTTGGGAATATGACAGGAGATCATAAAGTAGTTTTGATTTTCACGTCAATTTTGGCCGTCGGCCTACCCATTCCGTTTATGGGATTGGGAATTTTGGTGTCAGTTTTACAAGCGTTTGTCTTTGTCTTGCTGTCTGCCATTTATTTTGAACTCGCAATGAGTGAAGCTCACTGATTGCGCTGATTTAATTAACATCAAAAAGGATGTCATGAAGAAATTATTATTGTTGGCGTTGCTTATGTCAGCGAGTTTCCCTCTGTATGCAGCAGAAATGGGAGAAATGGCTACATTCGGAATTGCTCTAGGTGCAGGTTTGGCAATTGGAATTGCAGCTCTTGGTGGAGGAATTGGTCAGGGTTTGGCTATGCGCGGTGCTTTGGAAGGCATTGCACGTAACCCGAATGCAACCGATAAAATTTTTACACCAATGATTATTGGTCTGGCGCTGATTGAGTCGCTGGTAATTTACGCACTTGTGATTGCGTTTATGTTGCAGGGTAAAATCTGAAGCTCTCATTTTCTGCGGCTCAGCTTACGAGCCGCAACCCTCTTCTTTTCTCCTCACATTTTCAGTTTTCCAGGATCAGCACACCGTCCGCTTTCAAAAATTCAGTTCCTGAAGTATTGTCTGCATTTCTCAAGAGCAGTTGAAAATCCGTACCTCCTGAATCATTCGGCGCATGCAGGCTGATCAGCAGATCGCTTCCGGATGTTTTAACATTTGCTGACCAGTTTTCAAAACCTTCTGCAAATACACTACTTTCAAGCACAGGCGGAATTTCCTGCAATTGGTTTGGAGTGAACTTCTGTAAATAATTCTGCACCTGAACTACTGCGCCATTCAGTTCCTGAAAAAGAATCTGTGATTCCAGAAAAGCCTGGCTCTGAAAACGCTGCTGGATACTTTGCTGGAAAAAACTCAAGATAACACCTCCAATCAGTAGAGTCAGTACCAGTACTGTAATCAGTAAAAATCCTCGCATGTTAATTCAAATAATAATTTGTAACATCAGGGATCGGCGCATACCCTGAAACCAGAGGTTGAGGAATGGGTCGTCTGAGTGCTTGAATGTCTATTCGCTGATCGAATGTCAGCTTTTTTACTACCATAATATCCACCGCGTTGACTACGTTTTGTTCCGCTGCTTGGCGCTGCCGGGCCTTGCGGATTTACCACGCCATCCGTAACTTCACTGTAATAAACGTCACTGTAATTATCTGAAACCCACTCCCTGACATTTCCATGCAGATCAAACAAGCCCCATTGATTGGCGCTTTTAGTCCGCACTTCCTGTGGTTCACCGGTGTTATCATACCAGGCAATGCTTGTTGTACAAGTGTCGTTTCCACAGGACCATTTGCTTGTTGTACCGGCACGTACTGCATATTCCCATTCTGCTTCTGTACAAAGTCGATAAGTTCCGGAACGTGTACCAGTCAGCCAATCTGCATACTCTACTGCTTCATTCCAGTTGACATAGTTCATCGGATGGTTTTCCTTTCCGGAAACTGCGTATGTTTTTTTTGCATTGCTCGTGCTGTAAGTGTAATTGCAGCTTCCGGAATCTACACATGCTTTGAATTCACTTGAGCTAACTTCATGATCAGAGATATAAAACGGCCCTGTTAATTGTACGGTGTGAGTAGGGGTTTCATCGGATTCATTATCTCCATCTGCAATTGATTGATTATCTGCACCCATTTGAAACCTTCCTCCGCTGAGCAAAACCATCCCGTTGCTGTCAGCAGTAGTAACCACAACACCACCCAAAGTTTCAAAACTAGATGAGCTTGCCGAAGAAAGCGCATTACCCGCAGTGTCCTGAATCCCGATTGTCAATAAAACGCTGTAATCCCGAAAATACGATAGATTATCAGTAGGAGTGAAAGTGACCGTTGAACCATTTAAACTGTAACTGCCGCTGACAGAATTACTCGTGTTATCCAATAACTTGAAAGTGCTTGAACTTAAAGTTACCGCAGAAACTGCTTCGCTGAAAACAACGCTGATTGTAGTGTTTACCGAAATACTACTGGAATTGTCTGCCGGAGTGATTGAGATAAAACTTGGTTTGGTGGTGTCTGCCGTAGTTTCATCGGCTGAATCTTCACTTGAAGAGGAAACTGTGGTGAACTTCCAACTGCTGTCCTGCCCCAGGCTGTTTCCGGATGTGTCCTGAACTTCACTCAAAACAGATGCAGTGTAAATTGTACCTTCACTCAAAGAAGAAGCCGGAAGCAAAACAACTATGTTCTTCGAGATAGAGACTGTTACTGAAACCGCGCTGCCATTTGTAGTGAGGGAAAAATTATTTTCATTCACACTGCCTGTCTTAAGTTCATTGCTGAATGAAATCACGAAGGAGGCATTCACTGAGACTTTGGTAGCGTTATCTTCAGGTATGGTTGAAATTACCATAAAATCCTTGGCAGGCGAAACCGCGCTTCCGCCTTCTGCATATTCTTCAGACGAATCCTTGCTACAGGAAGCTGAACTCAGGATGATCAGCAGTAATCCTGTCAACAATTTCCACGGCCAATTCGACATAGCTACCTTCCCTGCCTTAGCAGATTTTGCGCAGCCTCCTACAAGTCGAAAACTCGCAGAAACCATATAAAGGTGCAAGGTTAATTAATGATTAGCGAAATCAACGCAGTTGAATTGCATTTTATTAAAGACATAATAAAATAATTTTGCTATGGTGGGGTTTCAGGACACCTGCAAAATTAATTTCCAAATTTGGGAGAGAAGAAATGAGTGAGTATAAAATTTTTGAAGTTCCGGCAGCAGCCAAAGCAAATACTTGGATTGATAACGAAACATATTTAAAAATGTACGAAGAGTCTGTGAATGACCCAAAAGTTTTTTGGGACAAACAGGCAGAGCGGCTGGACTGGTTCAAGAAGTGGGACAACACACTTGACTGGGACTACAACAAGGCTCATATCCGCTGGTACGAAGGAGGGAAGCTTAATGTTTCTTATAATTGTATCGATCGTCATTTAGAAAATAAAGGTGATCAAAAGGCGCTGATTTGGGAGTCGGATGATCCAAACGTTGATCGAAGCTACACATACAAAGAACTGCACACCGAGGTGTGCAAATTTGCCAATGTGATGAAAAATCGCGGCATTGTCAAAGGTGACCGGGTGATGATTTATATGCCGATGATTCCGGAACTGGCAATTGCGTGTCTCGCCTGTACCAGAATTGGTGCGGTACATTCTGTGGTATTTGGTGGATTCAGCGCGGAAGCTCTTAAAAACCGAATTATTGACTGTGGCGGTAAAATGCTGATTACGGCAAATGCCGGCGTACGTGGAGGAAAGAGTATTCCACTCAAGCAGAATGCAGATCAGGCCATGCAGGGTACAGGTACCGAGAGCTGTATCGTGGTAAAACACACGGCTGATGAATGTAACATGCAGTCAGGACGCGACTATTTCTATCATGAAGATATGGCAAACGCCTCAGCGGATTGTCCTCCAGAAGAAATGGATGCGGAAGATCCGCTTTTCATTCTTTACACTTCAGGTTCCACAGGCAAACCAAAAGGTGTTTTACACACCACAGCGGGATATCTGGTTTACACATCACTGACGCATCAATATGTATTTGACTATCATGATGGCGATATTTACTGGTGCACCGCGGACATCGGCTGGGTTACTGGACACAGCTATATTCTTTACGGACCACTGGCAAATGGAGCGACTACACTCATGTTTGAAGGTGTTCCAAATTATCCAGATTTCGGACGTTTTTGGGACATTTGCGACAAACACAAAGTCAACATCTTCTACACTGCTCCAACGGCAATTCGAGCAATTGCCAAAGAAGGAGATGAATTAGTAAACAAACGGGATTTAAGTTCACTGCGTCTGCTGGGTACAGTCGGGGAACCGATAAATCCGGAGGCATGGCTCTGGTATCACCGTGTTGTTGGACATGAGAATTGTCCAATAGTAGATACCTGGTGGCAGACAGAAACCGGTGGGATTATGATAACTCCGCTGCCGGGAGCAACACGCACCAAACCAGGCTCAGCAACCCGTCCGTTTTTTGGAATTCAACCGCTTCTCGTGGATGCAGACGGTAATGAGCTGGAAGGTGCAACTGAAGGAAATTTGTGTATTAAACATCCATGGCCCGGACAAATGCGTTCCGTTTATGGTGATCATGAACGTTTCATTCAAACTTATTTCAGTACCTACAAAGGGCTTTATTTTACCGGAGACGGCTGCAGACGCGACGAAGACGGTTATTACTGGATTACTGGACGGGTTGATGATGTGCTGAATGTTTCAGGACACCGCATGGGTACTGCGGAGCTTGAATCTGCTGTAGTTCTCCATGAAAAGGTTGCGGAGGCGGCAATTGTTGGATTTCCGCATGAAATCAAAGGACAGGGTATTTACGCCTATGTAACTTTAAATTCTGGAATTGAACCAACTGATGATTTGAAAAAAGAGCTGGTACAGCTGGTACGAAAAGAAATAGGCCCGATTGCCACCTTTGATGTAATCCAATGGGCACCCGGGTTGCCGAAAACACGCTCTGGAAAAATCATGCGCCGTATTTTGCGTAAAATTGCGGAAAATGAAATCGATAGTATCGGCGATACATCTACACTCGCTGATCCTTCTGTTGTTGAAGATTTGATTGCCAACAGCCCTGCTACCTGAATTTAGAAAAAAGTTTATTATCCTGAAGCAGGAATTTCAAACCGTGTATTCTGAAACGAGAAAAATATGAGTTATCTTGACATATATCAGCAATCTATAGAGCAGCCGGAGCTTTTCTGGAGAGAACAGGCTGAGCAGATCAAGTGGTATGAATTACCTGAAACAATTCTTTCTCAGGACGAGCATGGGTTTTACCGCTGGTTTTCCGGCGGAAAGATAAACACGTCATATCTCGCACTGGATGTACATATCGAAGAAGGACGAGGTGCTCAGCTGGCAATGATTTATGATTCACCTGCAACAGACTCTCAGCAGAAATTCACCTTTCTGGAGTTACGTGACGAAGTTGCAAAATTCGCAGGCGGACTTAAAAATTTAGGTGTGGAAAAAGGTGACCGTGTAATCATTTACATGCCGATGGTTCCGGAAGCAGTGATTGCGATGCTTGCTTGTGCCAGATTAGGCGCTGTTCACTCAGTGGTTTTTGGCGGTTTTGCACCAAATGAACTGGCTGTGCGGATTGATGACGCCAAACCAAAAGTAATCGTAACCGCAAGTTGTGGAATTGAATTTACCAGAGTAATTGAATACAAACCGCTGGTGGATCAAGCTCTTGCAATTGCGGAATCCCCACCGGAAAATACTGTCGTTTTACAGCGACCGCAAGCTCAAGCAAAAATGCAATCCGGACAGGACCATGATTGGAATGAGCTGCTGAAAAACGCTGAACCGGCTGAACCGGTTGCTCTGGACGCGACTGATCCGTTATACATTTTATACACTTCAGGAACTACAGGACTTCCCAAAGGTGTGCTCCGCGATAACGGCGGACACGCGGTTGCATTAAAATACAGTATGAAGGCTGTCTACAATACTGATCCCGGAGATGTTTTCTGGGCAGGTTCAGATGTCGGCTGGGTGGTTGGCCATTCTTACATTGTTTACGCGCCGCTGATTCATGGCTGCACAACCATCCTCTACGAGGGAAAACCTGTACGGACACCGGATGCAGGTGCATTCTGGCGTTTAATTGAAGAGCATAAGGTGAATACTTTTTTCACTGCACCCACCGCTTTCCGGGCTGTAAAAAAAGAGGATCCGCAAGCAAAACTTAAAAAGCAGTATAACATCAGTTCACTCCGGACACTTTTTCTGGCAGGAGAAAGGCTGGATCCGCCAACTTATGAATGGCTGAAGGAAATTTTATCTGACGGTTCACAGCCGGAAATTCCGGTAATCGACCACTGGTGGCAAACTGAAACCGGCTGGGCGATTTGCTCCAATCCAATGGGTATTGAACCGCAGCCGTTGAAAAATGGATCGCCCACTTTTCCAATGCCCGGATACAATGTGCAAGTGCTGGATGAGGAAGGTGAAACCTGCAAACCGGGTGAAACCGGCAATATCGTAATTCACCTCCCGTTACCACCGAGTTGCCTGCCGACTTTGTGGAATGATGATGAACGTTTCAAGCAGTCATATTTAAGTCAATATCCTGGGTATTACATTACCGGCGATGAAGGAATTAAGGACGAAGACGGTTATATTTTTGTGATGGGACGAGTTGATGATGTGATCAATGTTGCCGGTCACCGGCTTTCAACAGGTGAAATGGAGGAGTTAATCGCAGGACATCCTGACATCGCGGAATGCGCAGTTACCGGAATCGATGATGAATTGCGTGGACAGGTTCCGGTTGGATTTGTAGTTCTCAAGGACGGCACGCAGATTTCACAAGATAAAATGCAGGAGGAATTGATTGCGATCATCCGTAAAAATATTGGCGCGGTTGCCTGTTTTAAACAAGCAGGGATCGTCAAGCGCTTGCCAAAAACACGCTCCGGAAAAATCCTGCGCAAAACAATTCGGAAACTAGCCAGTGAAACTGAAGTTGCGGTTCCGCCTACTATTGATGATCCTCTGATTCTGGAGGAAATTCGTGAAATAATGCAAGAACGCGGAATCGGCCAATACGCAGCCACTTGATTTTTTTAAACGCTGAGCTTTTGGTGTCAGCGTTTACTACCATTTTTTTGCCCCGGATGATCCAGCTAAGAACGCTTTATATTTTTCTTTCAAAACAGACTGTCTGGTTTTGGTTCGACGGTAAAACGCGCTGTCTCGAATCTGTCGCAAAGCCTCTTTCTCCAAAAAGGATTATCGAGCTTTGTCATGAGTGGAATCCCTCAAAAGTAGTCTTGTTCCTTGAATTTCCCTGGGTACTAACTCATTTTGAAACTACGATCACACTTTCTCCGGAAGAGCTGGAATCCTATGCCAAAATGCAGCTTGCCTTTCAGGATATTCCGGAAAGTGAGCTTCAAAGTTCAGCGCAGGCAAAGCAGACCAACTCTTTCTCCACGGAGTTTCCTGTAGGAGGAATATATTTTGAACAAGCACAAACTGACCGTGTCGGTCTACTTTGCGCAACTTTGCCTGCAGAAAGTCTGAGTTTAAAAAATATGCTGAAACAGGAATTCACTTCAACTGTTGAACTGGTTCCGTTGATTAGCGCCTGCGTGCCTATCTTACTGAAAAATCCTGCGAGCTCCATGATTATCAAAGGTTTGGAGCAATCGTTTTATTTGGAAAAAACTGATTCCTTCCTCACGAAATTAGTTGAATTACCGTCTTTTAGTAATGTTTCACAGGAACTTTTTGTTGCGGATCAGTTACCGCAAAAAACAAAACCGCAAACATTTCGACTTATTCCTCTAGCAAAGGCAGGTGCTTTTGTTGAAAATAATTCTGCAACTGAGACAGAAAAAACAATGCCGGAACCTGTTGACATTCAGAACGCAGTTGCACTGGAAACTGTCTTGTCCGAATGGAAAGGCCTGGCGCATTCTCCAAAATCTGGATTCTGGTGGGCTGCACCCAATAATCAGCGGCGCTTAAGGCACGTTGGTTCGTGGTGGACTATGGCTGGAGCCTTGATTTTAGCCGTAATTGCTGGCACAGGATTGTTTTATCATGAAACTCTCAAACACCGAAAAGTTCTGCAACAGGAATTGTCCAGTTTGGAAGTGGAGTTGGAACAGCACATAAACAATTCTCCTGCGTTGATTTACTCCGCTCGTGAAAAACACTTGGAAGAATTGGAAATACTTGTTAAACAAATGGTAGAGGAATCTTTTTGGAAACATCAAACTCTGCAAACTCTCTTGTCATCAATCGAAGGCGCATGGTTGGAGGGTTTTGATTTCGAAGGACGAAACCTGCACCTGCACTTACTGGCATTAGCACCAATCAATGCGGTTGATCTTTTTTTGAAATTGTCGAAAATACCTGAAGCTGACAGTGTACATTTTAAATCGCAGCAGAAAACAAGGATCAAAGAACATGAGCTAACCAGGTTCATCCTCTTAATTAAATTGGCTCCTCCATTAGGCACCAAACAACAATAACCCATCAGCTAAAATATAAAAATATATGCAGCCAGGACCAAAAAACAGTATTACCGACGTTTCCGGCATCAAAGTAGGACACGCGCAGGATATGAAATTGATGAGCGGAACTACAGTAATTCTTCCGGACTCCGCTGCAGTAGCTGCAGTGGACTGCAGAGGAGGAGGTCCCGGAACACGTGAAACAGACGCTCTTCATCCAGCAAATCTGGTTGAAGAGGTGCACGCTGTCGTACTCAGCGGTGGTTCTGCAATGGGATTGGATGCTGCCGGCGGAGTTGCATCCTGGTTAAAAACACAAGGACGCGGATTTCCGGTAGCAAAAAATGTTTCGGTGCCTATAGTTCCGGCGGCAATTCTATTTGATTTACTCAACGGCGGTGAAAAGTCTGCAATGGATGAGCATACTTATTTTGAATTTGGGAAAATAGCTGTGGCTGACGCAAGCTACGAATGTCCGCTGGGCAACGTTGGTGCCGGAACCGGAGCAAAAGCTGGAACACTTAAAGGTGGTATCGGTACCGCTTCACTACAGCAAAATCCGGAGAATTCCGCTGAAAAAGGTTTTACGGTGGGTGCCTTAGCAGCAGTAAACCCCTTTGGTTCTGTGACACTTCCTGATCTTCCGGATTTCTGGGCCTGGCCTTTTGAACGAAATGCAGAGTACGGCGGCAGAGGCGCACCTGAATTTATTTTCGCAAAAACTGAAAATTCCGAAATAAGTAATCTCAACGAATTATCGCTGGATTTTGATTTCGAAAGTCCTTTCAAAGATGCGGAACAGACCTCCGCGAATGCAGACAAATCAGGAAATGATGCTCTTGCGAATAGCATCTCGACTAATACCACTCTTTGCGTAGTTGCGACTGATGCTGTACTCACAAAGGCACAGGCTCAGCGGATTGCGATTATGGCGCAGGATGGTTTTGCACGCGCAATTCGACCGGTACATACGCCTTTTGATGGGGACACAGTCTTCGTTCTGGCAACAGGTGACATTTCACTTTCAATAATGCCGCCTATCGACATCGCCCGCTTGGGAATGATGGCCGCTGATTGTGTTGCCCGAGCAATTGCCCGTGGTGTTTATGCAGCAGAATCTTTAGGTGTCTGGCCTGGCTATAGGAATTCAGTACAATTATAATTATATTTGCAATTTAATAAAGTTTTTGTGATGATACAGCTTCTTCTTTTTCATCACCTTCCGCAAGGGAGGTCTTTTTTGAATATTTTACATTTCTCCAGAGAAATCATGAAAAACATCATTCAAAGATACGCAAAATTTTTGCTGATCAGTGGATCCGTACTGATCTTTTCCGGATCAGCCTTTGCCGGTAAAACACATTTGACGATGGGAATGGTCTTAGAGCCACCTCATCTTGACCCTACCGCTGGAGCTGCGGCCGCGATTGACGAAGTGGTTTACGCCAACGTTTTTGAGGGACTGACCCGGATCAACCAAAACGCGGAAGTACTACCCGCGTTGGCGGAGTCGTGGAAAATTTCAGCAGACGGACTGACCTACACATTTAAACTCCGCAATGGAGTTAAGTACCATGATGGTTCAGCATTTGATTCCGCAGATGTGGTATTTTCATTGGACCGTGCAAGGTCGGAAAAAAGTACAAATGCGCAAAAAGCGCTTTTCGCCGCGATTGAAGACGTAAATGCACAGGGTGCAAATACAGTGGTTGTCACCTTGAAAACACCAACCGGAAACTTCCTGTTCAACATGGGTTGGGGGGATGCTGTGATTGTTGATTCCGCGAGTGCAGCTTCAAACAAAAGTAAACCTGTTGGTACCGGGCCTTTTACTTTCAAACGCTGGGTCAAAGGTGTCCGGATTGAGTTGGGACATAATGCGAATTACTGGGGTGGAAAACCTGCGTTGAAAACCGCAACTTTCAAAATCATTCCGGATCCTGCGGCAGCAGTAGCGGCTTTGATGGCCGGTGATGTCGATGCTTTCGCCAACTTTCCTGCTCCTGAAATGGCAGCTCAATTTCAAAGCGATTCTCGTTTCACTGTAAAAGTCGGCAGTACTGAGGGTGAAACAATCCTCTCCACCAACAACCTGCAAAAACCATTTGATGACCTTCGCGTACGTCAGGCCATTGCCCATGCGTTAAACTCGCAGGAAATAATTGACGGTGCGATGTTTGGTTTTGGAACTCCAATCGGAACTCATTTTGCGCCGCATCATGCTGCTTATGTTGATCTGACCGGAACTTATCCGCATGATACGGGAAAGGCCAAGCAACTCCTCGCAGAAGCAGGATACCCCAATGGATTCAAGGCGACTATCAAATTGCCGCCACCGAGTTATGCGCGACGTGGAGGAGAAATTATAGCCGCGCAATTGGCTAAAGTCGGTATCAAACTGGAGATAATCCCTGTACAGTGGGCACAGTGGCTGGATCAGGTTTTCAAGAATAAAGATTTTGACCTGACCATTGTCTCTCACACAGAACCAATGGACATCGGGATTTACACCCGTCCGAAATATTATTTTCAATACCGGAATCCCGGTTTCAATGCAGTCATTGAAGACTTGAATGTCACTGCAGATCCCAAGAAACGTTATGCGTTGATGGGTGCCGCACAGGCAATTCTCGCTAAAGATGCCGTCAACGGCTTCCTTTTTCAGTTGGCAAAACTGGGAATTTGGAACAAAAACGTAATGGGACTCTGGGAAAACAGCCCCGTTCAAGCCAATGATTTGACCGGTGTAAGCTGGAATAATTAGTTGCACAAAAGGCGTTTCAGCAAAATCACTGGAACGCCATCCTTTCCAAGTTAAATGACAATCTTCCTCGCAAAACGGCTCTTTGCTTTAGTCATCACTTTGCTGGTGGCTTCACTGGTTATTTTTTTGCTGCTGGAAATCCTTCCAGGTGATCCCGCATCAATTATTCTTGGAGTCGGCGCTCAGGAGGACACTCTGGCTGCGCTCCGCACCGAAATGGGACTCGATCTTTCTGCTCCGGAACGTTACTTCCGCTGGATCCGTGGTATCATGAGCGGTGATTTTGGCCGAAGTTACACTTATGACACTCCGGTTTCCGAGTTAATTCTAGAACGTCTTTCACTCAGTTTGCCGCTGGCTTTGCTGGCCATTACGCTATCGACTTTTCTCGCCATTCCTTTGGGAGTATTTGCTGCAGCAAATCATAAGCGTATCGCTGATACGGGAATCATGGGCTTTGCTCAATTAGGGGTTGCCATTCCAAATTTCTGGTTTGCGATTCTGTTGATTTTATTTTTTTCAGTCAAACTGGGCTGGTATTCAGCAGGAGGTTTCGCCGGCTGGGAAATGGGTTTGACTGCCGCTCTCAAATCATTGACCTTGCCTGCAATTGCCCTGGCCCTGCCCCAGGCAGCAATTTTAGCCCGCGTTACACGTTCTGCGGTTTTGGAAACAGTTCGTGAAGATTTTGTACGCACCGCACGTGCAAAAGGACTCAGCAGGAATGCTGCACTTTGGCGACACGCTGTCAGAAATGCTCTGATTCCGGTAGTCACAATCCTCGGATTACAACTTTCATTTTTGCTGGCAGGAACAATTATCATTGAAAATGTTTTTTATTTGCCCGGACTGGGGCGTCCTCCTTTTTCAGGCAATTGCGCAAAGGGATTTGGTGGTAGTTAAGAACATTGTTATTTTACTGGCTGCAACTGTAGTGACTGTCAATTTCCTGGTTGATATGTTTTATGTGGCGCTTGATCCAAGATTGCGTGGAGCTAGCGCATGAATGAATCAAGACTTAGTGAATTTTGGCAAAACAGTATGCGTCACCGCAGTTTTGTGATCGGACTGATTCTGAGTATGATTATGCTGTTTACCGGTCTGCTTTCCTTGTTCTGGACA
>FUWD013232091.1_pt1 | contig 12110 bp, 14 predicted proteins | sample 1063281 | NCBI WGS metagenome assembly FUWD01 (sample SAMEA79048168, study PRJEB19326) | metagenome | biome: marine
ACTGAGTTCTGGTCTACGGTAGGCACCGGGCAGCGTTCGGAGATCCTTGTTACGAATAATGCGTTGCAGTTGAGAGACAGACTGCTAACACATGCGGCAGCGTCGAAAAGAATGTTGAAAGAGCACATATTCACTTGGTGTGTTCGCGCATGGAATGCCGAGCGAATTGGCCAAAACGCTGGCAAAAGCGGGTTCAAGTTTTATATCGGTGAGCCTATTCCGAGATTTATTTAGTCAATGAGTTTAAAAGGCAGCACGTAATCCGTGCTGCGGTTTTTTTTGTGGAGTAGATGATCATGTCTAAAGTGAAAAGAGGTGACGCCAATGTCTGAACTGCACGGAATCACAGTAATTAGAGACGATGATACAGATCAGCAGAGCACAGATTTAGGAATCGGAATTACGGCAGTAGTGCAAATAAAGCACGCGGCGTTGCATGAGGCGGCTAAGGTCGTTGGCAGCGCGTCGGCCTTGGCTAAGCACTTGGGGATCTCTGATGCAGCGATTGGTAAATGGATTAACCTAAAATACTGCCCACCGAATGAAGCGGCACGGGGTTGGACAGAGGAACGCATTGCAGCAACTGAAGCCAAGTTGTATCAGTTAACAGGCAAGACATGGGAGGAATTATGGCCGGACGTTCTACGCAAAAACCATGAGTTCCTGAATGCTCCGAAGTCGATGGAAAAGGTGTACAACTGGAAAGAAGCGGCAATGCTGAGCTATGCGTCAGCGACGCGTGAACGTTTACTGAAGTACACTGAACCGGACGGCGAAAAAGAATTGCAGATAGAAGCAATTGAGCGAAACTTGCACATGCTCACAAAGACAGAGCGAATAATCATCAGCGGACTGTTCGGGTTCGGGGACTTGAAAACAATACCGCAGCTGGCGACAGAGCTTGGGACGAAATCGCACAACATTGGGGCTTGGCGAGACAAGGCGTTAAGGAGATTGCGGCACTATGTCAGTTTGTCGTTGGCCGAAATAGAAGGATCACAACCGCTTACAGCAGCTGGCAAGGAACCGATTTCCTTTTTACAGTTGCCCGCATACATGGAAAAAGACTTGCGAGAAATTGGATTTGAGACGGTTAAGGATTTAGCAAACAGCAGCGAGGGCGAGTTGCAAAAGTTAGAGGTCAAGCAGTATTGGATAGCGTGCGTCCGCCAGAAACTGAAAGAAATTGGAATCGAGTTACTGAAGTTGCCGAAATGAAACAAACACTAAAAGGCAGCACGTAATCCGTGCTGCCTTTTTTTGCGCCGATAAACAGGGGCCACCCATTGCCAGTCTGGTAACACTGGTAATGCGTTTTCTTGACATCCGTACACAATGTAGGGCATGTCAACAACCGCCGAAATACTTGCCGAGGTCGAAACTGCCATCAGCTCAACGCTGACAGCTCAGTCGTACACCGCTGCCGGCCGCTCCAAACAAATGGCATCACTAGCCACGCTGTTTGCCGTGCGGCGAGAATTGAAAGAAGAACTCTCCAACAGCAGCAACGGCGGCGGTTCTATGATTTCCCTCCTGCGATTGGAGGACGCATCATGAATCTGCTTGATCATGTCATCGGCTATTTTGCTCCCAGCGTTGGCGTCCGCCGATTCCATGCGCGAGCGACGATGTCTCAAATCGAAAAGCTAATCGGCACATCGACAGGCCCATACAATGCGGCCAAACTCGGCCGGCTGAACACGTCACGACGCGTCGCTCTAAAAGAAAATGAGGTCTCTGGATCACAGCTCGACCGGTTGCGGGCTGACAGTTGGGACCAATACCGGAACAATCCGAGCGCTAAGAAAATCGTCCGCAGTCTTGAATCAAAAGTTGTCGGTCGCGGCATGCAGCCGGAGTCCCTTGCGACACGAGCAGACGGCACACCGCACAATGAATTCCGGGCACGAGCTAAGAAACTTTGGGGTGCATTGCATTCCGGATTCGACGCACGCGGTTTGGCGGGTCAAGGCGGCTTTACAATGTCCGCTTGCAAAGCTTGCACTGCGTTCCGTGATTTTGTCAGGCGATACTTTCTATCGTTTGCGGCCAATTGATTCCGTAAAAAAGGCACGGCACGACCTGCCAATCAGTCTCACGCTGCAGATGATCGATAGCTGCCGACTGGCTGATGACAGCGAAATTCCAGCCGAGTCAATCGCAACAGGACACACAATCTGGCGGGGCATTGAATTAAATGCAGACGGTGAGCGGGTTGCATATTGGATCCGGTCAGCACCAATTTACGCCGGGGCAAATACACTCGCAGACGCCATCAGAATCCCTGTTGAAAAGATGGGTCACCTATTCATCGAAGAGGACATCGACCAGCTAGTCGGCACGCCGTGGATGGCTTCGATTATCTTGCGTGCTCGTCGTACAGACGACCTGGAGTCCAACGTATTGACTGCCACAGCGATGGCCGCATGTGTGGTTGGCACCTATAGCAAGCCAACCGGGGCAGCACGATTCGGATTAGGTCAGGGACCTGACTCAGTTTCATCAGCGGATGGCACTGATCTAACAGATACTGACGGCAATTCAATCAGCAAAATACAGCCGGGGATGATTGTCAATAAGGGCAAGGACGGCTCGTTTGATTTGATATCGCCGAACCAACCGAACATGAATCCGGAAGCATTTGTGCAGCACTTGCAGCGTGGCATCGCGACGGGAATGCCAGGTATTAAGTCGAGCACAATCACAGGCGACTACCGCAACAGTTCATTCAGTTCTGAGCGATCTGCAGACAACGATACATGGCCCGAGGTCAACGACATTCAGGAGTGGTTCGCCAGTTCGTTTTGTCAGCCAATATGGGAGACGGTGCTGCGGTCAGCAATGATCGACGGGTATTTTGACGGCGTCATTTCCATAGCAGAATTCCAATCGGAACCGGGTCGTTTCTCTGCGGCAAAATGGCAAGGGCCAGTCGCACTTTCGATCAATCCTAAAGTTGATGTCGAGGCTGCGGCTAAGCGGATACAGAACGGCCAATCATCCGTGCAAATGGAGTGTGCGAAAAACAATGTCAATTGGCGGGACGTGCTAAATGACGCGGCTGAACTGTATGCAGTCGCTAAGGAAAAAGGCATCCCGCCAGAAGTCATCAACAACATCATGGGCGTTGACACGGCAGACATTGTTCCGGTGCCACCCACTGAGCCAGCACCAGCGAAACCACAAACACCAGCGGAGGTAGCCACTAATGGCAAGGCGTAAACAGAAAATACAAAAGCGAATGTCAGAGGCGGCAGGGATGGCGTTCCGGTCATTGGCTGTACGAGCGTCTACATTCAGCGAGGAGACGCGAACAGTCGAGGCGGTGATCTCAACGGAGCAACCTGTTGAGATGCCAGACTGGACGCGAATGGAAATGATTCCTGAGGTGTTGCTAAGCAGCGGCGTTCAGATGCCGCCATCGCGTCAGGTTCCGTTTCTCGATTCGCACAATCGCCATAGCGTCAAAGATCAGTTAGGCAGCGCTCGTGACGTGATGAGCAAGATAATCAGGTCAGTGCCACCTGCATTTCAGCCGTGCAACTCATGGCGAATCAGCATTAGGTGACGTGCGAGATGGTCACATCACTGACGTGTCAGTTGGGTACGAGGTGCTGAAGAGAGTATTCGTCCCAAAAGGTGAAACCAAAAACATTAGCGGCCGTGATTTTAGCGGTCCTGTAAACGTGGCAACTTCTTGGAAGTTGCGCGAAGTTTCGTTGACGCCTATCGGTGCCGACGATCAAGCAAAGCTGCGGGGACTTGATCCAGCAGCGGTAATTTTTCAAGCCCCCACTGAAGAAAGTTTTGTGATGAATGAAGAACTACGAGCACTGTGCGAATCACGCGGCATGGACTCCGAGTTGTCAGATGATGACGCTCAGCGATGGCTGCTAAAAAACACCGACAAGCTTGCGGAAAAGAAGGAAGAAAAAAAGGAAGAGACACGGGCAGCAGTCATTGATGCGGATGCAATCGCAAAAGCAATTCAGGTGGCTATCCGAGCCGAGCGCGAAGCTCGCGAGGCCTATGAGGCAGACGTCGATGCACATTGCAAGCTAGCTGATCTGCCGGGCGAAGCAGCCTTCTGTCGCACGCTAAGTAATATCGCTGCCGTCAGGACTCATCTGGCTACAAAAAAAGAAGAAGCGGCCGCTGAAATCCCGTTCGGGTCATCCGTACGCGTGGGAACCACTGGCGTCGACCGACTAAAAGCAGGCATCCGTGATGCGTTGGCGTTGAAGTCAATCCGGTCTGCCGTCAATGGTAATGAGGCTGCTGTTGAGCGACACATGCCAGCCGCCAGCCGGTCAAAAGACGCTGAGGATTTCCGACATGCAACGCTATTAGATCTAGCCACTGAATATGTTCGCACGATGGGTGTGACGGTACTAGGTTTGACCCGCGAGCAGATTGCACAGTGTGCTATGTTCGGGCCTGAGAAAGCTGGCGTGCGTGGCTATCGTGGCGACAATCCCTATCACACGACTGGCAGCTTCGCGAATCTAACATTGGACGCGATCAATAAGTCCATGATGGTTGGTTATTCAGAGGTGCCATCCACATGGCGGGGTCCAATGCGTCAAGGCGATTCGGTGCCGGACTTCAAGGCAATTAACCGAATGCGACTCGGCGGAATGCCGAACCTTCCGGCATGGAATGACACTGCTGCCCCTGAGAAAGCCAGCATGGCAGACGCTAAGGAATCGTATGCTGTTGAGGCTCGCTCAATGGGTATTGATTTCAGCTACAAGCTAATCGTGAATGACGATATGTCAGCACTGACGCGGATCCCGATGTCACTGGGTGACGCTGCCGCTCGCACCGTGAATGCTGTTGCGTGGTCACAGGTCACAAGCAATCCAACGACATCCGACGGCAAGGCGCTGTTCTCTGCTGTCTCTGGTAATCGCAAGCGAAAAAACCTAACTACTGGGGCTGGTGCTCCATCGGTCACGAGTGTTGGATTGCTGACAAATCTGATGCGTCAGATGCGTGGCGAAAACACGCCAGAGGAAGCAGAAGGTGCGGACATTCTTAACCTGTCACCGAGCTATATTGTGGTTCCGTCTGCGTTGGAAACTGTAACTCAGCAGCTTGTGAATTCGGCATATGATCCGAGTGCAAATCTCAATCAGGTATTCAACACCACTCGCACGCTGACTCCAGTCATTGAGCCGTTGCTGGATGCCGACAGTACAACTGCATGGTATCTGTTCACAAATCCAACACGTATCGACACCGTTGAGGTAACGTTCCTGCAGGGTCAGGAAACACCTCAAGTGCGAACCGTCATGGACGAGCACACGCTTGCAATGACGTACTACGTTTTGCAGAGCGTGGGAGCTAAAGCTCTCAACCATCGGGGCGTTCAAAAACACGCCGGAGCGTAATCGACGCACGGTTGAAGTTGCCAATTGCCAGTCCCTGAGGGGGCTGGCTTGCGGCATTGAATAGCGAGTCTCGGGGCGTTTCCCGCGAATAGCCTAGTCTGCGAAAGCAGCAACACCCAAAGGACCAGTGAAATGATTACACGCGGCACAAACATCTTCTCTGATATGTTCGATCGGGCTCAAGCCTTTAGCACAACTCCAGGTCAAAACGGCTGGACGATCGCGGACAGTAGCGCAGCCGGAACGCCGACTTATTTGTGCATCACCGAAGACGGCGGTGCAGCAAAGCTGACGCTGGCGGCAACGAGTGAAGCGGAAAACGTCTGTCTGTACAGCAATGACGTGTTGCCGTTTGATATCGCTAAAATTCAGCGAGTCGATTTCATCGCTCAGGTTGCTGGGGTTGATTCTGCCACTGTTGTTTCGTTCGGCGTGGGTTCTGCTCGCAATGATGATGAGGACGCTGTGGCAGTCAATGCGTTGTTCAAAATCGAAGGGGCCACCAGTACATCAGCAGTTGTTGTTGAGTCGGATGATGGCACAACAGACAACGACGATGTTGCTACAGGGGCCACCCTCGGGAGCGTCTACAAAAAGTGCTCAATTGACTTTTCGCAAGGCGTTGCTGACGTGCGATTTTTCGTTGATGGCGAGCGAGTCGCAGCGGGCACAACATTTAACATGAGTGCAATCACAGCCGGCCAGAATGTCCAGTTGATCGCTCAGCTTTCAAAGGCCTCTGGCACGGCCGTTCCATCGCTCACGATCGCAAAAGTTGAAGTCGCATACACTTACGCATACGGTGCCTAATGTCTCTCAAGTCAACCATCATTAACGATGTCGCGAGCGTGTTTCTTAACAGCGACGATTTTGCCGAAGACGTTACATTTGTGACGGCCAGCGGTAAGCGTCGCGTCTCGTGTCTTGTTGAGATGGAAAATTTGAATCAGGAATTCAGAGCCGGCGATCGCAATAGAGTGGTCGGCAGTATCTGGATACAAACAGCATCAGTGAAGGTTGCGGCGAAAGAATACTGCATCGTCCGCAACCTTTACCGCTGTGTTGTTGAGTCAGTTGGAATACCGGAAGACGGCATGCAGCGACTGTCTGTTGTCTACACGGTTGAGAGATATTCAAATGCTCGGGAGCTTGATCCGATATGACAATTCGTAAGCTGCAAATGTTGGAGCCGCTGAATTGCCTGAAGAGCATTCTGTCTGCGTCAATTGAGTTTAACGAGTTCATCGGGCGAACAACGGTTGACGCCACGGCAGCAGGACTGAAAGTGATTCTGGGCTATGCCACGGACCACTCTGCAAAAGCAGTTCTGGCGTTGATTGAATTAGAATCAACAGCCTTTACAACATCAACATTTCAAACGGATCTAATCATCCTGCTGCGGCTGGAACGGCCAACGCCTTCAGCAGAATCTAATGACACGGAATCAGCACAGTACGTTAGTTTTTTAGCAGCGTGCGAAGCTGTACTCGACGGCATTCGCGAGGACACAATCGGGCAACTCGACAAGCTAAATATCTCAACGGTCAGCATCACTAATCCGCCGCAGATAATGGACTCAACGGATGACACCACACAGACCGCTGATTTCTGGCGTTGCGAATTTGCAGTGGGGGTCCGAGCATGACAGGAATCATGGGGGCGAGGATTGAATCTAGTATTCTTAGCGCTACCGGAATCAACCAGATACAGAGTAAGGCCAATCGGCTATCGGCGTTGCAGTTCCGGGATAATCTGAAGTGGAGATTCGAAGGCAGAATCAGGCGTCAGAAGTTTGCTCGGCGTGATTCGAAATACAACAAAAACAAACAGAAGCAAGTCGGGCACATCAACCCGCTAGTGCTAACAGGGGCCATGAGGCGCAGCGTGTTAACCAGAGCCAGAGTGACTGCGACCAGCAAGCAGGGCCGCATGATTACAACGACCGGGGCAAACGGATTTAGAACATCAGAGTGGCGTGATAAAGTTCGCACTGAACTTGAGCAGGTCACGCTAGCAGAAGAAAAAGCAGTCGGTAAGTTGCAGGAACAAACACTGCTCACGCTATCAACACAATCTAAGTTTCATAAGAAAAAAGCGAGGCGGTTCTGATGTACACAATCCATGATGTTGTTCTTGGTACTCATGCCAGCACGCCAGTTGTCGTCGGGAACATCACGTCCCTCAACCATTCAACTAATCACACTATCGTGGCAGGCTATGCCAGCGGCACGGTGAGCGCTAAGGCTCAGTACATCGGCGAGTCACCGCACAGCACTACGCTGACCACCACAGCTTTGGAAATCCTGCTCGGATTAAACACAGCCACATTCCTTTCGGCTGGGCTGTGCGTCAACACAGCGAACAGTATCTTTGCGTTTCGTGAGCATGTCGGATGCAACTCAGGAGTTGCCAGTAATCAGGCTGTAAGCGTCGCAAATCTATTCACCTACATCACGTCAATTTCAGCGCAGATCGGCCAGTCAGTAACGGCTGACCTTGAGTGCAGACACTTGTCGTCTGACGGCATCACATCGCCTGTTGTCGTGGTAACTGGAGCTAGCCTAACGGCTGCCGCTCTGCTGCCGGAATTCATCTTGGCGGAAGCCTACATCGATGGCGTGCTGATTGATCAGGTGACAGGAATTACAATCAATACCGGCATTGAATTGCAGGAGCAAAAACAGGGTGCTGGTATTTTCGTAACTGATGTTTTCGTCAAGACGGCGAACCCGACAATCGAGATCACAACTCAGGATTTTGCAAAAGCAAATGCACTACTGAATGGTGCTACGGCATCAACTGGAGTGGACATCTATTTTGCGAAACGTAAGTCGGGTGCAATCACAGAACTATATACTGCCACTGAGCATGTTAAGATCGCTAGCACAGCCGGAGGCGTGAAGCATCTTACGACAATGCAGGCTAGCCGAGACGACGCCAGCGGCGTGATTAAGATCGAGTTAGTCTTGCCAGCGGCTGGCACCCAGTCATGTTTAATCGCTTCCACAGGCATTGCAATATCTTAATCGAGGCGATGAAATGCGACCGCTATTTTTCGTTCCTGATGTCGATGGCAGAGCAATCCCGCCTGAAGAAGTGTTGGGCGAAATCGCTACTGGCATGGACAAAATCCAATGCACCGGCCCGGAAAATAAGTCCGGCAGGATGTGTGCGTGGCTAACTCCGCAAGATCGTGAGTACCGATATTTCCCCGATCAGCAAACATGGACGGCAGCGAGTGGCCATGGAGGTGATGCAGGGCGGTACTACGTGGGCATTTCAAATGAGAAGCCACCGACAGAACGTGAGCTGCTTCGGCCTGATCATAGACGCGGCCAGTTTGTTAAACTCGGCAATGACGAACAATGGCTTATCACGCAGCCGGAGCATTTAGAGCGCTACCCAATGCCACAGGCTGACGGGTCGTTGGTGTGGTCGGTTGATGCGAAATACAACAGCATCGTCACACACATTGACCGCATTAAAGCCAGCCGCGTTGTGAGGGATTCAGAGTCCTCAACATTCATTTTTGACGATGTTGAGGATTACTATTTTCTGTGCAGTGTGTTGCAACTCAACTACAGGATTACGAACGAGATGGTTGGCACCATGCGACTGTTTTCCGATCAGGCAATCCGTGAGATAATCGCCGCGTTGTTAGGCCTCAAATTGGACGCATAGCGATGACTCAGAAAGTGGAAGTAAAACTCGTCACTGATGCGTCGGCAGCGATCAAAAGCCAAGAGGCTCTTGAACGTAAAGTTGAGGAACTGTCGAAGTCCTACGAGCAAGCTGGCAAGGTATCAGTCAAGGCGGCAAAGGCGGCTGTCGGATCATTCCAGCGTCTTGAAGATGAACTAAAAGATAACGTCAAACAACTCAAGCGAATGGAAGTTGGCACGGCTGCATTCGCCGAGCAGAAACGCAAAGTCGATGAGTTAACGAAATCGCTCAAGGGAGCCAAGTTGCAAGTTGACGGTGGTGGCAATAGTCTATCAGCTCGCATGGGTGCATCGGTTAAGGACTTCGCAACATCGGTGGTTGGGTTTGCGTCGCTGACTGGTGCAGTGATGGCGATCGCTAAGCTCATGAATTCTGAGCTGGCAGATTTAAGGCGGCGTGATACGGAATCACGCGACGCTGTTAGAACTCGCGAGCAGTCAATTGCAGCACTCGTGCAGAATGCTGGCGGCGAACTGACTGACAAAATTGTTGAGCGAGTGGAAGCGTTGTCTGCAATCACAGGCGATAACTCTGACGCGATGCTTTCGGTCGCGTCTTCAGTGGCTAGTGCTGGAGTTGCTGATGCCACAAAGATCGTCGAGATCGCTCAACTTGCGTTGCAATCACAGGGGGGCGAGGTTGGCAGTTCAACGGCAATTGCTGGTGCAGCTATTGACCTCGCCAACACGCTGAACGTGTCAGTCAAAGAAGCGTTCGGTGTCTTGTTCCAAACCGCTGGAACAGCAAGGCCAGAAGATATCGCACTGCTCGGCAAGGCGGCCGTCCGAGCCACGGCTGCCTTGATATCAGCAGGGTCAGACGCGGAAAAAGCTCAGGAGATTTTTGCGGCATCAACACTACTGTCAGGCGACAAAACCGGCGAGTCAGCAGTCAGCATTGCTAATGATTTATCACAAGCATTCCGAGCACTGCAAAGCGGTGGCGTGCCGAAATCTATTTCCGTCGGTGGCATCAAAGAAGATGTAAACATCCCTGCCGACATGCAGGCATTACTGACAGGGCCAGCGCTTAAAAACCTGACGCTCGACCAATTGCTGGACATGTCTCGCGGGTCGACAGAAGTGGAAAAGGTCTTCGAGTCGTTCTTGCCAAACTCTCAGAATAGAGCATTCACCCAGCAGATTGTCGGTGGCTCGGCTACGTTCGACGCCAAGCTGCAACAGGCTGCTGATTCGATCGACTTAGCAACTGCTGGAGCAAAGGCAGATCAGCAGGTTGCAGACGTCACAGGACGGCGACCGATCGGGGCACTTGAGGGTCAACTGGCTGGGATCTTAGATCAGAACCTACAGGACTCAACAGCAGCGTTGCGGAGCTTTGCACGCGAGGCATTTACGCAAGTGGTGGATCGTACAGATACTACTGGTCCTGATCTAATCATGGATGCTGGAGACCGGTTGGCAGCGACGCTACTAACCGGCATCCGCGGGACTGGAGTAGCAGGTACTCGGGCGGCTCGATTAAAAAACCTTGTTGAATTTAGGCCTGCTGAAAAAGACAAGCAGACATTCCGGGCAGTAGCAACACTTCTTGATCACACGCAAAAGCTAATTGATCAATCAGAACAGGGGCAGCTAACCCCGCGAGAGGTTAACCGCGAACTGCAATCATTACGCGACACGCTGACATTATTGAATCTGAATAACGCGGCAGCACAGGCAGCGGCACAGCAGCAGATCCAACTGCTGGCACAGATTGCTGCCAACGGAAAACCGAATGCAGGGGGCCAGCCAATGAAGGTCGTCATCGCCAATGCTGGGCCAGTGGAAGCACCGCCAGCCGCAGCAGGGAGGCCATAATGGCAATTAGTTTAGCCGGATATGATTACGGTTGGGCCGCCGGAAACCTGATGCACTTATCAATCGTCGCTCCAGCGTATGACATACAAGAATCTGTGCAGACATGGCACGGGGTCACTGGCGCTGCTGTGATGTTTGGCGGACAGACAACGCGGATCATATCGCTGAAAGTTACGTTCGGCGGATTCGCTAGTGAGTCATTATTGCGGGGCCACGTCGCCACGGTACAATCACACATATTCGATAACGGAACACTGGTTGTTGATTCCATCAGTTGGCCGCTATCGGCGTTGCTGGGATTCGATCCAGACGCACAACCATTTCTTGACGGTTCTGGGACACATGGTTACATACAAATGGGCACACTTACCTTCCGACAAATCCGTTCATAAGGGGCCACCCAATGGCTAAGAAAACAGAACCGGGTAACATTGAGGCACTGAAAACAGAAGCACTATCAACAGTGCATCTGCCTGACCCGCTACTCACATACAAGAGATTCTTTCGGGGTCGGGAAGCAGAATACAGCTACCGTGATTTTCTTGATTCGATCACGGTCACAAATCCTGAAATCGCCATCGTTCCTGAAAACGAAATAAATGACAACTGACGTTGTTAACACAGGTGCTGAAAAGTTATTCAGCTACCCCGCGTGGATCACGCGGATTAGTGACGGAGCTGAACCGCCGAGCACTGTCGGGGAAATCACCACCGAGTTGCGAGCTGCATCAGTCGTGCAATCAGCAGGCGGTCAGGTGTTAGACCACGCGTCGCTGGAATGGTGGGTCACGTCGGACTTAATAAACCGATCACAGCCGTCTGGTTTCCAGAAGATGATTGACGTTCTGCTACCTGATGGAACTAGGACACGGGTGGCACTTGGTGATTACGTGATGGAATCCGAGAGTGTGGATGACAGCCAAGTTCTCACGGCACAATCGCAGTTGCGGGGATATCATTTTGGCAAGAAATTTACCGGTCAGATATGGTGGGATGACGCACTCAGTGAAGAGGTCCAGACACAATATGCTCCCGTGTTTAATCCGCGAGTTGACGGCAGAATCCTTGGCAATAGATCGCGTCAGTTTTGTCACGACAGAATAAGTTTATCGGATGTATATTTTATACATCCCGAGGCAACTTTGACTGACGCGGCAATGAGGAGGCTGGGGGT
>FUWD012856596.1_pt1 | contig 12104 bp, 10 predicted proteins | sample 1063281 | NCBI WGS metagenome assembly FUWD01 (sample SAMEA79048168, study PRJEB19326) | metagenome | biome: marine
ACCTCTTATTCCTTCTGTTAGTGTTTTAATTTTTAATAAATTTTTTCTTATCTCTGGATGAACTAATATAGGATCAGCTGGTTTATCAGGATTTTTCGTTTCTTTTAAAGATCTCCCTTGCAAACGTTCTTTTGCATAATAAAGAGCTGATTGATAAGAAATTTCAGCCATACCTAATCCCTGAACACCCACCATCAATCTTGCACCATTCATCATAATGAACATTGCCTTCATACCTTTATGAAGATCGCCAACTAACCAGCCTTTTGCTTCGTTATAATGCATCACGCATGTCGGGCTTGCATTAATTCCCATTTTTTTTTCTATTGAACTGCATTCTAATGAATTTTTTTCACCCAAGTTCCCTTCTTCGTCAGGAATAATTTTAGGTACCACAAACATGCTTATCCCTTTAATTCCTTCAGGTGAATTTGGAGTTTTGGCTAAAACAAGATGTATTATGTTTTCTGATAAATCATGCTCTCCACAAGTGATAAAAATTTTTGTCCCAGTAATTTTATAAGAACCATTCGCTTGTGGGCTCGCCATAGTTTTAATTAAACCCAAATCTGTTCCACATTGCGGTTCCGTCAAATTCATAGTTCCGGTCCACTCCCCAGTTGACAATTTTGGCAAATACAAATCTTTTATTTCATTAGAAGCACTTTTTTCAATCGCGTCAATCGCGTTTGAAGTTAAGCCAGGATAAAGTCCGAAGGACATATTTGCTGAACTTATCATTTCATCTAAAAACATATTCACGAAGTATGGTAAATTTTGTCCTCCATATTTTTTCTCAACAGATATTCCTTGCCATCCATTTTCAACAAAATTTTTATATGCTTTTATAAATCCTTTTGGAGTTGCTACTTTACCTTTGTTAAAAATACAACCTTCTGAATCTGATGATTGGTTTATTGGAAGCAATTCTTCTTCACAAAATTTAGCTGCTTCATCTAAAATCATTTCTAAATCACTTTGATCGATATCTGAATTGTTTAAAATTAAATCTGTCGTAGATGAATTTAGAAAATCTTTAATTAAGAATTTGTAATCTTTAAGTGGCGCTTTATAAACTTGCATTAATTTCTTAAATACTTACCCGTTTCGAGTATGTGTTCTAATCTTTCTATTGTTAAGTTTTCTTTCATTAAATTATAAATAGCATCTTTTTCTAATTTTAATATATTTTCTTCCAATAATTCCTTTGTAATATCAGTGTCTCCTCCTGATAAAACATAAGCAATTTTTTCACCAATAAATTTATCATACTGAGAAATAGCTCCGTTTGATTTCATATTCTCTAATGACAATTTAATTGCCGAAAGTGCCGTTCTACCAGGAAGACAATAAATATTTTTTTCCGGAATTTTGTAATTTTTTGACATTTCTATAGCTTTCATTTTTGCGTCAAACAGTAAGCGGTTTCTATTCATGGTGATTCCATCTGTCTCTTTTAATAAGCCAATTTTCTTAGCTTCATGTGCCGAAGTAGATACTTTTGCCATCCCTATTAATTCAAAAGTTTTAATAATTGCAGGCATAGGGCCTTTTGGAATCTTTTTATTTGAGGAAAATCTTGATAACAATTCCTTACACCCTCCCCAGGCCGGAAGAATTCCTAATGCGGCTTCTGTCAATCCAATATATGATTCTATGTGTGCTTGAACATAATTGGAGTGTAAAATAATTTCACATCCACCGCCAAGGGCTAAGTTAAAAGGAGCCGCTATAACAGGGAACTTAGAGTATTTTAATTTAGAATAAACTTCCTGACCTTTAAGCAGTATGTTTTTTTCAACTTCTTTATCCAAGCCAATATTGCCTAAAAACAACGCTTCACCTAAATTAGCACCTGCAGAAAAAAAATCTCCTTCATTATAAATGATCATTGCTTTGAAAGAAGATGTAACAATGTCAATACATTGATTCAAGAATTCCATAGTCGCCATATCAAGAGTATTACTTTTGCTATGTATCTCAAAAACAGTTATTTGATCTCCTATGTCCCACAAACTAGCAGTAGAAATTTTCTTTAAAGGCTTATTGGTCTTTTTAATGTCAGTTAACAATAAAACCCCCTTCAATCTATTAAGGGTTGCATATTTTTTTGACACAAAATCAAAATATTTGATTTGATTAGATTCAAGTTGATAAAATTTATTTTCACCTATGTCATTTAAAATACTTGGAATTGTTTTTTTTGAATCTTTTAGTTTTTCTATTAAAAAAGAAACTCCTATTTTATCGATAATTTCAAATGGACCTAATTGCCAACCAAATCCATTTTTCATAGCTTCGTCTATGGAATTTATATCAAGAGAAATTTCTTCAGCAATGGTTAAAACATAATAAAGAACTTCTGATAAGACATTCCAGGCATATTTGGAAAACTTATCATCTTTATCCAAGAATTTTTTCAAATTTTTATTTATAATTTTGGGTTTTGAACATATTTGATATTCACGTGTACTTAAGTCAAGAGAGTGTTTAATTTTTTTATTATTTATATTTATTAATTTATAAAACCCCCCATCCCCTTTCCGCCCAATCATTTTATTTTCAAGCATAAATTGAAATATTTCAGGTGTTTTATGAACAGAATGGTAGTAATCACTCTTTGGAATATTTAATAATAATGATTTCACTACAGGAGGTATTAAATCCAAACCCACAACATCAATTAATCCAAAAACTCCAGTCATGGGTACTTTAAAGGTGTTCATTATAGTCGAATCAGCCTCTTCAACAGTTAAACCAGATTTAATAGCCTCAACTGCTGCTCGTTCGATCCAAAATATCCCTATACGGTTTCCAATAAATCCAGGAGTGTCTTTAGTTTCAATAACAGTTTTGCCTAGATTAATATCACAAAAATCATTTATCTTTTTAACAATTCCATTATCTGTATCATCTGATTTTACAATTTCTAATAATTTAAGGTATCTTGGGGGGTTAAAAAAATGGGTGATCAGAAAATTTTTTTTAAATTTATTTGATAATCCTTCTGATAATAATTTAATGGGTATTGTAGAAGTATTGGAGGAAACTATTAAATCATCCTGCATAATTTCATCAATTTTTTTATATAAATTTTTTTTAATTTCCAAATTCTCTATTATAACTTCGATCACCCATTCACTTTCATTAATGACATCTAAGTTTTCATCTATGTTTCCTATTTTAATAAGTTTTAAGTTAGATTTAAGTGTAAGTGGGCTTGGTTTTATTTTAGTTAATTTATTTAGTGCAAGATCAGCTAAATGATTTTTATTTTCGTGTTTCTTATCAGCTATATCAAGAAGATTAACCTTACAACCGGCATTAGCTAAATGAGCTGCTATCGCAGAACCCATTAATCCTGAGCCAATAACCGTTATATTATTAAACATTAATTTACGGATTCAAGAACCGTAGCTATGCCCTGCCCCAAACCAATACATTGGGTAGATAGGGCATATTTCTTATTTTCTCTCCTTAATAGCTCAGCAGCCTTTCCTGTAATTCTTGCACCAGTTGCGCCCAAGGGGTGTCCTAAGGCAATAGCGCCACCATCTAAATTTACTTTTTTTTCATCAATATTTAAATCTCTTATGCAAGCTAAAGATTGGGAAGCAAAAGCTTCATTTAATTCTATTATATCAATATCTTTTATTGTTAATCCTGCCCTTTTAAGAGCTTTTTCAGATGCACCTATAGGTCCTAATCCCATCACTTCAGGGGCGCAACCTTGAACAGCCGTGGAAACAATCCTTGCTAAAATATCAAGTTTATTTTCTTTGGCATAATCTTCATCACAAATTAACGTAGCAGCAGCACCATCAGTAAGTGGTGAGGCTGTGCCTGGAGTAATTGTTCCTTTCTCATCAAATGCAAGTTTTAGTCCATTTAAAACTTCTTGATTTGTTGAAGGTCTTATTCCTTCGTCTTTTGAACAACCAATAATCGATGTAATTTCATTATCAAAATTACCTTTTGTTTCAGCTTCTGAGGCTTTTTGATGACTTGAGATTGCAAATTCTTGTTGGACCTCTCTTGTTAACTGGTATTTTTTTGCTACATTTTCCGCAGTTATTCCCATTGATAAATAAACATTGGGATTGTCATCTAATAACTTAGGATGTGGCATAGGGTTAAAACCGAGCATTGGCACTCTGGTCATGCTTTCAACTCCACAGCATATAAAAGCTTTACCTGCCTGCATTGCTATAGCTCCAGCGCCAATATGGATAGATTGCATAGAAGATCCGCACCATCTATTTACTGTCATACCAGCGGTGTTTATTTTCATTCCAGTCATAAATGTAACAATTTTTCCAATATTAAATCCCTGTTCGCCTTCAGGAAAAGCACATCCAGCAATAATGTCTTCAATATCTTCTGGATTAATTTTTGTTTTAGAAACAAGATCTTTTATTACTTCTGATAATATGTCTTCAGGTCTAACGCTCACTAATTTGCCTTTATTAGCTATCGTAAAGGGCGATCTTGAATATCCTGCTATTACAGCTTTAGCCATTATTTCTTTTCCTTAGCACTCTTCTTAAAATTTTTCCTACATTGGATTTTGGAATTTCATCTATAAATTCAACAAATTTTGGAATCTTATATCCAGTTAAGTATTTTTTACAATGATCAATCACCTCTTCTACATTTAAATTTTTCCCAGGAACTTTCGATATAAATAATTTTATATTTTCATTACCATCGCCATTTTTTACGCCGATACATCCAGCTTCAAATATTTTTTCATTCATCATAGCAATTTCTTCAATTTCATTTGGATAAACATTAAAGCCAGAAACAATGATCATATCTTTTTTTCTATCTACTATTTTCGTATAACCTTCTTCATTCATAACCCCAACATCGCCAGTTTTAAACCATCCTTCTGAAGTCATAACGTTACTTGTCTCTTCCGCATTATTCCAATAGCCTTTCATTACCTGAGGTCCACGAATGCAAATTTCACCTGGCTCATTAAAATTAAGATGCTTCCCTTCATCATCTTGAATCGATATTTCTGTAGAAGGTAATGGCAAGCCTAAACTATCACTAAATCTATCAACCCCTCCAATGGGATCAATAGAAGCCGCGGGAGATGTCTCAGACAAGCCATAACCTACGCTCAAAACATTTCCGGTAACAGATTGCCATTCTTCCGCAACTTTTTTTTGAACCTGCATTCCGCCAGCCAAGGAAATTCTCAATTTACTAAAATCGCAATTTTTAAAGTTGCTATCAATTAACAGTTTGTTAAACAACGTATTTACCCCACTAATGAAGGTAAATTTGTGTTTTTTTAATTCTTTTACAAAAGATTTAATATCTCTGGGATTAGTAATAAGAATATTATTTGCACCAAAATTAAAAAAAGTGAGTGAATTACAAGTCAGCGCAAATATATGATACAAGGGTAAGGCGCAGATAGCAACGTCTTCTCCATATTTTAAATGTGGTCCAAGCCATTCCTTAACCTGCAAAACATTTGATAAAATATTTTTATGTGTCAACATTGCTGCTTTTATAGTTCCTGATGTCCCGCCCGTATATTGTAAAAAAGCAACATCATCTAATTCACTTGATATTTTTTGTATTTCATATTTATGATTATTTTCTATGATTTTTGAAAATGTATAAAATTTATCAATTTTATAATCTGGAACCATTTTTTTAATTTTTCTTAGGACAAAGTTAATAAGCAAACCTTTTACTCCCAACAATTCACCAGCAGATGTTATAATGATGTTTTTCACAGAGGTTTTGTGCTTAATTTTTTCAATCAAATGAGCAAAGCTTTCTAAAATGATTATAGTTTCTGATTTAGAATTTATAAGCTGTGTTTCTAACTCTCTTGAAGTATAAAGGGGATTAATATTTTCAACAATCAGTCCTGCTTTTAAAATTCCAAAAGTACTTATTGGATATTGTAAAATATTGGGCATCATAATTGCTACGCGAGAGCCTTTTATTAGATTTAATTCATTTTGAAGAAAAGAGGCTAAATTTGAAGATTTTTCATAAATTTCTTTGAAAGTAAGTGATACGCCAAAATTAGTAAAAGCTTTATTTGAACTGAAACGATCACATGTTTTATCAATCATATCTACCAAGGATGAATATTCATCAAAATTGATATTTGATGAGACGCCCTTAGGGTAATTTTTTAACCAGGGTTTATTGTGATTTAAGTTCATTATTATTATGAAATATTTATTTTTTCCTCATAACAAAATATTTATTACGTTGAATTGACATAGATCAAAACATTAATCCAAATACAAATCTTCAAAGAGTTTTGATCCGGGCTTGACTGCATATTTATCTAAATCTTCTTCACCTTCTGCTTTTAATACATTTTCATCAATAAAAAAGTTTCCGGTACATTCTTTAGAATTTTTTGATAAAATGACATAAGCTGCATCTGAGACTATGTCAGGTTTTCGACATTGTTCTGGTGTAACAAAACCTCCAAGCATTTGTATCGCCGCAGTATTAATTGCTGTTTTAGTCCAAAGAGAATTTACAGCGATATTATATTTTTTAAATTCACTGGACATACCTAAGGTGCACATGCTCATTCCGTATTTGGCCATAGTATAAGCTGTGAAATTTTCAAACCATTTTGGTTTTAGATTGATCGGAGGACTAAGATTGAGAATATGGGGATTTGATGATTTTTTTAAAAAAGGAAGACATGCTCTAGAACATAAATATGTCCCTCTGACATTAATATCATGCATCAGATCATATCTTTTCATAGGTAATGTTTCACTATTAAATAAATTAATAGCACTCGCGTTATTAACTAATATATCAATTGAACCAAAATTATTGATTATTTCTTCCACCGCCTTTTCTACTTGTCCATCAATTCTTATATCTGTTTTAATGGGCAATGCTTTAACTCCCAATTCCTCGATTTCTTTTGCCGCTGTAAATATAGTGCCGGGCAATTTTGGATGGGGAGCATCAGTTTTTGCTAAAATCGCTATATTAGCACCATCTTTTGCTAATTTTTTAGCTATTGATAATCCAATTCCCCTGCTGCCACCAGTAATGATAGCATTCTTATTATTTAATTTACCCATTAAAATTCCATTAATGAATGAATTTTGATGCTTTTGGACATTAATTTTTGATCACCTTTTAATTCTGGAAGATTGATTATAAAGCCTGCCCCAACTATGTTCATATTTTCAAATTTATTAATGAGCTCAATGGCCGCTAATGCAGTACCTCCAGTAGCTAAAAGATCATCTATTATTAAAACATTTGTATGGTCATTTAAAGCATCTTTATGAACATGCATTTCTGTAGAGCCATATTCAAGGGTGTAAGAAACTTTATAAGTTTCTCCAGGGAGCTTATCAGGCTTTCGAAAGGGTATGAATGCCGTATGGAGTTTATAGGCTATTGCTCCTGCCATAATAAATCCACGAGATTCAATACTAACAATGGCGTCTATATTTTCATTTTTCCAAGGTTCGGTCATTTGATCGATTACTTTTTCAAAATGTTTAGAATTTTGAAGTAAGGTTGTAATATCTCTAAATTGAATGCCTTTTACGGGATAGTCTAAAATTGTTCTTACAAATTCTTTCATCTAAAGTCCTTTAGTTCTTTTATCTTAAAAATTGTCACTGGTGCAAATGTTGTTGCACAATCATAAGTAATTGTATGAGGATATTTATTAAATGCTTCTGTTATCTGTCCATCTATTTTTAAATATCTTTCAAAAATAGAAACCATAAGTTTATTGGGATTAGCGTGTGGAGCGATCGATCTCATATATCTTACATTTTTATCAGCATTTCCTGGATTAATATTGCAAAGTATGAATATTGCTGTTGCCATAGATCTGGAAACTCCACACCAGCAATGAATAACAATAGGGGTTGATTGATCCCAAGTGTTAACAAAATCTATGATGTCATTAATATGATTTTGATTGGGCAATATCTGTTTTGAAGAAATTCCAGGGACTCTGTAAATAGTATTTTCTTCTTTTATTTCTATAATATCATCGAACCCGAGTTTTAGATGATTTTGAATATTATGAGGAGTTTCTGGTTGATAACCCGGATCAACAACAGAAATTAAATGACTGGCATTAACGCTCTGACAAATACTTTTTTGATCAGCCAAAGAGCAAACAATAATCATAATAAAGGGGGCTTTATAGCCCCCTAATAATTAATTTAAAGCAAATATATATCTAAATATCAGATAATATTTCGTTGGCATCTTTGTTTAAATTTTTTAACAAAGACTCTGGATCTCCACCCTTGATTATCTCAGCCATTACTTTTTCTACTTCCCCTCTAACAACATCATAAGCGGGTACTGATGGTTCAGACATTGAATAAGGCAATAAACTGAAACCATTTTTATACTGTTCAGACATTTTCATAATACTAGCAACAGATTTTCTAGATGGAAAATATCCAGATTTTTCAGCCCAAAATGCTTGTTGATCTGGTGAAGTAAAATGTTTCATGAACAACCATGAGGCCAAGGCTCTTTTTGGATCGCCAGAATTACCAATTGATAAACTAGCTCCATAAAGATTTTGTCTTGGTTCAGGAGTTGAATGACCTAGTGGTCCCACATTCCAATTAAAGTTAGCACCTTTTTCAACTGCTGATTTGTAATATTTCAAACCAGAAATCGAACCTATAGAAAACAAAGAATTTCCAGCTCCGTATTCGGATTGATTAGCATATTTTTCAGTAAAAGTTTTCATACATCCATTACTTGCAAGTTCATGGAGTAATTTACCAGCTTTTATAGCTTCAGGAGAGTCATAGGTATATTGAACTGCTTCTTTATCAAAAACATCTCCACCATAAGCAAATGTTAAACTTGCAAAAGTGCTGGCATCAATATCAATCAGCCAACCAACAGAACTCTCAGGCGTAGTAGCTTTGCTGAAAGGTTGTTTGGTAGCGGCACAGGCCATATCCATAAATTCTTCAGGAGTTTTTGGTGAGCCTGAATAACCAAGTTCTGTCAACCAATCTTCATTGTAATATAATAACTCCATTGATCTTTTAGGGGGAAATCCTAAACGAACTCCACCTAGTGATGGAAAAATATCTTGTTTAAGAAAACCTTCATAAAAATCACCTAATTCATCACTGCTCAATCCCCATTTAGCACTATTAACTAATGGCCTCATATCAACCAAACCATCGCCAGTGGCTAAATAGTAATCAGCAGCTTGATTTTGATAAGCTACTACTATGTCGGGAACTTCGCTGGTTCCTACAACAGTCAGCATTTTTTCATAAATTTGACCATAATGTCCCTGATGACCAGCATTAACAGTGATTCCCCATTGATTGCTTTTATTAAAATTATCAACAATAGTATTTATAGCTTCTTCTCTTGATTTAGTATGTTGGTGCCAATAATTGATGGTTACACCTGAAGGATCTACATTTTCATAATCCTCCGCATACACTTTATTTTGTGCACATAATACTAATCCAAATACAAATAAAAAAATAGCATTATATGGAATAAAGAATTTTTTTGATTAACATAAACATATAAAAGACCCCCATTAATCTAAAAATATTAACAATAAATATTAATAAAATATTAAACTTTTATTACTCAGGAATTTAATAATAGTAAGTGAATGAATCAACCCTTAATACCCAATGTAGCTATACTATCAGTGAATTGTTTCTGCGTGAAAAAATAAACAATCAAAACAGGTATAATGCTTATAACAGATGCTGCCATTAATAGGTGAGTATCAAACCCTGCTTCAGTGATAAAGCTATAAATTCCAACAGTTAAAGGTCTCCATTCAGGTGTTGTTGTTATAATCATTGGCCACATAAAGGAATTCCAAGCATTTATGAAACCAAACAAACCCACTGTGAATATTATTGGTTTGCTCATTGGAATGACTATAGTTAGTAAAAAGCGTAAATGGCTACAACCATCCATTCTCGCCGCTTCCCACAATTCAGTTGGAAATTTTAAAAAAAATTGCCGTAGCAAGAAAATACTAAAGGCATTCGCCATCAATGGAACAGTTATACCTTGTAAAGAATTCATCCAGGAAGGGCCAAAAGGTAGTGGAATAATATCCCCTCTTATAATTAATACATGAGGCATAATAGTTACTATTTCTGGTATCATCATTGTACCCAAAATAATAAAAAACAATAAATCTCTTCCTGGAAATTTTATTTTTGCAAATGCATAAGCAGATAAAATAGAGGTAGAAAGTAAGCCAGTTACACTAACTAATGTTATCAAAACACTATTAAGTAAATAATTTGAGAACTTTCCATCATTCCAAGTTGTTAAGTAATTTACAAATTGCAATTTTTCAGGAAAAACTGATCTATTGATTGTTTCTCCTAGAGTCATTAAAGAAGTTGATATCATCCAGTAAAAAGGGAAGAAAGAAACCAGTAATACAATTATTAAAATTGAATAGGAAATAACCTGATAACCTTTTATATGGAAGGAATTACTCATAATGAATTTTCCTTCTAAAAAATAAAAACTGAGAAATAGTTAATAAAATAATCAAACAAAATAAACATATCGCTTGTGCTGAGGCATATCCAAATTTATTGCGTCCATAAAAACTGTCAAAAATACTAATAGAAACAACATCCAATGTTTCACCGGCTAAAGGCGTGCGTAAAACATAAATATGATTAAAAGCTTGGAATGATAAAATGAAACCTGAAACAGCTAAGAAAAAAATGATTGGGGAGAGAAGCGGGATAGTGATTTTCCTAAACATATAGACAGTCCCTGCTCCATCAATTGCTGCTGCTTCATACAAATTTTTTGGAATTCCACCTAAACCAGCTAATAAAATAACCGCATAATATCCTGTATGATTCCAGACACCAAAAAATATCACAGTCATCATAGCCACACTTGGTCCTGCCCATAAACCTTCCAACTTTAACCCAAATAAAATCTCACTCAAAGTTCTTGTGTCAGCCAAAAATTGTTGAGGAGATCCTCCAAAAAAATGTATGATATTATTTGCAAAACTGGTTTCTCGATTGCTGAATATAATGAGAAAAACAGTTGAAGCCATAACTGCGGGAGTGATGTATGGCATAAAAATGAACATTTGAAAAAATTGCTTACCTTTAATCTTTTGAAATAAAGCATAAGCAATTAAAAGACCTAGTATGATTTCAATGCTAACTACAAAGAAAGAATAGTATGCACTATGAATAAGTGAATTGAGGTATCGATCATCACCAGTTTGCATTATCTGATTCCAACCCACATCAATTAAATAAAAAGCAAATAATAAAATTATAATCGAAGATATTTTAATAAGTATTCTATTAGTTATTTTTTTAAATGAATCTTTCCAAAACCAATATGATAATAATATTAGGCATAAGCCAATAAAAAAAATTAAAGCGTAAAGTGGATCACCTAATAATTTTTCATAGTTTGCAAAACCTCGAAATTCAACTTTTCTTACACGCCATTTATGGAGACTGATGAATAAAGAATAAAAAATAGGGAATATGCCAAAGAGTGAAATTAGAATAAATGACGGAAGGATAAGAAAATATCCATTAATTTGACTGTTATATTTATGTCTCCACTTATTTATTATTTTTAACATTATGAAAGAACTTGTATTGAATCATTAACTTTTATTTCACCATCATTCAGGGGTTCTAAAAAAATTCCCAAATTAATATGACCATAAATCTTTTTAAGGGTTTGGGGTAAATTTATAGTATGATTATCAGTTTTTGGTTTTAAATTTGTAGCTGAGCAACGAGGAATAGCCTCCGTTACTTTAAAATTACAATTATTTATTTTGATATTTTTCCCTATCAATTTCATTTCATACCAAGAGGGCATATTTTTTACATAAATATTACCTCTAAATCTCTCAAATTCAATTTTAGTGCCTATTTTTTGTGAAAATTCATTAACAGTATTCAAATTTATAAGTGAAATGGAGTTTTCAGGCATTGTATCAAAAAAAGGATTTTTAATATTATGACAAATAAAAAACAGGTAGGTTTAATTTGTAGGTTCTAACTTAATTAACAGCTCAGCAAGTTCTTTTAAGTTCCTTTTTTTTT
>FUWD013430106.1_pt2 | contig 12102 bp, 14 predicted proteins | sample 1063281 | NCBI WGS metagenome assembly FUWD01 (sample SAMEA79048168, study PRJEB19326) | metagenome | biome: marine
CCTGTGCTGTTTGGCGAACAAGTCGCAAGCGCGGCTGTGTTCGGAAAGTCTGCAACGCGCGTTGGAGGCGAACTGAGTGGGCCTGGCTCGATGATCTATCAGACCGTCTGGAAGCCGCACGTTACGCCGTTGGGGCGTCAGATATACCGGCTGCGGGCGTCGGGGCGCCGCACATCCGACAGCGAACATTCTTTGGTGCCGTCCGGCTGGCGGACTCCAATGGCGGAGGACACAATAGAACGGAAAAGTGTGGGCTACATCGAAAGACGAAAGACCCTGAAATTTCCAATAACGACATCAATGGAAGCGGTATGGCAACTGAGCGGCTGGCCGACGCCGAACGCGGTGAACGGGGATTCAGGGGCTTACAAAGATTTCGACAAGCTGATGGCGCGGAAAGCTGCGGGGCGTCAGACAAACCTGCAAGAAATTGTGATGGTGGCGGGATGGCCGACGCCAATGGCAGGGACGCCTGCCCAGAACGGCAACAACGAAGCGGGCAACAACGACTCAAGCCGCAAGACGGTGGCCCTGAGCGGCTGGCCGACGCCGACGAGCCGGGATCACAAGGACGGCAAGGAATGCCCCAACGTCCCGTTGAACGCGCTGCTGGGCAGGGTGGTATGGCTGACGGCCAATCCCCAGGCAGCACGGATCACGGCGGATGGGACGATGTTGACTGGCTGTTCTGCCGCGATGGAAAGTGGCGGCCAGTTAAATCCAGCGTTCAGCGCATGGCTGATGGGCTTCCCGGAAGCGTGGTGCCATGCGGCGATTTCGTGCCAGCTTCCAGCCCGCTTGCGCAAAGCACCAAAGAAGCCCGTCGTGTGATGCGGCTGCGCGGGTATGGCAACGCAATCGTGCCGCAAGCTGCCGCGCTGTTTATCCGCGCGTTTGACGCGGTATTGACACCGCAGGCAATTGATGGCAATAGTAACCCGAAGGAGTCTAACCGATGCCAAAACGAGTGAGAATGTCACCGGAAGGTCGGCGCGAGGTGATCCTGCGGGCCGCAGTTTTCCTGACGCGCGAAGCCGACGGGTGTCTGGACTCATGGTCGCGTCAGGACGTGGCCAACAAATGCGTGCCGCCGACAAGTCCCGAGACCGTGAAGCATTATTTTTTGATGCCTGATCTGCGCGATGCCGTGCGGGCGCTGCTGAATAAGTAAAGCCCCGTCCGGTTTAAGGGACGGGGCTTGCCATGCGAGGTGCAGGGCTGTAGGGTGCATTTGTCACAACGCTGAGCCTTAGGTAACATGACGCGCGTTCCAGCGCAAGGCTTGGCCCATATAAGGGCTTTTTCATGACTGACATCAAAGCAATCGAGACACGATACGCAGGCTACCGATTTCGGAGCCGCCTTGAGGCGAGGTGGGCCGTCTTCTTTGATGCGCTTGGCCTGACTTGGGAGTATGAGCCGGAAGGCTTTGAGACTGATGCCGGATGGTATCTGCCGGATTTCAGGCTGGTGTCAGGTGGACCTCACCCCTATACATATTGGGCTGAGGTTAAACCTCAAAAGTTAAACGAAACAGAACGCGAAAAAGCGTTTGCTCTTTCTTCTATTACCAATATGAAGGTTATTGAATTAAATCAAATACCTAATCCACATGATCTTGGGAATTACATGACATGGTGCAAAGTAAGATTTCATGTTGGGTCAAAAATGAAAGACGCTGCAACAGATTGGTATTTTGCCGAGTACTTAATAAAATTTTATGAAGATCAAACTTTAATTACGAGAGGGTCTGGTAATCTATCTGATGCACTTAAATGGGACATGGATTATTTTCGCAACAGACACGGAAAGGAACACGGCAGTCACTTTTTGAACGGACTGATAACAGAGTGGGAATTTCCGTCAGGGACATTAAACATAAGTCGCGCATGTGTTGCAGCCCGGTCAGCCCGCTTCGAGCATGGTGAGACGCCGTGAGCCCGCTCTGCACAGGCTTCGGGCAATACGACACGCATTCGATCACGCTTTCCAGTGGCAAGCCCAACACGGCGGCCCTTGCCGGGAAACCCTACAGTGGCGTGACAGAAGCCGACATTCTGGCCATGGCGGCCAATCCGCAGAGCATTCACAAAGACGACGCGCAATGGTTCATCCCGTCCGACTATCTGGCGTCTGATGGCCGTGAACATGAGGCGCAGCGCCTGCACGGCCAATTCTGGGCCATACCCCTCGACCTGGACAAAGACAGCCCGCCCTTGGCCGTCGTTCGGGCAGCGCTGGCGGGTGTGGTAGGTAACGCGGCCCGTGTGATCTATTCCAGCCGATCAGCTAAGGTTGACAACCTCAAGTGGCGCGCGTTGTGCTGGTTGAAAACTCCAATCGCCGGAGCGGATTATGCGGACACGGTTGAGGCGTTCAACGATCTGATTGCCGATCAACTTGTGCCGGACAGGGCACTGCAGCGCACCGGCCAGCTTATATTCTTACCCAACCGGGGCGAGCATTATGAATTTGACGTGCATACCGGACCCCGAACAAACCTGACACCGAACCATCCCATTATCGTGAAGCGCGAACAGACAAGACGCAGCCGGACAGATGCTGAAGCCAAAGCGGCGGCATGGAAGGCGCGCAAGGCTACCCTGACACCATCTGACGCCACAAACGTGGTCGATGCCTTCAACGAGACGCATGTGGTGGCCGATCTGCTGGACCGCTATGGATATGAGCAAGCGCGGGACAGCGACAACTGGCGCAGCCCGATGCAATCCGGCGGCAGCTATGCCACGCGAGACTATGGCGACTACTGGATCAGCCTGTCAGGATCAGACGGTGCGGCGGGGATCGGGCAAGACACCAAGACCGGGCAACGCTTTGGCGATGCGTTCGATCTGTTTGTGCATTTTGAACACGCCGGAGACTTCAACGTAGCGGTGCGCACGTTCGGCGCGCTGCACAGGCTGACCAACATGCCCGGCCCGTCGCATGTGCCAGCCGGTATGATGCCGACCGCGCCTGTGCAGGGGATGCCGACAGCGCCACGGGCGGCAAGCGTGGTCGATCTGATATGTGCCAAGATACAGGAAAATCCTGATGAAGCTGTTCACACCCTAGCAAGCGAAATTGCGCGGCTCGGGCCGGTTGATCGTGAAACGGTGCTGGCAGAGTGCAAGACATACGGCGTCAAGATAAAGATGCAAATAGCCGTCAAGGAATCCGTTGCGGGCAGCAGAAAAGCGGCGATGGAACTGCGCGGCCTGATCGCGGACAAGAACGGCGGACCGGTCCCGAACATGACCAATATCAAGCGGGTGCTTTGTAGCGAGGAAGGATGGCGCGGCACGTTTGCCAAGAGCCTGTTCGATGACGCTGTTTGGCTGCGCCGACCTGACACCCAGCAGTTGACTGATGACGACGTGCTGAAGGTCATGGAAGTCATGCAAAGCGATCTGTTTCCCTCCATAGGGGTCGAGACAGTCCGGCACGGCGTCCAAGCTGCGGCGGCGGGCAACACGTTTCACCCTGTCAGGGAATATCTGGAAAGCCTGCAATGGGACGGGACGCCACGCGCAGCTTTGCTTTTTACCACATACTTTCCGTGCGCGTCAGAAGACCCCCAATACCTGCGGTCGGTCGGTGAGAAATTCCTGATCGGTGCCGTGGCCCGCGTGATGCAGCCTGGATGCAAGGTGGACACCATGCCGGTCATCGCAGGCAGTCAGGGGCAGAAGAAATCAAGCGGCCTGGCCGCGCTGGTCGGTGATCAATGGTATGGCAACGATATGCCTGACATGACCCAGAAAGACGCCAAGGAATGGCTGCGCGGCAAGTGGATGGCAGAGATAGGCGAGTTGTCGGCCATGCGCGGCAAGGACATTGAACACGTCAAGAACTTCCTGTCCACCACCAGTGACAGCTACCGCAAGTCTTACGGACACGTCACGCAGACCTACCCGCGTCAGACCGTCTTTGCAGGGACCGTCAACGGCAATGAATACCTGTCGGATGAGACGGGCAACCGGCGTTTCTGGCCCCTCCAGATGATCGACGGCGCGCTTGTGGACGTGGAAGGGCTTGCGCGCGACAGGGGACAGCTATGGGCTGAGGCGCTGCACATGTATCGCAGCGGCACGGCGTGGTGGTTCGATGAGGGTGAGTCGGCAACCCTGTCGGCGCAACAGGCTGCGGTCCGGTCGGTGGACATCGACGAGACCCGTGTCGTGGAATGGCTGCGCGAACAAGAAGGCCCCGTCACGGCGGGAGGCGTGGCCGCAAGGCTCTTTGTAGATGCGCCTGGCAACAAGTCGCTGTCGATGCGGGTGGCCCGCTACCTTCAAGCGGCGGGCTGGCGTCCTGTCAGGCGCGTATCAGGCACAAAGCAATGGGACAGGGGGCGCGGTGCAGAGCCTTATGTTTCCCCTTCAAGCGGTGGGAACGTGATGCCCATGACGCCGCGTCGTTAAATTACCGTTAAATTAATGCCCCGCCCCGTTAAATTGTGGCGGGGCTTTTTCTTTGGTTTAGTGGCACTAGGTGGCACCTATCAAAAACAGGTGGCTTCGGGTAAGTCTTTGATTTGTAACATCTAAAGGCATTGTGGCACCTTGTGGTACTTACTTATAGAGTTCTAGACAGAAAAAAGAATAAGGTAGTCTACAATTACTATAATTTATGGAATGGTAATAGATGCATTTTTCTATGGTAGCCCTAAGTAGAAAGTGCCTTCAGGTGCCACAAGGTGGCACTAAATCGCGCTAATCCATTGGTATCAAAAGGTTTTTTCTTGTGGCACCTTGGTTTGGCAGGTGCCACCTTGGTTTGACAGGTGCCACCAAGCACAAACCGCTTGCATATGGTGGCAATAGGCGGCAATACTAACCAAACGCAACCAGGAGACGTGACATGCAGATGCCCCGCAACGGATTTGACAATCTCGGAGCTATCGCCCGATTGAGCCACGACGACACAGACGCGCATCGGGAACGCTGGCCCACGCTGGATTGGGTATGGGATGAAATGGACGAGTTGCGCCGCTGTCAGGACGAAGCAATTGATCCTGACTATCATGCGGCGCTTGAAGCGGAGCGGGACGCGCTGTCTGATGTCGCAGAGCAGCGTGACGCGCTGTCCGAGGCCATCAGGATGCTGCTAGAGCCTGAACCGGACATGGAGCGTGTGCAGGCCGTTCTGATGGGGGGTTGGTGATGACTGATAATGCAGAACAGGCCACACGCACGAGGGCCATGTGGTCCGCCGTAGTGATAACCGCGATCGATGATGCAATTCGCCATGCAGCAAGAGAACCCAAGGAACACAAAGGTCGGGCGCTAAAAAACATGGCATTGTGGGCAAACTCGCGGAACGGTAGGGACGTAATCAGCATGGCTGGCATCGACCCTGACAAGCGCGTTACTAACTGCATGGTAGCATTCGCGGCCAAGGGCGTGAAAACTACGACGCGTCGCAAAAAGGAGACCAATCTGTGATGCCTGCACCGAAATTTCCCCAATATAAGACGGTTCCGACCGCATCGCTGATACCGTATGCGCGCAACGCAAGAACCCACAGCCCAGCACAGGTTGACAAAATCGCGGCTTCGATCCGGGAATTCGGGTTTCTCAACCCGATCATTACGGACGGGCAGAGCGGCATTGTCGCGGGCCATGGGCGCGTCATGGCGGCACAGAAGCTGGGGCTTGATACGCTGCCGACGATTGACGCGGCGCACCTGACCGAGGCGCAGCGCCGCGCCTATGTGTTGGCAGATAACCGGATGGCACTGGATGCCGGATGGGACAACGATCTGCTCAAGATCGAGTTGCAGGGCCTGGGCGAAATGGACTTTGATCTGACGTTGACCGGGTTTGACTTGGGTGAGATAGCCGCGCTGACACTGGACGCGACTGAGGGCCTGACCGATCCCGACGATGTGCCGGACGTGCCTGCCGTGCCCGTGACGGTTCTGGGCGACGTGTGGCTGCTGGGGCGTCACCGCTTGATGTGCGGTGACTCGACCAGCATTGACGCGGTGGAGCGGCTGATGGATGGCGCGAGGATTGACCTTGTCCACACGGACCCTCCTTATGGTATAGGTGAAAAGGCAAGCGTGAGAACAAGCCGCGAAACCAATTCAATCGCAAAATCAAATTCAAATTTGCACGAATTCAACGATGAAACTGCCGACGCGGCAAGGGATGCTTTTGCGTTATGTGCCGCCATAAAAATACCAAGACAAGTTTGGTGGGGCGCAAACCATTATGCGCACGCGGTTCCAGAAACGGCCAACTGGTTGGTTTGGGACAAGCGCGTTGAAGAAAAACAGAAGGACGTAAATTCTGACTGCGAGTTGGCTTGGGTTAAGTCTAAATGGGCCAGCGTTAGGATTTTTCGCCACCTTTGGAAGGGGTTAATGAAGGCAAGTGAGCACGGACAGAAGCGTGTTCACCCAACACAAAAGCCCGTCGCGTTGGTTGAGTGGGTGTTTGATTACTATAAGGACGTTAAGACAGTCTTGGATTTGTTTGGTGGGTCTGGTTCAACCCTGATCGCATCTGAAAGCCAAGGTAAGACATGCTACATGATGGAGTTTGAGCCACACTATTGCGATGTGATAATCCAACGCTGGCAGAACTTCACCGGCCAGATCGCCACCCTTGAGGCGACGGGCCAGACCTTTGCGGCGTTGCAGGCCGAGCGTGATTAAGCGAACTGTTCGTTGACTGCCATCCGGCGCACGTCGTAAAGGGTTTCGCCGGGAAAGCGCCCAAATTTCGTGTCTGCTTCCTTGCATGCGGCTTTCAGCGCTGGCTGGTTTGGGTGGCATGCGTCGGTGAGTGTTTCTGCGAAGGTGTTGATGATCTGGCGGTTTGTCATGGTCTTGGCTCCTTGCCGGTGTGTCTCTCTGCATCCTTATTACCCGCTATTGTCCAACCTGTCAAGCACCTTGTCATCTATAATTACCCGCGCTATATTTAACGCATGGATGGAATGCCTAAAAAACCCTGTGGCCGCAAACAGCACGCGCCAAGCGATGCGCAGCGCAAGCTTGTGCAGCTTCACGCGACGGTCGGCACGACCCAGGACATGATTGCCCGCGTGATAGGCATCGACAAAAAGACCTTGCGCAAGCATTACCGCGACGAGTTGGACCTATCTATGGCGATAGCAAACGCCACAATCGGCGGCGCGCTATTTAACAAGGCCAAGGGTGGCGACACGGCGTCCATGACATTCTGGCTCAAGACACGCGCCCGGTGGCGCGAAACGGCTGACGTGAACCATGTTAGCGAGGACGGCAGCATGTCGCCCAATCGTCCCATGACAGATGAAGAATTGGAGATGGAGCTTGCAAACCGAGGGTTGCCGTCAACTATATTCAAAGACTGACCTAGACCTGATGGCGCTTAAGGCGCAGTCGGAAGCGCGCATGTCGTTCTGGGCGTATAGGCAGATGCTTTCCCCAAGCATGATTATTGGATGGTGGCAGCGTGAAGTATCACGTGAACTGATGGAGTTTTGGCGAGCATGGCAGGCTGGGGAACGACCAGTCTTGCTCATTACTGCGCCGCCGCAGCACGGTAAAAGCCGACAGATCGTCGAATTTATATCATGGGTTTCGGGTCAAAACCCCGATACCAAGACAGTTTACGCCAGTTTTTCGGACGATTTGGGAACTAGAGCAAACCGCGACTTGCAGCGCATTTACGATTTAGACCGGTTCCGGAACACATTTGCAGGCACTCGAATCAATAGTCGAAATTCTGTTACTGTTTCATCGCAATCCCCACGTAACAGCACATTGCTTTCCTATGTGGGGCGTGAAGGTTTTTTTCGGAATACGACCGTCCAAGGACAGATCACAGGTCAGGGGATGGACCTAGGGGTGATTGACGACCCCATTAAAGGCCGTGCTGAGGCCAACAGCATAACAATCCGAAACAAGGCGTGGGACTGGTTGAACGATGACTTTTTCACGCGCCTCAGCAAAAACGCGGCAATTTTGGGCATCATGACCCGCTGGCACGAGGACGACCCGTTCGGGCGGTTGATTGACCGAGACCCTCGCATAAAAGTGCTGCGGTATCCAGCTGTTGCGGAAGTAGATGAGACGAAAAGACTGGAGGGCGAGGCGTTATTTCCCGAACTAAAGCCTTTAAATTTCCTCATGGAGCGTAAAAGCACAATGCTGAACGCGTCATGGGAGGCGCTATATCAGCAAAACCCCATTCCACGCGGCGGCGGCATGTTCAAGCGGTCAGACTTCCGCGTTATCCAGGCAGAGCCTGCAGGCTATCGGTGGGTGCGGGGATGGGACTTGGCCGCAACCGATGATCCGTCGGCGGCCCGGACCGCTGGCGTCAAGATGGGCATCGGCCCAGACAACCGATTGTGCATCGCCCACGTCGTCAAAGATCAGGTAAATGCGGCAGGGGTTGAGCGGCTGCTGGGAACCACGGCGGCGGCAGACGGGCAAGACGTGCGCGGGTCAATTCCGCAAGACCCGGGCTCTGCTGGTAAATCATGGGCTTTGCATTTGCTAAAACATGCGTTAATGGGTTATAGTTACACCGCAAGCCCTGAGACGGGCGACAAGGAAACGCGTGCAATGCCGCTGGCGGCACAGGTCGAGGCCGGAAACGTGGACATTGTGGCAGGCGATTGGAACAGTGATTTATTGGACGAGGCGTCAACATTCCCGATGGGTAAATTCAAAGATCAGATTGACGCTGCGACCCGCGCGTTTGACATGATCGTGGCCCCTCGCGCATCAGCCGGTATATTCCTGCGAAAGAAAAACCGATGAACCTTATGAACGCAGCCCGCCGAATTGAAGCGATGTTTCCGGGGTATTTCCAGAACGCCAAACACGACCACAATAAAGATTTTGGCTATCCCGATCATGTTGATTTTGACGCAGCGTACCAGCGATATTTGCGCAACGGCATAGCGTTCGCTGGCATTGAGCAGACAATTCTTAAGACGTGGCAGGACAATCCCGAACTGTGGGAAAATAAGGACGCCAAAGAAACATACGCCGAGAGTGAAATCCGGCAAAAGTTTGACGATTTGCGTCTGTGGCAGAAGTTGGCCGAGGCAGACCGCCGCTCGATGGTAGGCGGTTATTCCGGTCTGATCCTGCGCTATGCCGACGACAAAAGGTTCATCGAGCCGGTTGATATAGTACCGGGCGGGATTGATGGCTTGGTCGACGTCATTCCGGCGTGGGCTGGTCAGTTGACCGTATCTTCATGGGATACTGACGAGATGTCGCCGACTTATGGCGAGCCAACGATGTTCGGGTTTAATGAATCTGCGGTTGGTGACAACGATGACCGCCAAGCCAAAAACCGCAGCTTTGAAGTGCATCCTGACCGCGTGTTGATCTGGTCAAAAGACGGAACAGTCCATAATCGCTCCATACTTGAACCGGGATTCAATAACCTGATCGACATGGAAAAGATCAGCGGCGCGGGCGGTGAGGGCTTTTGGAAAAACGCTAAAAGCGCGCCAGTCATGGAAACCGACGCGGATGTATCAATCGCAGACATGGCAAAAGGTATGGGCGTCGGCGTTGACGAAATGGCCGACAAAATGAACGAACAGGTTGAGGACTTCAACAAAGGCTTTGACGCAATGTTGATGTTGCAGGGCATGAAGGCCAAGACGCTGGGCGTTACCCTGCCGCAACCTGAAGAATTTTTTAATGTGGCGTTGCAGGGCTTTGCAGCGTCAATTGGTATTCCGCTCAAGATTCTGGTCGGGTCACAGTCGGGTGAGCGTGCCAGCACTGAGGACGCCGACGAATGGTCTCGGACCAACATGGCACGGCGGACCAATACAGCACGCCCCACAATCATGGCACTGGTTAAAAAACTTGAGATTGTTCGCGTTTTACCTGAACAGGATTGGCACGTTTATTGGTCGGACCTGACCGAGGCCAGCATGGGCTTGAAAATAGATCGCGCCGACAAAATGGCAGCAATTAACCAGAAGTTGCTAGACGAAGTGTATACAGTTGACGAAATTCGTGAAACAACGGGCCACGGCCCGATTGACGAAATAGGAGACCAGTGATGAGCAAGCACGTTCGCGTCAATATCCGCACAATCGCCAACATGGCAGCAATCCGTCGTGAACGGCGCAACGGACGTGACAAAATTGTCGTGCCGTCTGCAACGCTGCCTGACGGCATTGTGATGAACGGTATCAGCTACCCCGCTGAGGAAATCGAAAAAGGGTTTATGTCGCTGAATAACACCTACGCGCCACTAGGACATCCGACAATCAACGGTATGTTTGTAAGCGCATCGGATCCCGAGGGCATCAATATCGGCTGGATTGGCGCGCATAACGAAAACGTGCGACGTGAGAACGGTCGCGTGCTGCTTGATAAAGTTATTGATGTGGCCCGCGCAAACGAAAGCGTCGGGGGCCGGTCGGTTTTGGAAGCTATTGAAAAAGGCACGCCAATTCACACCAGCACAGGGTTGTTTTGCGATCTTGATGCGTCAACAGACGACGCATATGAATTTATTGCCCGTAACATGGATTTTGATCACGACGCGATTCTGCTGGGTGAGGAGGGTGCAGCCACCCCCGAGCAGGGCGTGGGCATGATGGTCAACGCCAATGGTGAACAGACTGAAATTGACATTATCAATTCCGTGTTTGAAGATTTTGAACGCGAAATGGACTGGGCAGCCGACATGGCGCTCAGAGCAGCCGAAAGGCTAGACCGCGTGCCAGTAATGGAGCGTATCAAGACCGCAATCATGGAAGCCGTGCGCGGCACCTCTGCAAACATAGGAGAAGCAGACATGGATAAAGTTCAATTCGACGCGCTATCCGCTGAGGTCAAAACCCTCACGGAATCGCAAAAAAGCATCGGTGAGACAATCGCCAATGCCGTGACGGCTGCACTCAAGCCTGTGACTGACAATCTGGCCGAAATGAAGGCTAACCAGACCGCCAAAGACAGAGCGGAGTTGGACGGTTATGTTGCCACGATCATCAAGGCCAACATTCTTGACGCTGACTCAGCTGCGGAATTGACGCTCAATGCCGCACGCAAGCTGGCGGCCAACGCCAAGCCCGGAACGGCTGCTGCCCTTAATGGGGCATTTGGCGGCACTGGTCCTGCCGACGACTTCGCAGGATATGACCTCAACGCCGTCATGGATGGCACAGACAAAAAGGCGGTGAACTAAGATGGCCGGTAACACCATTTTCCGAGGGCCGATCACGCATCAGCCCATTTCGGTCAGCAAGCCCGTCGCAGGCGCTTACATGCCCGGCACGTTTGTGGAAGAAACCGCAACAGAGCTTGTCCAGATCACCACGTCGCTGGCCAAGTTGCCGTTGATCCTGTCCACTTTGGACTTCAAGGACCAGACGGTCACGACAGCATATGCCGACGAAGATACGGGCATTGCCTTTGCATTGGTTCCGGGCATGGTTGTGCAAGCGAGCCTTGCCGCCGCGACCTACGCTTTGAATGCACCGCTGAAGATTGCTGCGTCCGGTCGGCTGGCTGCTGCAACAACCGCAGGCGATATTGTCATTGCGTTCTTCAGCGACACACCTGGTGCATATAGCGCAGGTGCTCTGGCCGATGTGATAATCGCCAATTCTTACAACGTTCCGGCGGCATAAGGAGGACACCTGATATGCTTCGTTTTACAGATGAACAGCAGGCTTTTGTTCTGGCCAATCGTCGCCAGTTCAACGCTTCGCAAATTGCCATGGCAGAAAACCATGGTCAAACGCTTATCGGCAATGCACTGCCCCTTCCCAAAGATGTTTGGGGCTTGTGGGACCGTGAGGCCGTAGAGGTCCAGCTCACGACACTTCGTGTGTTCAATGACCTGTCGTCCTCGGTGTCCATGCCAATGCCAATCGATAAGTTGGTCCACCACTTCCAAACCGTGTCTGACAGTGGGCAGGTAAACGTCTCGCTGGATGGCCGTTCAAAGGGCCGCACTGACCAGCCTGTATTTGCCTACCACGGCACGCCACTGCCGATCATCGACAGTCCGTTTTCTTATGGCTGGCGTCAAATGGCTGCGGCATCGAAGGAAGGGTTTCAGCTTGACGCTGCGGGCCGGATGAACTCGATGCGCAAGATTGCGGAAAAAGCCGAGA
>FUWD013179855.1_pt1 | contig 12099 bp, 7 predicted proteins | sample 1063281 | NCBI WGS metagenome assembly FUWD01 (sample SAMEA79048168, study PRJEB19326) | metagenome | biome: marine
CAGTTCCTCCCCTCTCCCAATTCGCTCCAAAGAATATCTGGGTGGCTCTTTGGTTATCCCTGAAGAGAATGCGCTGAAGGAAATGCGTAAGATGTATGCAAAGAAAGAGGCAGACTTCAAGGCTGGGTTTACTAAGGAGGAAGCCTCTTGGAGCAAGTACGGAGTCAAGGTCACAGCCAAGAGCGGTGAGGTATACAAACGCGAGCAAGCTGACAAGAAGCTAGATAACATAGCTAAGATGCTTACAAGCGAGCATTACTTAGATAAGTTTAATGACAACATTGAGGATGCAATGGCCTCTGCCTTCCTTTCAACAGACATGGTAATGGGCGACGTTCCGGTAATCAGGAACCCATCGGATGTTGCAGGTCTAGTCGCTAGCGGCAAGTTAAGTCAAGGAGACTTGTACTGGTCTGCAACCAAGAAGTCTTGGGCAAGAGTTCCAACAGCAGGCCAGCCTCAAGGAAACACTGGAGCCAATGCAGGCCCAACTGCACCGCCTGTTGATGTTGATACCAACACCGCCCTAACTGAGGCGGCAGCTTTAATGGGTAAAGACCCTAGCTGGGCTAATGAAAACAGCAGGAGAGCTTCCGTCTCGGAAATTAGAGATGAAATAAAAAGGTTGGAATCAGTGCTTCGGGACTCAGGAGTTAAGGTTATGAACTACGGAAACGGTGACGTACTTAAGGTTCCCTACGGCTTTAACAAGTCTGAGATTTCAATGGGGGTTGAATCTAACAAGACCAAGGAAAGGCAGTACACCGAAAGGCACTACAAGCCTGATTTTGACACTAGATATTTCACTAGGGACGGAGAGTACACTGAAGGCGAAAGAAACCAGCTCGCTGAAGACTACAAAAATAACTCTGCTACAATAGCATCACTTAAAGAAGTCTTGAGTAAACTTAATAAACAATAACTAATGCCATCACCGCCAGTAGACCCTATAGAGGCTGAGTTCGCTAAGCTCGGATGGACTACACCCTTGCCGAATGAGACAACAGGGTCAGCCAATAGGGTAGACCCTATAGAGGCAGAGTTCGCTAAGCTAGGCTGGACAAACTTTGCTCCAGCGTTTGAGTCAGAACCATCCCAACCAGAGGAACCAGTCGGTGACACTGGCGCACTGGGTCAGTTCTATGGGAGCTTGATTCGCGGTGTCACTGATACAGTTGCGGCCCTCCCTGAATCGCTTGGCTTAATTGCTTACAACTTAGAGCGCAAGCAGTACTTCGGTATGGACGACGACACCGAAGGTAAGACGCCAGAGGAGTGGAGCGGCCTGATGAAGTTGGGCAGCGGCATTAAGAAGTTTGGCCGCGCAATAACCCCCGAAGAGTCCAAGCAGTATGCTGATTCGTTCTGGGCCTCTGATGTTCCGAGCGGAATCGGCACAGTCTTTGGCTTTATTGTAGGTACAAAGGGTATCGGGGCCGGTGTAAGAGCTGCTGGTGGCGGGGCAGCAGCCGCAACTGCCAGAGCAACTGCCCGTGTCGAGGGTGCAGCAGCAGCAAGGACTGCCGCAGGCAAGAAGGCTTTATCTGATGCGGCAAAGAAGAGGGCTATAGCCCGTGGTGTTGCATACGATGCCAGAACAATAACATCGGCAGCAACGGCTGCGACTGGTGCGTCTGTGCAGGCGGTCGAGGGCTGGAACGATGCTTACGCTACGCTCATGGCGAAGGCTAACGCTGAGGGCAGGGACTCCCTGAACGACTCAGAGCTTGACCAAGCATGGTCTGCGTTTAAGTGGAACGCACCGGCTGGATCATTGGAGGCACTGGGAGCTGAAGGCATAGCGTTGAAGTTGTTCAAGAACTTGGACAGAGGCACTGGCGGGGCATTCTCTAGGGGCTGGATACATTTGTTCAAGGAGGCTGGCAAAGGTGCAGCCAGAGAAGCGACTCAGGAATCGGTTCAGACTGCATGGATGAACATGGTTGCCGCAGAGGTTGCTAAGTACGACGACAACAGAAAACTTTACGAGGGAGTAGTAAGAGCTGGCGGTGCTGGCGGTGTTATCGGTGCTTTGTTTGGCGGTGTGATGGGTTCGGTTAACCGTAAGGCGGAGCAGCAAAGAAGGATCGCATCGCTTAATGACCTTCGCGAAAGGCTTATTAAGGGAGGGAACATTGAGACGGCTAATGCTGTCGGCATAAAGTTGCAGTCTGAGATGATGTCGATGGAGGAGGACATCGACTTTGCTGATGCTAGAAGGAAGGTAATCGAGGCAACCGACGAGTGGAGGGCTAAGCAGGAGCTTATTAGTAAGGAGGCATACGATGCGATGCTTAACGCGCAGACCTCTGACTGGATTGAGAATGAAGACGGCACAATTACGCTGCCCCTCTCTGATGGTTGGTCTGTCCAGACGACCAAGCCTGCAACAAAGGAAGAAGTTTACGGCCCTAGAGTCAGGGAGTACGAGGATGTTGAGGTCTACGAGGAAAACTTGGGCGGTCAGCTCAAGCTAGAGAGATTGGACAGGAGGCTTGCCAAGGCAATGGACAGTTTAGCTGAGGTAGAGGGGCTTGGCGAAGAAACCTCAGGCATAGAGGCAGAGATTGATAAGATTCAGGCTGAGATAAATGAGATTTCAAATGAGGACGGCACACTTAAGGAGCCGATACTCATGGTGAAGGCAAGACTTCCTAAGCGCATACAGAGAGACTTTGAGTTCGCAGTCAAGTCCCCATCAGGGGTCATGTTCGGCCCTATGCAGGAGCAACAGGCTTACGATTTCGTTAAAGAGCAGCAGTCATTCATTGATGATACAGCCGATAAGATTCGCGACATGGAAGACGCTGAGATAGATGCTTTAATCGATCAGATCGAGGCGAACGAAGCAGAGAGAGCGCAGTATGACCTCAAGCCGCCAGTCACGTCGGACTTAAAAAGCGTGGGGGAGAAACTTCTTCAATTAGTAGAGGGTGTTAAGAAGGAGGATTGGGATAACGTAGGGGACGGTGACGTAATACCAGTTGATCTTGCTCAATACGCGTGGTGGCACGAAGCACTCGGGGCCACAGGGGGCCAGTTTGTCGAAGGTGGGGTGGAAGCAGTAATAAGGGAAATGGAGGATGGCGACCATGTTGCTGGCCTTCGCGTTACAAACACAAAGAAGCTCAAGCAATTCGCGCAAGACAAAGGCGACGGGGAGATGGACACGATGCGGAAGCAGCAGGAAGAAGAGCTGCAAAGCCGCAGCACTGCGATGTCTGCTATCGGGATGACAACAACAGAGCAGGAGAACTACCGTGGCGGCGATGTAGTTTCTGTTGGCGACCCTAAGAGTGGTGAGAGGTACGAAGTCATTGAGGGGCGGATTGGCGTAGAGATAGAGGAGGGCAAGATGCTTGTCCGCAACCTCAAGACTGGTGAGGAAACCCAGATAGAGGACAGCGGCGACATTCAGGAGGTAATGTCCATGACGGTAGGCGGCAGGTATTTAGCTTCACCTGCTGCTGTAACGAGCGTTGCTGAGGTTGCGGAGACAGGCATTGATCCTGAGCCGTTGCGGCAACCCGACTACAGGTGGACACCGGAGGCGTCCAAGCTAGTGCAGGACAACAAGGATATTTACGGACTCATTGACCCCAGTGGAGACATGAAGGTTGAGTCTGGCATAGTCCCAGAGGACGGGATGAACATAACCGTCACTGATGTACGCAACTGGAAGGTTCGCCAGATGCGAGTGGAGAAGATGAGGCAGGCTCAGGCCGAGTCTATGAAGTTCTTCCCCACATTTGGTGAAGGCAAAGGGGTGTCTGAGACAATAAGCCCAGAGGGTCTTCGTGAGTTAGATGAAGTTAACGCTGCCAGACGTGAGCGGGGGGTAAAAGAAATCACGATTCAGGATGTCCTCCGAACCAGAGAGCTGGCCAACGCAGAGATTGACGCACGGAACCAGATAGAATCTAACAAGGCTTCTGAAGCTAACCGCAAGAAAACAAAAGCAGCCAAGGATAAGGCCAAGAAGAATCAGGAAGAACTTCAAAAGAAAATTGAGCAGATCAACCACCTCAGGTTCTACCGAGGCCAAGACCCAATCAGTGCAAAAGAAGTAGACATTGATTCAATAGGCATACCTGACTCTAAGAAGCAGAAGGCAGAGAGACTGCAACGTCTTACAGGATTACTAAATGCGGAGGACGTTTCTTCTACTGACGCATACCTACGAGAGAAGGTGGAAGGTGAGGGTGTTAAGCGCAACGTGGAACCCAAGGCCACGGGCGAATCCGAGGTTACGTTTGCATCGGAATCAACCGGAAGGGTTATGGGCGCGGAGAGGTTTCGCCTTGAAGGGTTAACACCCATAGAAGGAAAGGCACATGGATACAGGTACAGGGCGTATGTCAAAGGAGACAACGTGTTTTACTCGAACGTCGAGCTGCACCCTGTGTGGACTAGCGGCAAGGAGACGACGGCCATCATAGATAATGAGGTCAACCAGTTGTTTGTTATAGAGCTAGACACGAACGCTGAAAAGGCTGATCAAACCTTGGGAACTTTCGACAAGCCTCTGTCAAAGACTGAAGCCAAGTTAGCTATTAAAGAATTAGAGCAGAAAAGCAAAGGCAGCTACAGGGTTGCGTTCGTTAGTTTACCGAGGATGGTGGAGTACGGCTCTGACTTAAAGAGCAGGAAAAAGAACCTTCACAAACTGATGCAGTCTAAGGTCGTCTCCAACAAGGTTGAGGGCGGGGATGCTCGGCAAGTACCTGCTGCTGGGTTCCTAGATAACGACGGAAAAACTACGCTGATTACACTACGCACTGAAGTGTCTCAGGTTGGCACCTTGATTCAGCAAACTCCTGCGGAGAGCGAGGCGGCGCAAAAACAAAAGAGACTCAAGGAGTTAGAGGAAAGGAAAGAGGCAAAGGCTCAGGCTAGGATCACCAACGCAAGAGGTGAAGTGGTTAAGATCGTAGCTGGGAAAACTAAGGCGTACACAAAGGCAGACATAGATGTTGCTAACGCTTTTAATGAAGAGGTGTTAGACCACATCGTGTCAGGTGGCCGTTATCACGGCCTTAAGTTTGACGGCATTGTGTTAAGTAAACCGGACGCAGGATACACCACTGCCGGTGAGGCGGTATGGGTAAGGGAGGATGCACCCAATAACATATACATAAATCCAAGAGCACTTGGTAAGCATTTCAAAATTGAAAAAGGATTGCTGGTTCCGAAGGATGAAAACGGCAGAAGCGTAGAGAGCGTGGTGCGGGAGGAGCTGTCGCACATGATGGACTTGCAGACGATTAACTACTTAATCAAGAACAACAAAGTTAAGGCTGCTAGCGTTAAGACCTTCCTTGAATCCATCTACAATTTACTTAGCCCTGCTCAGAGGGATTTAGTCGTTACCGAGTACATGGGCCACCAGCTCACTGAACCTGTAGTGGACGCTGAGGCTGGGGTTGTATCGAAGGGGCCGAAACCTGACGAAACCGGATTAAGGAAAGGCTCGCTAAGTAAATCTCAGATAGCAATGGAGGCATTGCGCATGATCCGAGGCGGCAGTGGACTTGTTAAAATTGAAACTGAGGAAGCAGCCAAAAGTAAGCTCCCGTTTTTTAATTTATTTAAGGGGGTTAGAGAGTTTTTTGGGGCGACGAAAAAGGAAGGCCAAACAATAGCCCCCGCCATTAAGGCTTACATGGAGGCGACCGAGAAGTATCTAGTAATTCAGGTTGATAAGGACAGCAAAGAGAATTACACGCGGGTTGGCACATTCCTATCAGCAGAAGCAGATCAGAAGTTTGTATACGTTGAGTCAACTATACAGAGAGACGATCAAGGCAAGCCCAAGCGGTACTACTTCAATGCAACCAATCAGGGTAGGAGAGATGCTGTTGAGTTTGTTAAGCGGGAGGAAATTAAGAAGGGTAACTCAGAGCCTTTGTCAGACAAGGACGCCATGCTCAGGGTAAGGGGAGGGGCAAGCGTTTCGTTTATCAGGTTCGGGTACGATGCCTCTATCGAGGGACAGAGAGACAGGTTCAATAAGCACAGGCAGAAGGCGAATATGCTTCGGGTGTTGCAGACGAAAACCTTCGACAGGTATCCGCCCAGCCCAAGCGTGATGAAGGATATTGATAAGATTAACAGCCAAATTGCTACGGGGCAAAAGATAGACAACTGGGGTACATACGCCCAGTTCAAGGCTATTCAGGAAGCAAGAAAAGTATGGGGGCCAGATGCCTCAAGTGAACTAGATGGAGTCAGGACGTACACGCCGACTAGCAAGCGTTCGCAGGTTGAATCTGGTGGTAAAGTCGAACCCATATCGCACGCAGCCGGTGAGTTGGATGCTCCATCGGAAGAGTGGTACGAGAGGCACATAATCACAAACGTATACAAGGCGTTAGTTAAAAGAAACAAGCTGCGACCGATTTACTTTAATGAAGACAAGTCCAACGCCAAAAGGAAGTCCCGCTTTTTTGAGGGAGGGAGAAGAAGGCTTGGCCGAGGCCAGAAAGAAAGGCAGAGAAAACCTTAGGAGCGCAATAGCTCAGTACGCTGCTGACCGCAAGGGCGGAGATGTATCACAGAAAGGCAGGGCAAGGGCTGACTTCATTGATAAGTTTAAGGTCGAGGGGTCTGACTACGGGGCTGTTATGGTTGACGGCAAGGTGGTTATTAGGCAAGGAGTCAAGATGACCAACAAGTCTCTTGCTGATTTTGTTCGGAAGAACATGGTCGTTGAATCCCAGATTAAGGCGAGTGAATCAGGTCATTACAACATATCAATAGCCTCGCACCCATCTAACTCAAAACTTATAGAGTACGCCAAGGGGTTCAAGGAACACTGGCATTCCCAAAAGCGTGACGGGACTTGGAGACGGGCTATTAAGTCTGGTCAGACTGACGAGGACAGTCATTCTGATGCCGACTTTAACTATGATCAGGCTGAAATCATCATGGACAGCATAGCTGTCAACAGGATGACCCAATCATCTGAGTTCCTAAAGGACGATCTGCAAACCCGCCTTGAAACTTACGAAGAGAATGTAGAAATCATAGAGAGTGTCGGTGAGCCGATACCAGACATGGTGTTCGAGACGTGGGAAGATGCTCAGTCTTGGTGGAGTGCTGAAATTAAAAAAGGGGGCCATCAAGGATGCAGGAGAAATAGTCGTTGAAACTATTGAGGACGGCAAGGCTGTCTTGGTGGAGCAAGAGCGTGAGGGTGTAGACGTATCACCCAACAGGCCGCGCATTCAACACGTTGTTAAGGACACGCCTGTACTTGGTAAGCCTTGGGAAACAAACCCTAAAATATATGACATAAAAACCGGACACGGCGAGACGGAGGGTGAGTATAGGTTCCCGTTAAAGTCAGAGCCTCAAGAGGTTGAGGTTCCGCTTAAGCCTATCTTGGTCGAGGAAAAGAGCGAGAAGTTACAGTACAAAATAGTCGGGGCTACTAGGCCAGTGAGAGACTTGAGCGATGTGAAGCTGACATCAGCAGAGGAATACATTTACAAGAAGTTCATCCACCCTGAAGCCAGAACAGTAAGAACTGCGGAGCAGGTTTCTGATGCTATTGAGTACTTACTGGAGCAAGGCAACGCTGAGGTTGTTGCTCGTGTGGAGGCCAAGGAAATACCTATATTCATAGACAACCAAGGCATGAGGAGAGTCCTGAAAACTCTATTGAGGGAAGAGTTCATGTCTGCTCAGAGGAAGATCAACCAACTCAACGAAGCAGCAGCTAACGGGAACCCAGAGACTTACGGTGCTAACCTGCACGAGCAGCCTGACTCACCTCAAAGCGTGGCAACTAACCCCAACACATCCAGTGATGTCATCAACCAGAACAGTCCTGTCGTAGATAAGAGCGCGAAACTTGGAGTCGATTGGAAAAGCCCATCGAGTTGGTTTGCTTCCGCTACTGATTCACTTAGGAACATGGGCTTAACCAAGCTAGCTGACGCTGTGGACGACTACTACAGGGAGAGAGACATTGTTCAGGGCGCAGCAGAGACGGGACTCAGGGTCATCAAAGAAGGTGGCGTTGAGATGGTCAACGGCAAAGACCAGAACGGGGTTAAGCGTGACGGTATGTTCTTTGACACTGCCAAGCAGGCTGAAGAGTGGGCCAAAGAAAACGGGTGGGACTTGAAGGACGTGTACTACGTCAGGCACGAGGGGTACGGGAGCAGAGAGCTACAGAAGGCATCGTTCGAGGTGAGAGAATACTACGCTCTGCATGAGGCGTCTGGCTCAGATGCAACAGTAGAAGAGAAGAGGGCGATAGCTAAGTACTTCCTTGAGAACAAAGCATCGAAGGCTGCTGTCGATATGATCAAGTGGATTCGCAGCAACGGAAGAACTAGCGGGTATATGCTGGAGGAGAATAATGTTCTCGTTAACGACGAAGGAACTTGGCGTCCGATCACCAACCTGTACGAAGAACATTTCCCTCGCGTGTTTAAGCAGAGGACTTGGGAGGTAATCCACAACCCAGTAGACAACGCTGAAGAGTACAACAGGATGCTTGAGGCTATGGTTGAGGGCGGCGCAGCAGCGAACAAGCACAAGGCAGACAAGATTTTACAAGGCTACATACAGAACATAAATGACGTAGCTACAGGCGGAGATTTCTTCGCCAACATTGAGAAGGCGCGTGGCTTTAAGTTGCCCGACGAGTTCTATGATTACTCAGTTGATGCCTACATGACCTACATACGGAGGTTCAGTGACCGCATCGCTCAGATAAAAGCGTTCGGCCAAGGCAAGAAGGGAACGAAGACTATGTGGGACAAGACCATAGATTCTTATGGTCGCGGCAAAAAGAACATCGAGTTCCTGAAGAACCTGCGGTCATCAATAACCAGATCGTATGGTCAGGACGATTCGGTGATGAACTTCCTATCACGGGTCGGCCTACCTGCATCGGCTGTGACCATGCTATCAGGCCCACTTACCTCCATAAGAAACACAGCGTTCGCATTGAGGGCTAACGCCGAGAGCTTCGGCACTGTTGATACGCTTGTGGTAGCGACGAAGCAACTGATGGACGTGGTTCAAGCGAATGTTAAGTCTGTCTCCGAAGGCAAAGGGCTTACATCATCCAGCATGGCTGACGCAGCTAACCTTAATATGCTTCGTCATGACTTCGTAACCGGACAGATGCTAGCATCATCCGGTGACGATGTTCGGGTTGGCCCTGAAGAGAAGTACAGGAAGAAGATGAAGACAGCTCAGAAGTGGGGCTTGTGGATGATGCGCGTTACTGAAAACTTTAACCGCTCCGTCACTGCGACGATGGCTATGCAGCACTTGCGTAAGACAAGAGAGCTTTGGGCCACTGACCCTGACGGTAAGGATACAGCAAAGCACATGGCTATGCTGAACAGGCTGGGGTACGGGCAGGAGAAGCTGGCTAAGCTGATGAAGGTGGATAAGGATGGAAACTGGGAGCCTGATAGCAGGCAGTTGAAGGAGTACATCATGGACATGACCAACGAGAAGCAGTACGGGTACAACGTGAGGCAGCACCCGCTGTGGATGGACAACCCGTCTGCTAGGATTCTGTTCCAGTTCCAGAAGTGGGGATTCCAGAGGACGAGAGACTTCGGGAAGAACGTGGTGATGCCAGCCTTGGTAGGAACTAAGGTAACTCTACCGGACGGGACAGTTAAAGAGAACGTGAGAGATACGAAGATGCTGTACCGCAACGCCTTCCTGATGATGGGAATGGGAGAGCTATACGCCACACTGTTGCGTGGGTTGTTCTATGATAAAGAGCGGGAAGAGTTTGTTGTTCCAATGTCAGAGCGCAATGAGTCTATAATGCTTGGTGCGTCTGAGCGTATTGTTCGCAACCTAACTTATGATGGAGGGTTTGGAATCATCGGAGACTACATTAACTGGGCTGCTCCATTGGATACACGCCCAAGGAAATGGAAGTCACCACTCCCGACCGAGCCACCAACATGGTCGCTAGCAACTTCATCGCTGAGTGCGGCCAAGGATATTGGTTACATCTTGCAAGAGGACACGCAGATGAATGCGAAAACTGAGGCGGTGCTTTCAGCAATGGAAAGGTACTTGTTCTCCTTCTCGTTGCCCCGAACATTGAAGGGTCTTAGCTACACAACGCAAAGGGCATTGGGAATTGAGAGCTACGGCCTAGCTGTTCAGGACGGGCGAAAGGATGCGCGTCTGCTTCGGGCTGCTGCGCGTGATTTCGCTAAAGCAAACGGGTACGAAGATTCAAGGGTGTGGTCTGGTGAGAAGCCAGTGATGTCAGAGAAGCGTTACCTGTACAACTCACTGAACGAAGCACTGCTGGCAGGGGATTACGAGAAGGCGAGGGTCATCCGAGATAGGATGATAGGTGATAAGACTGGCAAGGAGAGACGCGCCGTGATTTCTGGAATGAAGGCAAGTGTTCGCTCTCGCCAACCGATACTGCTGGATGGCAGACAGCCCGACAGCAAGGCGCAGCGTGAGTTCCTCAGGTGGGTGGCAAAGGAATTGCCTGAGTACGAGGAGCGAATCGACAGGGTGCATGAAACCTACTGGAAAGCAGCGCGGCGAGCTGGCTTGAAATAGTAGCGCATCGTGCGCGGGCAAAAAAAGGGGGCGCGACCCCGAAAGGCCACGCCCCGTGATAGATGCTATCTAACTTTTAGCTTACCTCTTGCGACAGTGTAGTCGATTAGGCTGTCGGCTGTAATCTCCAGCCCTTCATCAATCATCTCGTCCCTTGCAATGCACAACGCAGAAGCGAGTGCAGGATTGGTAGGGATGTACTCGATGAATGCGTCAACATCCGACACTGTTAGTTCCATGTAACGCAGCCTGCAATGGACATCATTGCGCTTTGGTACTTCATCATTGATGGTATCTGTGCAGGTCATTCAATGCTTTGCTCCATTAGGTCTAAGCAGTCCTTGCAAACACCGAGAGGTGCTGCGTTGACTAGCTTCCAAAGGTCAGCGAGGCTGACAGTGAAGTCAGTCTTGCACCCCTTGGCCCTGAGAACAAGCATTCCACCATCCGAAGATGGGGCTAGCCCAGCGATCAAGGTGCGGCTTGTACCGCTTGAGTCCTTGACCACTGCGCCAGTCTCCCTAGTTACTGCACTATCAATGCCGGTCATTGGCCACCTCTTGCAGTGTGTCGTTGACGTTCTGAAGCGTGACGTGAAGTGATAGCATAGCTAGACGTAGCTGGTCTTTAGTGACCCTGCTTGACTCGTCGTTGCATAGCTCATCTACTTCGCGTGACATCCTTGATGTCCTGTTGTCACACATCCTAGCCTTGATGATGTAGTCAGGCTTAGCCGCCCAGTTCTGGGCCTCTCGTATGTCGCCCTCTGTTGCCCAGCCTGTGACCCAACAACGCCTAGCGTATGAGTCAGTGCCAGACGACACGAAGGTTCCGTACATCTTGCCGCCACTGTTAGGCTCACTGCCGAAACCCCCGCCACTACACCGGAACAGTGTAGTGGGGGAGTCACAGGCAGAGCGGTCTATCATCACCATGTCGCCATCCCTAAAGGTGGCTTCCTTGATCTTAGCTTTTACTCCGCTCATATATCCTCCTAGCTTGCGTAGCTTGTGTGATGTGACTCACTGTTCTGCTGCACAACCCTTGCAACATAAGGTTGCGGTGTTGGCAGTGGTGGTACTGGCAACGGCGGCAGACCTGCTGTCAGGTTGGTGCTTGGCTGCTCAGTGTTGCGCGATACGGCGTGGCGCATCTTTTCTTTCTCTACCTTCCTGAAGTACAGGACATAGCCTGACTCAGTTTGAACAGCCTTAGACCTGAACCCTGTGTCTGGGTTGTATAGTTTACGGAAGCGGAAGATAGCCATGCGTAGTAGCTGCGCTCCCTTCGGCCCGTCTACTGGTACGGCGGCAACTTCGCCTTCCTTCAGCAAGCATAGCTGCTTGTATACTCTGGAGGCTGGCGTGTTGAGACGCTTGTCCTGCCTGTTGACGTTCTTCTTCGGTGCTTCAGGCCACTCTGTTTTGTTTACGATGTATTCTGTCATGTTTTTACTTTGTGTTTTGTTTGGTTTTGTTTTGAACCGCAGCACACCAGCACTGCCCCATGATTAAACACGGGACAGCACTG
>FUWD013172488.1_pt1 | contig 12089 bp, 38 predicted proteins | sample 1063281 | NCBI WGS metagenome assembly FUWD01 (sample SAMEA79048168, study PRJEB19326) | metagenome | biome: marine
GATACGTCAGCCATCCACTCTGCTCCGGGCTTGCCACCAGAGATGCGAGACCAACAGCGTTAGCTACGCTACCCTGCCTGGCCTGAGCTACCAAGGAACGCCTTGATTTCGTTAGCCAATGAAGCCGCATCGCCACCCTTAGCAGCTGCAATCTCTTAGCAGCAGGTGACTGTGTAGCTGCAGCAGGAGCTACAGGCTGAACGTCGAGTGCGTCAGGGTCTGGCTCGCCAGTAGCAATAGAGAACGTCAACAAGTTAGCAATCTTCTGCGCCTGAGTGACAGCCTTACGACCACCCTTATCACCATTGTCTGCACCTTCAGCAGTTGTCTGGACAGAGAACTCTGACCCATCTTCCGTGCTGATGTATGTAGTCTCAAGAGTAACAACAGTAAGTGCAACACTACGGTTCGCACCAATCTCACGAGTAACCAGCTGGTGGTCAATAATACGAGGTCGCACAATCACCTTGTGCTCAACAAGTAGCTTGCTGATAACGGCGAGGATGTCGTCGTTTGCTACGAACTTGTAGCTACCCTGCGATGAAGGCCCGATACCATTCTTTGGAATAGTTCCGACACCTGCCTGAATTGCTGCGATAGCTGAATAAATCTTGGGTACTGCCACTTTGGTTCCTCCTTTAGTTGATGTTGCTTCTGTCATTATCTGTTCTCCAAACCTTCTACAATTCCACGAATTAATCCTGCCACAAGTAAGATAACCATTAAGCTACCATAATCTACCGGCTCAGCCAACCATTCAAACATTACTTATTCTCCAATCCTTGCACACGTTGCTCTAATTCTGCAACTCTATCAAACAATTTATTGAGACGATTAGGAACAGGTTTATCTACCCAATCATTAATCTCTGCATCCCATACTCTATGTAAGCCTTCTTCTGGAGCTAAATGTAAAATAAATCTCCACTGCTCCTTATCTTTCTCATAACGGTAACCATGTTCTTCTTGTCCGTCTTTGGGGTTACTCGGAAATACTGGTCCAGCATATGCCATTACTTCTCCTTCCCTGCCCATCCGTCACCCTTGAAAGTGACGGCTCCAAGTTGTGGTTTACGTCGCATCCACTTCTTACAGTGTGAACACTCTACCACAATTTCTTCCGTAATTCCGTGCTTCACATTCTCAGTGTAGCCACAGTCACAAGTGTATAAATACTCAGGCATAATTACACCTCACTTACTGCTTCAGCTTTTACTTTATCAAGCCAACGGTCAAACGCATCCTTAGTTACTGATGGAATCCATTCATCACCGATTCCCTGTATCCAGTAAAGAGGCTCATCTGAAAAATATTTGCGCACTACTTCTGTTGTAGGTGTGTAATCACTCATTCTGTTTCTCCCTGTCCGTAAGGGTTGTGTGCGTTTGGCAAGCCTGCGTAATTGTCAGCGATGCTTTGCTCGTAACCTTCTTCCCATGCGTCGGCTTTTACTTCAGCAAGCCAACGGTCAAGGGCAACGTGTTCCCTAAGTCCGTCCTCGGAGCGCATCGGTGTTCCTCGCCAGTGTGCTCGGTACACTTCTTCTGTTGTAGGTGTGTAATCAGTCATTAGTTGCTCCACTAACTCTGAATGGTGGCGTACCGTCAGCAGGGATAACCCAATCGTCAGCCATAATGTCTCCCTCTTTAGGTATGTAATCAGACACTACCGTACCACCTTTCGGTAAGGGTTAGGGTTCCAGTCCTTCAAGTAAAGACCAGCACCTGCGGAATTGTTAGCCTCAAAGCCCTCCTCAAGACCTTCTTCCCATGCTTGTGCTTTTACTTCATTAAGCCAATCCTCAATTATAGCTACATCGAAATGTCCATCAATGCAGACATAACCGCCACTTTCCGACTCAACCCAAGCGCTTTCATCAGCACTCCTAAACAACTCAACAATCTGTTCAATCATTACCGAACCACCTTCCCGTCAATATAAACCTCGCCACCCCAAACACCAACTACAGGCTTGTAAGCAGCTGCAAATCTAGCGCACTCTACCAACATAGGGCAACCCTCACACAACTTGTATGCTTGAGAAGCAAACGGAACATTATCCTCGTCATAGTCAATGTAAGGCCCAGGATTCTGGTAACACTTCGACTTAGTTCTATCAAACTTAGCCTCAAGTGGCTCCCAAGCTCGCTGGCTACGCTTGTTCAACTTCAGGTAGTTCAGCCCAGTGTACTTACCTTGCGTGCCCTCAACCTCGGTAGAAAGAATCTGGTCGTACCGTTCCGCCCTCGTCTTATCGCGCTGTCTCAGATTTGCCCGCCTAGCTGCAGCCATGCCAGCCTCGGTACGGTGGTATCGTGCGTTACGTTCAGCATCCTTAGCCTTGTGGCAAATCTTACAACGAATAGTGTAAGACTCTAACTTAGCTCGCTTCTGATAATGAACATTATCGCCCTCAATCTTGTGACCCTTCTCACAGAAATCCCCAAGCTCAACCTTCTTACCCTGTGGCATCTAGCTCCTCTCCTTCAAAATCTTATTCATACGAATTGCATCGTTCATCTGTGACGATAGCACGCCAGCATCATACGTGTCAAGTGCAACAATCTCTACGCTACGCACCTGCCGTGTCTGCCCCTGCCTCATCACTCTAGCCATAGCCTGCTCATTCAGTAAGCGATTATCTGAACGCGAAAGCCAGAGTACATTACGAGTAGCATGTTGTAACCCATCCACGCCTTCAGCAATCGCACTAGTAACAGCAACAAGGTAATCCAAATTACCGTCAATGAAATCCTTCTTTCTATCTTCACGCTCATCCTGTGACACGTTGCCATGCCATGCTGCAGCTCGCTCGCCCAGCCTAGCAACAACTACGTCAGCAAACTTACGTGAGTCGGTGAGGATAAGCGCAGGCTCGCCATCCCATTCGTCATTTAGTACATCGAACATAGCGTCAATCTTGCTCGACTTGCAGTCATCATCAAATGTGACTTCACCTTCTTCGTCAACACTAAACATGCCCAGAGTTGCCTGTCGAAGCCGAGCACGTAACGAGATTGGAAACTCGACTACTAGCGGGTTACCTTCTACCCAAGTAATCATGTTCTTCTCCAACTGATTGTATGCTTTGCGTTGCTGTGCCGACAACTCAATGTAGCGGATGCTTTCATCAAGTGCCACATCAAGTTCAGACTCGATGCGAATGTAGCAGGGCAGACTGTTGAAGTATGCACCTGGTCTAAGCTCGCCAGCAATCTTACGATTACGTGGAGCGAAGTGGTCATACACTGTCCTACACCATGTATCTACCCAGCGATTGTAGGAGCGGTCAATCTTGTCTGGCCAGAGCCAGCGTGTCACTGCCCATGCTCCCTCAAACGAATTGCCTGTTGGTGTACCTGACATGGACATCTTGAACCTGCCAGCGATTTGCTTCAAGGTTTTATATGTTTTGCTTGCCCTGTTCTGCCCACGGTGGGCTTCATCAAACAGCACCATGTCTGGTACTTGTGACCACACCTTGGTTGGTGCTTTGCCATCCCAGCCGAGGCGTACAAAATATTCGACACCTACAAAGTAGACACCGGGCAACTGCCACTGCCAGTCATCTAGTGCCCGCTTGCCATCCTTGCTTGAGCTAATCCATTTGAATGGTAGGTCAATACCTTGCCGTTCAAAGGTTACCTTCCAGCCGAGACGTGTGCCTAGTGGTGCGATGAGTAGGATTGTTTCAGCTTCCAGCTCACGAGCTACCTCAACTGCGATGAGCGTCTTACCTGCACCCATGGTGCTACCGTTTAGTGCAGCCCGTGTGGGTTCTCCGGCGATGCGTTCAATCGCACGCTGTTGTAAGTCAGTTGGTGTAAGCTTATCCATCAATCCTCCTTGCCTATGTTGTGTACTTTAATCTCGACCATGTAACGGTCACTATCTTTGCCGTTCTGATAGATGAGTACCATGCCTTCCTTGCGGTAGTACATGGGGAACTCTTCGAGTAGGTCATCTTCTACATCTTCACGAAGCAACATTAGTCATCGTCCTCATCGTCTGCCCCGAGGATGCTTGCCATCGAAGCTACCATTGCGAGTGACTGCTTGTCTTGTTGTGCCACCTGCAACAGTCCAAGCTGTACATGGTGTGGCAACCCGTCAGATGTTACTGTAACGTAGCCGTCAGTCAATCCACTGTCGTGGTTTGGTGAGGAGATGGATGCTATCAGAATCCAGCCGGTCACGAATGAATCTTCGCCACCGTTACTCTTGATGTATTCGTCTAGTGCGTTGTCAATACCTTTTACTTCAGCCATTCTAATCTCCTAACCTCCAGTGTCAAACCGGACAGTACCGTCCGGCATGACAACATATGCATCATCTTCGTCTTTATATCTTGAATGCCCAGTGCTTGTCAGGGCAGTAAAGAATGTTGTTATTGCCAATGCTAATACTGGAATCCCAAAGACTACCAGTATCATCCATGCTATGAACTCAAGCATTCAACCAACCAACTAACTCTTCATAATAGTAGCCGTCAGTCTTGCCGTCAAGTACAGCCACTGCATCGTTACGAACAGTGAAGTCCTCATTCCATAGCGCATCTTGTGCCGTGAACAATACTCGACCATCATCCAATGTGCGATAGTCAAGCAATGCCTGACCGTTATACTTCATCGGCCCGTGGTCAACATAGTTGACTGCAACCGTAGCGAAGCCACGCTTCTCATACACACCAGCGAGCGGGTCAGAACCAACAACTTCAGCAACAGCTTGTGTACGTTCCAGGCTCGCCTTCACCGTGTTGTAATCCTTCGTACCCAAAGCCCGCAGGATAGCTGCTTTAGATTCGCCAGCATCCACGGCATAGCGTACTGCAATGTCTACCTGTGTCTGCAAGTTAGCCAGCTCGCTTCGCATCTGCTCACGCAACCTAGCCTCCAGTGTGGTGCGAGCCAGCACATATGCTTGCTTCGCTTTGCTCACTGCATCTAGCTTCTGTGAAAGTTTAGTCATCATCCCACTCCCTATCATCTTCAGGCATTGGTACTTCAAACTCAAACGATTCAATGTAGCCACACTTAGGGCAGGTCAGTTCGCCACTGGCTACACCGCTTGAACTTACCCAAGTATCGGGCAGGTCAATGTAGTCAGCAAAGTCACACTGATTCCAGTCACCCTTGATATCATCTTTCACTACAGCCCACGTGTTGTCGCATTCATAATACATTTCCAAATCCTGCTCACTACCATCATTGGCAGGGTTGTGTGTCAGCCATGAATCATAACTCATATCAAATCCTCCACTCTGTTACTATCGCATTCACTATACTCAATGTCTCTACACTATTAGTGAAGCCTCCGTTGTAGTCAGCGAGCACCGACTCTATCGCATCCATCGGTGCTCGCTGTGTGTCCAGCCCTGTCATGTCAATGGCTGGCATACTTGCTCACGATGCCACGAACTACGAATGTGCGTTCGCTATCTAAGCAGCTCTCGACTTCTTCCCAGTCAGCCATCGTCCACTTGTCTGTGTCAGCCATGATGTAGTCATCATCCCAGTGACCGTATGCTCCTTCACTTGTGAAGTAATACATTACACCACCTTCCATTCGCCAACAGTACGACCTGCATCAGACACGCTGGCAAACAATCCATGCACCAGAATGGTATTAGGATTGTCCAGCTTGTCAGCTAGGCTACGCAAAGCTGTTGCAAGTTCTTCTTTCTTATCACCAATCAGGTCAACCTTGATGCCCGACACTGGTACTACACGTCCACTTGTATTCATTACTTGCCTCCATCTCCGTGGCATTCGCAGCCACATATATGATTAGTAATCTCCACGATACACACATCGTGTTGGTTTGTCAAACACCAGCCATGCTTGCTAGTGCCCAATGAGTTCGCGCTCCATAGCGTAACGCTTTGCAGACCCAGGCTCATACGCATCAACCTGCTCTTGTGCGGTCAGTTTGAATGGGTCAGCTCGGTAAGCACCTGCCCACTTCTTAGCCTCTGTGTCTGCCCAATCCTGCCAGCATTCGTAATGATACTCACCTGAATCATCAGCGTGAATGTCATCCAGATACTCAAGCACGATATCTTTATCGCAGATACCACAACTGTATAGTTCCTCGCTCATACTAATGCCTCCAAATATCTCGTCACCTTACGGGGAATGTTCTTGTATACATCTAAGAAACCTGTTGGGTCAATCCAGAAATCTGAATCTCCTGCATAATCTCCACCCTCATCAGGGCTTTTACCCAACGTCAGCATCCCTGCTTGCGCCTTGTTCAGCCAGATGGTTTGGAATGGCAGGTCGTGGTGTTCAAAGTCTACGTCATCATAGCATTCGTAAACGTCAATACGCCAACCCTCAGTTGCATAATCTGTGTGATAGCCAAGCGCATCCCACACATTCAAGTCATAAACTTTCTCACTCATTACGCTACCTCCTCAATCTCTTCAATTTCTACGCTGTCTTGACATTCTCCACCAGTCTGTGTGCCATTGTCAAGGTTGTATTCACCAGCCCAAAACTTTTCACGGGCATCGTCATACGAATCAGCCTCAACTTCCATACGATACCAAACCTCTTCAGTCCATTCAATCTTGAACTTACCCATCACTTGCCTCCAATCACTAACAGAATCCCACCCATGAACAGGATAGTTACCATACATCCGAGAGTAGCACCGACTAACATCAGTGTCAAGTCGTGCTTCTCCCACTTCTGTGGCTTCAACTTCTGCACACTATCAACAACCTCAGTAGCCCGTACCGGCTCTGCAAACCCACGCTCAGCCATTACCACCCTCCAGCCATCATACGTTGGTGCTTCATTGCTTCACGATACCCATCAGCATAAGCCTCTGCATATTCCTGCTCAGTCATCACTCACCCACCATCTCATAGTAACGCTTGAAACTATCTGCCTGTTCCACAACCAAATCTATAATCGCACTAGCAGAAACATATGCATAGTCCTCATAGTCTTGGCAAATCAGCCAGTCATCGTGGCTAAAGAAATCAGTACAAGCATCAGCCACCTCAGCCAAATCCTCCACCGTAGCCCCATCAGGATAGTATGAGAACACACTATCCAAACCAAACTTATCTGCAACCTCATCTAACTTCATGCCACACTCTCAATCCGGAACTCATCAGTTCCATTAGCCAACACTTCTTGATACTCTGCCTCATCCTTGAACCAGAAGAAAATCCCGTCATCATTACCGCCATCGTACTCACCGATAGCAACAGTCGCAAACATCCCGTGCCCAAACTCTCGGTCATCAGGGTAATACACAATCACATCAAACATCTTCATCAGTCATCCTCCAAACATTCCCGGCACAGATAGCCATCAACATATTGAACAATCTCCCAGCCCTCAAGCCAGTCCTCGCAGCTACTCGAATCAACATGGGCAGGAATCCTATCCACCCACAGGCTAGAACCTGGTGCAGTGTCACGCCCACAGTGTGTGCATTTGTCACCAATATCTAACACAATCTTTCCGATATCGTTTAGTGTAATCATCTGCCTACCAAGTCCTCCCAGTATTCATCATCCTCAATCATCTTCATCCTCCAATGAGTTCTCGTATTCATGCAACCCTTCACGCCATGCGATGGGGTCAATGTTCTTCAGTGCCACTGACGTAGCGTAATCGTAAGCACCGATGCGCACCTCGCCATACACTTCATCAAGCCACTCGTTGTAAGCCTCTTCCAATTCCCACTCACTCATTACTCGTCCTCCTCTTCCGGTTCGTCCTGCTCCTCGCATTCGATGCTGTCCACAGTGCCACAGTAGTAGTACTCCTCGTACTCCCAGCCCTGCTTCTCAGCTTCCTCGAACGTGTCAGCTTCGACCTCGTACTCGTACTCAACAACAACCTTTACATTCCATGTAGCCATTCTTAGTCCTCCAATTCGCTAACTTGCCAAACAACACCAGTAAAATCTAGGTCAGCCTCCATGTCACGGCGTGATTCATACCAGAAACATCCGATGCCATCAGGTGTCCAGAAATACTGTCCACTTTTCTGTTCATAATATGGTCGCTCAACAACCAAGTCACTACGTTTGAACATCACTTCTCCAATCGCTTCAGACACACCGGACATTCCCACATCCGGCGTTTGTAGAATCCGTCATAGTATGTGTAAGCCCGGTCATGCTTACAGTCAAGCACTGCATTAGGCAAGCTAACACTCCAGCTCAGACATCAAGTCGCCACCCACAGTAACCACCCGGAATGCTGCATACAATTCCGTGTGTGCCTTCATGTTCCACAGAAACTCCATGCGCTCCTCTGCCTCGCTCAAGTTCTCGAACTCAATCCCGTTACTGTAGTAGCGAACTTCGCCCTCAGCAGTTTCAATCTCAACCTTATACATTCGCAATCTCCTTTGCCTTAGTGAACTTGTATGTCGCACCCATCGGTTCGTCATGTGAGTATCGTCTCACAACAATCTCATCCGTGTCAACTTCAGCCACCAGACGGTAGTCTCCGTTGATACTCAGCAACCCCCAAGCCTTGTGGCTTTCAGTTACTCCAGCCCCAGTGCCGTGTGTCCAGCCTAGGTTAGTTGCCTCAACCAGTAGCTCGTCACCCAAGTCCTCGAACGCCAGCACAAGTTCATCCTTAGCGTCAGCCCACTCGAACTCGTCAAGCTCGTCACTAATCTCAATCGTATAAGTCATTACTTATCTCCCAACTTCTCAATGATTACGTTCGTCAACTCAGCCAGCGAATCCCAGCTATCCCACTCAATCACAACGGTCTGTTCCATGTCAAATCCCTTTCGCCAAGTTCGTCAATATCCGTAGGTCAGATACCCAATCTGCAATGTCTACGTCACCGCCAGTAGCTACTGCCCCAGCAATAATGTCTCGCTCTAGTTCGTCAATGTAATCAGCCATGTTTCAATGTCCTCTCAATACTTTCAGCGATAGCAATCTCGCTCATGTCCAACACTCCACCATGTACCGAATCGAATCGGATAGTGTCACGCTTCCAATGTCCCACAATTCTTTCCAACAGTGCAACTTCCTCCTCAGTAAAGCCATACAAAATCTTCATTACGCTACCTCCTTAGCTTCTGCACAATAGCCACACACTTCAGGGGTATGTGACATCTCGCTGTTGTAATGCGCACTCCAAGTCTGCCCCAGCTCCTGCGCTTTCGCTTTCAGTTCGTCAAGTTCACCAACATAGTAGGCGTAGTCCTGCTCCCACTCAAAGTATGTCTGCAATTCATACACCGCATTCCAGATAAACTCTGCCGGAATATCCCAATCTGTAGCGTAGTAATCTACACAAACGTGTTCAGCCTCGGCAACTACGTCACCCAAGTATTGCTCATCAAACACGGGATAGTTAGCCCAGCCCTGCTCAAGAAACTCCAGCAACTCTGCCAGTTTCTCAGCCAGTGTTTCATCTTCTGTAACTCCATGCTTCAAGCAAGCTTGGTCACCCAAACGATATACTCTCTGCACCATAACAAGTTCAGGATAGTTCTCCACAACATACTTGATATTGGCTTCACCAATAAGCCCAAGTGCATAACCTGCTGAACAGAACTCGCCCAGCAAGTCGTCAATCTTATCTGCCAATTCTACGTTATACATTATGCAAACTCCCCTACTAGTTCCACTGTAATTTCATTAGGTTCAGGATATTGAATATCCGATTCCACCAACTGCTGGTGTGCCCGCTCCACTGCCAGCTCCTCACTCTCAGCAAACACCGCCATACCTATATAGGCATAGTCAAACACAAACGTCACCTGATAGTCAAATAAACGCCCCACAATTACCAACCCCTAGTCCACTCGGTGCTAGACAAACGCCCAGCATATTCCTGCACAAACTCGTAATCTTCCAGCCAATCAGACATTGCCGTATCCTCTCTCTAAAGTGTGGTCATACCATGCGTCACTGCGTGGATTCATCACATTCTGCCCACAACTAGGACAATTATTTCCCTGTAAAGTTCCCTCAAAACCTGTCGTTCCACAATAAACCTGCATTACTTCTCCAACTTCTCGTCAAGCCATAAGGCTACAGACAGCCCCACAGTAAACAGTGTGCTCAATACTACGGGAAAGAATATAAACCCCGGAATCACCCAATCATAGATTGTTACTAGCATTACAACCCCCAAGCCCGGCGGACAATATTCTGCAACCGGCTAGTAGTCTTACTGTAGTAATCAGGATTCACCCACTCCACTGCCCCACCGGGAGACTGCACTACCTTAGCGATAGTAGTCCAGTATGAGGTAACTATATAGTTCTCCCCCAGCCACTGCCCAAAGCATGAGTTGCCTTGAAAGTTCTCCCGGTTACGAATAGCAACCTCCACTTGTGCATAGTTCAATTTAGCCATGTTAGTTCTCCTCACAATCGTATAGTTTCTGCCCAGTCCCGGTGATTGCTACATAGCAACCCTCCTCATGTCCGGGCTTGTCACAATCCTGCCAAATAAGCATAATCTCCTACTTCCCTGCTGGAACTACTGGCAGACACTTATCGTTCTCCCAATCGTAGATTTCTTTCTCACACAACACTGCCCCAACTATGTTGGCACTGAGCTGGTCTGCTACCCAAACCGTGTTGTCAATGTAAAGCGTAGCGTCACCGCCAGCCCCACTCTCAACCCACATTCCAAGGCTACGTTCAACCCCACCATTGAAAGCTGTAGTCCAGTAATGTTCAGAAACTGCCGACACAATCCTATCCTCGACAATATCTGCACTGTAATCTTCCCCGTCACGGCATAGCGGAATAATGTCAATGTTACCGATACCGACCTGAAAACCTGACACATAAGACTTGTGCAAAATCTCCCACTCATAATTAGTGTTCGACACTGTATAAGTACCCCCACTAGTACGCTTAGCGAACTCTACAAACTCTCCGATATTCATTACAAAACCTCAACTTCTACGATAGTAACCGACCCGATATTGTATTCAATCGCCAGCCATTCATCAGCCAGCAAAGCTCCCTGCAAGTCATACCAACTCCGGTACAACCCAGAATATGTTTCACCATATTCCCCCACAGCTTGATAGACAACTTCCATTAGCCCACTTCCTCCAGCCACTTATCCAGATACTTCACATTATTCTCAGACCGTAGGTCAAGCACAGCTTGCCCAAACTCCTCCACCGACAAATTCCCTGCCACAAACTCCAGAGATAACTCTGCCACGCCACGGTCAAAAGACACTGCTAAAGCAGAAGCCCAAGCTGGCATTTCGTCAAACGGGTAACCTGAATAATCCACAATATCCTCCAGAATGTGTAGGTAAAACCTACCATAAACCTACTATAAAACCTAGTGTTTCACATAGGGTATTTCCCCCAGTTTAGGGGTAAAACACAAACTTACAAAATCAGGGGTATCCAACTGCCCAGTATCTAGGCAGAATCCTGCTATGAATTCCCACGTCTACTTATAACAGAAACTATATAACTATAATAGTATTATAGATATATATTAGTATGTTTGTATAAGCCACTTCCCCACAAAATCAACTGCCCACAAAATCAACAGAAATATCCCAGACCAAAACACCCAACGAACTGTAGTTCTCACCATTAGAATCTTCCCCCATTCTTGCTATAAGCAGACCTGATAGTTCTGCGCTGAATCGAGATAGCCTTAGCCTTCCCGGTACGATTAGAATCCTGACGCTTTTTAGTAGTAGACATAATTCTCCCTAGTTCTTACCAATAGTGACAATACGGGCAGTGCCCCCGTCACGATAAGTATCCTCCATAAACGCTTGCGCTTTACGGATATTCTGAAACACTCGCTGAGTTGCACGAGCGTCACCGAAAAGTTCTGATTCCACTACGATAGACATAATTCTCCCTAGGATTAGGATAGATACGGGCGTATCTGTGCCGTGCCCGGGAATTGCACCCGGGTTACTGTCTGTCACTCCCCTTGTCAGTTCAGTGCTGGGACTCTGGCATACTAGATACCTATGCCCACTTACACACTCCCTCCCGTGAGGTGAAGCGTGGACTAGTAAACACTAGTCACGGCTATTTTCGACAATTCTCCCAAGACCGTTCTTTCACTCTACTTATCCCACGGATATCTATCACATAT
>FUWD012864619.1_pt1 | contig 12084 bp, 15 predicted proteins | sample 1063281 | NCBI WGS metagenome assembly FUWD01 (sample SAMEA79048168, study PRJEB19326) | metagenome | biome: marine
GCACTACCGACTAATGCTTTATTGTCCATTACTTTTTAGTCAACTCTGCTCTCTCTTATTAAGAAGTCTTGCCACATTGGTTTGATCATTTTATAGTTTTCATCTACCTTGTAAGTTACCACTGCGAGACTTGCGTTCATTTGATAGAGTTGGTAACTTCCCCAACTCAGTAATGCTAAGGCTATAACGCCAACTACTTGATCGGGTTTCATGTCGGATAAGAGTCCCAAGATAATTCAAAGTGTGGACCATCAGGAAAGTTTTTCCAGTCAGCACCACACGTGATGTCTATACCTAACTCTTCTGCTGCTGCTTTCATTGCGTCTACGATAGGGTAAAAGTATTCCCAGTCCCACGACACAGGATAAGGCACTAGGTCTACAGCGTGTCCTGTTAGATGTCGTGAGTTCATAGTAGTTGACTTACCTGTCTTCACTAGTTCCCGTTGACGGTTGATGTGTCGTATACCTTCAAGCACAGAGAAGTCTTGCTCAGACAACTCAATAGCCCGTGATACTACTGCTACCATATCGGGGTGAACACCCGACAGCTTTTGTTTACTTCGTGTTCCTAGTTGGTATCCCATAATATCCTCGTTTAAGATGGTTGCGTAGGCCAAGTTGGGTTACTTGGGTCTGTTGTGTTGGCAGGTAGGTCACGTAAAGATTGACGATACGTGGCCCACTCTTGTTTCTTAGTGTCAGACAAAGGACTGTCGGGTGATTGCGTCCAGTCAGACTGAGCAAGCAATAAGTCCCTGTTTGATCTCAGTCTAGGTAGCAACCAAGGCTGTTCGTCCTCTAGTTTCTCTGCGTCTGTTTTCTCTACTAATGTACCATCGACAATTTTATATGAAGTTAAATCTACTGGACATTCTAGTTCAACTTCAAATTCAGTCTCAGGGTCTTTAATATCCGATGGTGTATTGTCTTCGACTGCCCCACCACGAAGAATTTTCCCATTTGCGTCATGTATAATAAAGTGTCTCATTTAACGCTCCAGCTTCAATACGTTTACCTTGAAATTCACAGCTTGAATTGAATTAGCTGTACTTTCATTTGTGTACAAGTTCACTGTGAGTGCCAGATTACCTGTCGCTGTTGCCGTAAATACACCGCCGTAGTGAAGGCCACCGTGATAAGTCGATGTGCTTGGGTAATTCAGAGCAGTCAGTGAGAATGACGCACCATTAAGAAAGGTGTACATTGAGAAGAAGTCACTGCCAGTCGTCCAATTTGCCAAATTAAAATATGCAACTTCAGTAGAAATGTAGAACTTATCGCCTATAGTTGCCGAAACTGTATGGGAAGCAATCTGCGCTCCAAACGGCGAAGCATTACTTCCGTAGCCACTTGATGTCTGAAACCTGTTTTGCCCAGAGACAGCGTTAGCTGCAATCTCTGCTGTATCAACCCCACCAGAAGAGATGATCAAAGACCCACTACTGTTCTGCAACTGAGAACCAGTTAGTTTGATATGGTCAGCCTCTAATGTACCAGCAGTAATATTGGTTGCATTAAGGTTAGTGATACTTACGTTATTACCATTAAGTGTACCTGTCGTAATGTCGTCAGCAACTAGGGTACCACGTATGGTAGCATCCTGAAACTCTGCATTTCCTGTGGCACGTTCTATTTTCCAACCAGAGGTACCAGCAACGTAGTTGTCACTCTCTAGGTCAGCAGTAACCTGAATTGCACCACTAGGTGTCGTAAAGACAATAGTTTGTGCAGAAGTTACCCCATCAATAGTAACAGTAAAGTTTGACGACCACTCTTTTACACTTGTATCTGTAATTTCTACAGAAGGTTGCGTGAGCGACCAACCAGATGTCAGACCTGTAAAGGACGCAGTAGATACATTGTAGCTGGTAGCAGAAGGTGTGCTAGGCGCACCAGACTGTAGTGTTTGATAGAAAACCTTACCAGTAACTACAGTGTCTCCTGTAGCACCATCGTCACCATCAGCACCATCAGCACCAGCTTGACCACTTGGGTCAGTTAAGGTTGTACCGTTAGCCCCCGATGAAAAACCAGATGTGTTTCCAGTAAAGTCTCTAGCTTTTACCCAGTAGTATCTGGTAGCTTCTTCTGGTAGACCCCCATGAACAAATGAGGAACCAGATGCAGTACCTAACAGTGTAGCAGTACCTGAGTTGTTTACTGTGTTAACGTAAACCTCTACATCTTTAAAGTCATTGTCTGTTGGGTTAGTCCAACTAACGATATTAGACCTAAAGGCAGATTCTACTGAGGTGCTTGTAGGTGCAGAAGGTGCAGTAGTATCAGCAGTGATAGTAACAGTTGTAGAACTAGTATCTGAAGAGATGCCTAGTCTGTTTCGTGAACTAACTCTTAAGTCGTAGGTGTCCCCTACTTCTACACCAGAGATACGATAGAACTGGTTTGTAGTGACGACAGACTGATAGTTTGTTTCACCTGTACGTTTCCACTCTAGGACGTAATCATTGACTAAACTGTCGTCTGTGACAGTCCAAGCAACCTCTGCATTAACTACAGTTGTCCCGTCCGACTGAATAATGACCTCAGTTGTTGGGCTACCATCGAATGTAGGTTGAGGGGAGAAAGTAAACTTAGGTAAGTTTGTGTTGTTTAAACTAAAGCCCTCTTCCTCTGCATTCCAGTCGTAAACAGCAGCAGAGGTTTCCTTAAGTGTTAGGTCAACTTGTAGGTCAGCAGCATCACCATAAGCAAACTTCCAACCGATAACCTCAAAGGTTTTATTAGTCCACCCAAGACGTGAGTTAGTCAACTTGATTGTGTCGCCAACTTGTACTTGGAAAGCCTTAAGTCCAAAACGTCCAGATACAACAATTTGTTCTCTAGCCTTGTACAAGGTTTGTTTGGCTAGGCGTTGCGCCATTGCACTGTCAGTAGTAAACGGAAGGGGTAAGTCCAGTGTATTACGGTCTCCACCATCCTCTGTCTCAAACGTAGTTGAGGTGATCATTGGATAGTCTGAGGGAACCCAATCTTCACTAGGTGCTTGGAATTGACCTGTAACAGCATTGAAGATGTCACGACGAGAAGCCTTAGTATCAATAGACAGAGAACCACGTAGGTCGTCCTCATCAAAACCTGTGCTTAGTGGTGTTCTGTATTTACCTACACGTAATACCCACTTACCTTGAGCATAGAATAGTGTACCACCACAAGACGACAACATAGCAGGTATAATATCGCTAGGGGAACGATCCCGTGTGAATACACCATTAAGTTCATAACGGTTTTGTGTGGTAGTGTCAGCAAGTGTTACAGTTTCATCACAGATGTCAGCCTCATTAGCCCAATCTGTATCACTGATTTCATCAAAGTCAGCATTTAGCCCATGATCTTGAATTAAGTAGTCTAGAATACATAACGCAGGGTTATTACTATACTCCCAAGTGGAGCTATTAGTTTTTCTGTGTGTGGATACTCCAAGACCTGAATCATAAGCGTCAGATGTGCTATCCTTACGAGGGTCATAAACTTTACGTCCTTTTACAACAGCACCAAATGTCGGTACACCGTTGCTAAACACATCTTTATTGTACTCTAGGTCTGTGTAGAGGAATGAAACATTGTTACCAGTAAAGTTTGCGTCTATGTCAGAGTTCTCAGTACGAACATTGATTAAACTAGACAAGGCACTGCTATTGTTAGAGCCATTACCTTTACGTACAGTTACGTATTTATTGCTGCCCTTTTTCCAATCAGGATCATCTACAGAACCACCGAGAGAAGAGCCACTGCCGACATTAGCAGCAGCAATTCGCTTGTCGTCGATGTAGATGTCCCCAATCTCTTCTACTGGATGCCCAGCAAGACAGATGACCTGTAGTAGGTTAGACTGATTGTCAGAACTTTCTAGGTATGTTACGACACCACCAACACGTGTTTGACCGTAGATAATTTGTTTGGCTGCATCTACTTCACGAATGTTGGCTAGGGTGCCACCCATACCTGCTAATGCTTTTTGCTGTAGTTGTCTTAATGCCCAAGCTGTACCAACAGTGTAGATAGCGTAAGCTGCAACTGTAGCGTAAGAAATTGTAGCACCAAAAGCTGTGAATGTACCAGTCATACCAGCAGCTTGTAAACCAGCAGCTATAACCTGTGGCATCTTATACAATTTAGAGTTGGGACTAAGAAATGTAGTACCTCTTGCCCATGCACCAAATTCATCTCTCATTTCTCACTCCATGCAAACTGTATGTCCTCAGTCGGTAGGAATTGTAGTTCTCGACCACCGACAAAGACAGAGGTATTTCCTAGGCAGATACCTAGGGCAATCCTCGTGGTATTTTTAACTGATCTTTTGCTAGTACCGACCAGATTGCCATAACAGACACTGGTAACAGGTAACCTATTCAACTTGTCGTCTAGAGCCTCGTGTAATTCACTGTAGCCAAACTCTTCACGCATTTGTTCAGGAGACAAAGGTCTGTAGTTTCTGTCGTAGTACCTGTCGTACCACTCGTCCGCATACCCTTTGCCTGTCATCTTACGCCAAGCAGTATTGGTAAACACAAAACAATCATGTACTCCCCAAGAGAAGCGTTTGTACTTGTTTTGCTCTATCCAAGTTGTCAGGTTCTGTTTCCAGTCGGGTAGCATTACTTCCACTCTATTTTCTTGTCTGCAATGTCAGTGATAAAGTTAAAGAATGTGTCGTCCTCATTACCAGCGATAGACTGATGGCTAGACTGAGTATATCTAGCGATCCTTGGTCTCTCAAGGTCAATCAGACGACTTTCTATGTTAAGGGAAATATTAACAGTGTCGGCAGCCTCTTCGATGGTCATAACGTCCATATAACCAGAGAACACTTGAGCCATCTCACTTACACCAACAATACCGAAGTACAACTTAGCTAGTCGCCCTTGGTAGTTCTCTGATAGTGCAGCAGATAAGATACTACTGTTAAGTCCATTTAGGGATATCGACAAACCTTGTGCAGACAAGTCAGAAGCCTCAGAAGGTTCACCGATTTGTAGAAGATTACCGACACCCTGATAGGTATTAGAAGAACCACCATCGGGTGTTAGTGTTTTATCTCCAATACCAGTCCATAGATAGACTGTTGTAGAGAATTGTAGTTCTAGGGCATGGAATAACTCAACTTCACCTTCAGTGAGTTTAGCAACCATACCTGTCGGTAAAGTACGGCTCATAGTGCCTCCATTGCTCCAAATGTAATACCATAGAAACTTGCCTCGTTAATCGACCAGTTTTGTTCATTAGTCGATAGACGGAAGCGACCCTGTGGTGTTGTTAAGTCAGCACTAGCTGAAGAAGCTGATGCTCTCAAGGCTGGCCAAATTTCTAAGGTGCCACTGTTAGTTTTGTCTACAAGAACTTTGTAAAGTCTTTGGTCATCGCCAGTACCCAAGGAAAAGTAATCCCCAGCTTTTAGCGTACCAGTCATGCTTACGGTAACACTACGGGAACCTGCGCTACCTGTAACAGAAACAGACGTAGGAGCCGAAGAGCTTTGCAGCGAGGCCCCATTAGGGTCCCCCAGTAGGAATGTGCCATACTGACCTCTTAGGCTCATCAGGAAGGCTATCCAGCGTTCTGCATCATCACGTTTCATAGGTGGTAAACTTACATCTGCTTGCCACATCTCCCCAGAGTAAGCGTGAGATTGACCTTTGAAGGAGAATGGTGACTGAGAGTAAGCGACAGAATTTACAGCCCTTAGCTCAATACTAGCTATACCTGTGTGGGTAGGCAATGCCAGTGGATATGTGATAGCCATTATGCAAAGTTCCTTCCATACGATCCACCACGGCGTTTAGCATCTGCTACAGCAGCTTTAGAAGCCTCTGCAATCTGTGGCATCAGGGATTTGATTTCTGTACGTACAGTTTGTTGTACACCAGTAGATACGTTGATAGTTTGGTTAACGACAACACCTGCATTCTGACCTTTAGTGTGGTCAATGACAGTCTCATTAGGGTGTAGCATAGCCATAAAGCCACCCTTACCGTCTAGTCCACCTGAACGAGAGCCGTAGCCTGTGAAGCCACCACCGTCCAGAGAAGGTAGCATTGGACCTTGTACTGGACCTACAATAGCATCAGTGACAGAACCTGTGATCAAACCCGCAAGCCTCTTAGCTACTGTAATACGGAAAATCTCTTTTAGTACTTCCGCAGTCATAGCTTTGAATGCATCTTTGAAGGTTTTAGTACCATCGACCATACCCATAAACATATTCTCAAAAGAGCTTTCGATCTTGTCGGTTAAACTTTGTTGTTGTGCCGTTAACTCTTTAGATATGTCATAAGCAGCCCGTAGTCTTGCCAACATAGCTTGGTCACCTTCAGTCGCTTCTTTCTGTAACTTTAGCCTTTGTTTCTCTGCCTCTAAGATACGATAACGTGTCAACTCTTCCGCTTGGGCAGTCCTTAGACCTCGTACCGCATTGTGATACTGTTGTCTGGTAGCGAAGCTCTCCGCTGTAATGCCCTTTTCTGCAAGTTTATTGAGAAGGTCTTGCATCTCATATTCTTGCTGCTTAAGAAGTAAGGATTCACCTTCTAGTCCAGCAATTTCAGTACGTCTTTTAAGGGCAATATCTAGTGACTTTAGGTAGTTCTCTGTTGCTATACGTTCTTTTTCAGCAGCACTTAGTCCGTCTGGGTCACCAGAAATAGCTTTTAGTGCGTCACTTGCGATCTTTGATGCGGCTCTTGCCTCCGCTGCCTCTTTTCTCTTCTTTTCTTCTATCAGATTTAGTTCTAGTTCCCTAGCATCAATCATTTGGTAAAGCTGATCTCTGGCATTACTTGTGGCATCAGCAGCTTTTTTGTAAGCCTTTTCTGCAAGTGCAATACCTATAGGGTCAAAGAAAGAACCTCTTACTCTCTCAAGCTCTTTAAGTGCCTCTTGTTCTTTCACAAATAATGCTGAAACTTGCCCAGCTTTGTTGATTTCCTCTGGGGTCATGCCAGAACGAATCGACATTATCGTTTCTTCGTGCTTTTCTATGAATGCGTCAAACTCTTCTTGTGCCTCTTTAGCTGCACGACCAACACCCTGAAAGGCCATCGCAAGACCTGACAAAGCAGCAATACCCAAACCAATCATAGCACCCCAAGGGCCAGCAAAGAAACCTGCCAACTGTGATGCCTGTTGTGAAAATGCCACAAGTGGGTTAGTGCCAGACTGGACCTGTACGATAAAGTCTTGTACCTGATAGCCACCCTGCTGCATGGCAAGTTGAAACTGACGACTGGCTTTACCAGATTTAGCTAACCTAGCCTCAAACTTATTTAGGGCCATAGCACCCTTACCAGAGGCGGTACGTAACTCAGCCATAGACTTGTTGATGTCTTTTAAGCCACGATCTAAGGCTCTTGCGGAGATAAGCCCGTCTGCACGTGCTTTCTTTAGAGTTCTCTCTTGAGCTTCTAATTCACGTACAAGCCTAATAGACTGCTGTAGTGGTGCATCATTAGTCTCAAAACCAATGATATATTTAAGGTCAGCCCTTGCCATTATGCGCTCCTAATGTATAACGTGTCTAACCTCTTGATGATCTCTACGTCTGTAGGATTTAGTGGGGTAGAGGTTATTTCAGCCCATGCTTTTATTTCTTGGAACGTCAACGGATTTAGTTGCATCCCATTATTTCGGCTAGAGTTCAAATAAATAAAGGCAGACCAGACATGTGCCAGTAGCATGGGCAAGGGTGGCCCTGATAATGCTTTAGGTCTATGTCCAGTCTGCCTCTCTACTTGTTCTAAGTGTTCACGTTCACTAATTCCAGACTGATCCGACTTTGATAATGCAAACTGATGTTCTGCAAAATCCTCTAGCTGTCGTATCAGCCCTTCAAAAAATCCAGATAACTAGTCAAAGCTACATCAAGCTGATCTTTAATCCAAAAGACTTCCGTGTAAATCTCTTTTGCTTTGTCGTAACTAAACTCTGGTTGTTCACCATCAAAAGTAATGTTCCAACTCTTAGTAGTCTTAGCCAGACTTTCGATTGACTGAAGTTCTAAGTCCTCAGACTTTACCTCAATCTTTCCAGTCTTAGCAGCAGCCTTTAAGCGTTCATCAGTAACAGCCCACAAGACAGTCTTATGTTCTTTGGTGTGGGGTGCATACAAGGTAACAGTCATAGGGCTGTCGTCCTCATTAAGTAGAGGCTCGAATGTAGCAGGGTGTTTTAACTCGACAACAACTACATCACTCTTAGGTGTTAAATCTTTTAAATCCATGTCAGGTTCCTTCGGGGTTTATGATTTTTACGCCATAACGTAAGTTTATGATTTTTACGCCATAGAGTAATTTGTCGGGTAGATATGTAGGGGGATGCCAGACCCGACACCAACACCCCCCTGCCCTAGCTAGGGATTACGCAGAGCGTGTAATCTTAAGGTTAGTACCTTCAGTTGTGTCATATAGACCAACGAAAGACATAGAGATCACACGGCTCGTAGGCCCGTCTACACCCACATCAGCAGAGTTAATCTTAGTGCGTGGGAATAGGAATGTCATAGTGTTTGTACCGTCACCGACTTCTACCTCTAGGGCAGTCTCAGTTTCGTTTACAAAGCGATTAATCTGTGTTGCATCCTCAAAGTATACAGACAGTGTGCCTTCTACTTCTGCACGACCAAATTCTAGGCTTGGTGCTGAGTCATCACCGATAACAAACGTAGGGGCATATCCGTTAGTAAGCGTAAAGTCCATACCTGTTACGATAGCAGCAGATGCTAGTGAAGAGCCATGAGTAGCAATCTTTAGGTCACCAGAGTAAGCATCGAAAGGTGCAGAACCTGATGCAGCGTCTTGAGTTTTCTCTGTACCACCGATGGTCATGTCTTTGCCTACCATACCAAAGGTTGTTGTTACCATTTGGTTAGGGGCTAGTGAGACACCCATTGTGTTTACTGTACAGCCCGTGAACAAACGTGCTTGGTCGATGTCAGCAGCGTAGTCCTCAATAGAGAAGAACTTAGGTGTTGTACCAACTTTAAGTACGTTAGTTGACCATGAGTTAAGCATCGCAGCTTCTAGGAACGTATCGTAGTCGCCATCACGTAGATCAGCAACAATGTCCCCAGCAACTTGACGGTTACCATGACGATCAACACGTGGCATACGGTCAGACTGGATGTCGTTACCTGCAACACGATCTTTTGTCATGTTCAAGGAATGAGTAGTGAAAGGTAAATTTGTAAAGTTACCAGCAGGTGTCGTACCGAAAGTGCTTTCCACGATGAACGACAGGCTGGAACGTGAACCCTGTGCAAAGGCCATGAGTTATCTCCTAATTTAATTATAAGCGTACCAAGCTATGGTTACAGGCACGACATACCAAGGACTATCCACAAAAGCTAGTTGTCTTTCTGCATAATCTATATAGATAGTTTTACTATTGTGGGTTAATTTTGTGGTTGCTTCAAATGCTTCCATAACATTCTTAGCGATTGTATCACCAGCAGCAGGGCCGACACCCTCTGGTGCATAACAGGTTATAAAGAATAAACCGTCATATCTTTGTTGAGGACTTAGACCACGTGCGGCTGGTCTTCTGGTTAATGGTGCATACGCTACTTCTAGGTAGCTAGTACCAGTAGTAGGACTAAAAGGTACGTTCTCATAAGCTATAGAAGGTACGTCAGTGATGTTTGACAACTGACTTTCTAACGCAGCACGAATATCTTTGTCGATGTTTGACATTAACTACCACCTCTTAACCTAGCAAAGACCTTGTGCTTCTTTTCGACATAAGGCTCATGGGGCGCACCATTACGTAGTGTGAACTCTTCTTTAGACATGTCCAGTTTAGAGACATCGGATTGGATGTTCTTGAACGACTCTTGGAATGCAGCAGAAGCATCCATCTTAGGTCTTCCTCTAGATGACTTACCTCTTGGACGACCCCTACCAGTAGAAACTGACCAAGAAGTCATGTAAGCACCAGTATCAACAAAAGGGAAAGAATATTTTAGTGCAGTAACCGCACGGTCTTGTACAACTTGTCTTTTGTCGTCTTCGATTTGTTCCTCTAACTCTTTGAGTTTACCCTCAAGGGTGTTAGTCACTTGAATCTTGATTGAATTAGACATTACTCTTCTACCTCACAGGTGTACATAACTGCGACACCGTTGCTGTAGTGAGTAGTCACCCTTGTGATGTGTACTTTATCCCCTAGACCAGAGATACTGTCGCCATCATCAGGTACAACCTCTAGGCTAAGCGCAGAGATTACACAACGTCTGCTACCACGACGAAGTTCACTATTCCCACTTATACCTATTTCAACATTATAGAAGTATGCAAAAGCAGTATAGTCTGTAGTTTCACTGCCAGATACTGTACCAGTAGAGGGGTCGTAAGAACCATCCGTAGTAAGTTTGTGCAGTGTAACTTCTTTGCCGAAGTCCCTTATGAGATCATAGGGATCAAAGGATCGAAAAGACATCTAGACCTCCTAGTCGTAGTCTGAGCCGTAATCTTCTCCACTATAGCTCGGTGGATTACGAAAGCGATCCCTACGGAACGAGGGAGCAATGCGATTGGTGTTGGCACGTACAGCGTCTATACCTGACTTGGTAATACCGCCAGCCTTAATACCAACAACAGCACCAGACTTCTTACCCTGATACTCTAGGCTTTCTGCTAGTTTGTTATACTGCTTTGCTAAGTCACTGTAATCAGCACTTATGGCATTGTCGATTGATGTCGTTACTTTACGTGAGTACTTGGCTGCCACTATTCTAGCACACCAAGCCCCAGCGTAATATACGTTATTATTGTTTTGAGCCAGAGCAAACGCAATCTCTTCGTTCTGCACCTGCTGGTCGTTACTGTCTGTATCCCCAAGTAACAGTCGGACAGTATTTAGACGACCCGAGGCCGTTGTTGTCCTTAGATCAGTTTCCTCATAACTCCAAGCCATCAATCTACCTCATAATGCCCGTGATTCCTACGCCAGCTACGAATAAGCCCACGTTGTTTATCTAATATCTTAGATGTCTTACACTTGTGTTTCTCATACATGTTAGCGTTAGGTGTCTTAGCCTTTACTTTGGCATTGATACTCTTAACTACTTCGTGTAGGCCATCTATATTTAATTCTTCTAGTCCGTCACCAGCCTTAACTTGTTTCTCTAGTTCAGCATTGTGATGTAGCATCCTCTGATTGTAGAGGGTCATCACATTGGTTTCTGGCATGGACATCTCTTTCCATTTGAACTCTTGTCCTAATTCCCAAGTTCTCCCTGCCGCATCAAAAGACACACGAACAAATAGGGGACGGTCAAACTGGAAAGGCATTTGGTCTTGTCGGATCATGTTACACCTATCAGTATTGGAATAAAGGGGGGCCACTACAGCCCCCCCAGAGTAAATAGCTTACGCTACAACTGCTTCAAAGAAGTAACCCAAGTCTGCGCCTGTGACTTTCATGTCGTAGGACATTTTAACTTGGATGTGTTCTGCAACTTGTTGACGTTTAAGAGCATCGTCAGAGAATGACTCAACTGTTACGCCCAAGTTGTTCACACCGTCTAGTGTGTTCCATGCGAATGTAGCACCCGCCATTGGTGTCATTAGACCTGCATTTGGAGCAACGTGTGCCAACAATGCGTTCTTACCACCGATGAATGCGTTACTTTCTGCAACACCCTCTACTGAGTTGTTTTTCACTGCTTCCATGACGTAGAAGTTCTCTACTTCAAAGATTTCAGCCAACTTAGCGTTAGTGATCAATGCAGTGTTTGTTACAGTAGCACCACCGTTTAGACGTGCTAGAATGTCTGGGTGGTTGATCAGGATGTCACGCACCTCTTTACCGACAACCATTGTGTTTGGCTTGAAGCCACCAGACTTTAGTTGCATGGTACGACGAGCGTCTGTGACGTTCTTAATTGGTGTACCATTTGTGTAGTCTGACCACAAGTTTGATGGTGTGTTGTCTGTACCCCAGACGCCTGCTGCAAAGAATGTGTCAGCAAACTGTTCTTCACGGTGGATCAACAGACGGTTTGTCAATGTTGCTGCACCCGCTGAACGAATGTCTAGTGCCGCATCTTCGTTAGCAAGAGTTTGCTGGTAGA
>FUWD013177586.1_pt1 | contig 12084 bp, 17 predicted proteins | sample 1063281 | NCBI WGS metagenome assembly FUWD01 (sample SAMEA79048168, study PRJEB19326) | metagenome | biome: marine
CCAACGAAGTGCAAAGCTCTTGCGTAACTGACCAATCTTGATTGCCATACGCAAACTTACTTCACGTAACGAGTTCTTGTGTTCTTCCATGAACTCAATCACTTCAGTTTCTGCTGATTTGTCCAAGTCCATGTTTTCAAACAATGCACCATCTGAGGCAATTTGTTTGATACGCAAGATCTTGTCACGCATTGTGTCAAGTGTCAAGTCGAGATAGTGACAGCGTGATTGCAATGCATCCAAGTGATCCTTGAGCTTTTGGCTTTTCATCTTGTCAAACTTCAAGTTTGTAATAAAGATGATTGAGCCGTTGAAGTTAAAACTGTCAGGAATGCCCTCACGACGCAAACTGCTAGATTCTGATAACCATGAAATCTTGCGTTTTGAACCAGAGTCTAAAGCACCTTTCAACAGGTTAAGAGCGACATCATCTACCAAAATTGAGTCGCAGTCATCGAACACCAACATACAGTTCTTGTCTGAATACTTGTAAAGAGTTTGATACAAGCCAATTGGTGTTGCTGAACCTTTAACCACTTCTGCTCTCAAACGCTTGCCTGACAATTTGTCAAACAAACAAGCCTGTTCCACGATCTTTTCAACACCGTATGACTTACCCACACCCGGGGGACCCGACACAATCATAGCACGGATATCACCTGTGGTTGCGGCTTTGGTCATTTCGTCTAAGATCTGGAAACGGGTACGAATACGCTCAATGGCTTGTTCGTCTGACTCATGTACAACTTCTACATGAGGTTCTAGTGCAGGCTCATTTGCTATGACGGGAGTACCTGCGGCAAATTCAATGTCTTCAATTGAATCTACCTTGATACGAACTTCATCAAACTCAGGGCCAAAGTATCCATCTGATTTTACTGTGACAAAGTTGCCCTTGGCTCCCGTTTGAAAACCTTTTACCAATGCAAAACTTACATTAGCAACGGGCTTGTTTCTATAACTACCTGATTTAATTGTGACTGTTGTCATCTGTTTAGCTCCAGCTTTAGTTAATATACTATTATTGTAACGTCTATGCCGTTTCTGGTCAACCGCGGTTGTCCACAGATTACGGCGTAATTTATAGCCACGTAAGTGCTTGATTTTCAAGCGTTTTTTTGTTGTTCTTCTGTTGCTTTTACGCAACACCGTAATACGTCGCATCTAATTCTGCCATTGCTTCTGCTTGCTCACGCTCGCGTTCTTGGGCCAACCATACCGCTTGTTGGGCTAATTCTAGATCTGGTTCTTCAATGGTCCAACCTTGCTCACGCAACTGCTCACGACCTTCAAAGGTTTCTTTGAGCATATCCATGTGATCATGGATGTGATTAATAGCGCCAACTAAAAATGCATGATCATTCCATGAATTTAACTCCATTGCAAATCTAGGACGGAAACCATAAAAATCCTTATGGAAATCGCTGTAGTAGCCTTGTAGTTCGTCTACTGAAAAATCTTTAAATTCTCGTGACATTTTTTGCTCCTAAATTTGATGATATGTAATATTATACCAAATTAGTCGTTTCTGGTCAACCACTCTGCCTGGGATTGTAATACAAAGTAATCTTCAAAATCTCCTACAGCTCTCGCGGCTTCTGCACGGATTAATAAGTTTGAATATTGTTTTAATGTTGATGCACTCATTTATAGCTCCGTTGCTGTAATTTATAATAGTATTGTAGCAAAACAGCAGTTTCTGGTCAACCATAAAAAACCCGCCATTTAGACGGGTTTGTTTTATAATATTTTATGTTATTGTCATCGTCTTGCAAAAATGAGTTGATCGAATGTTAATACCTGGCCAGTAATCAATAATTGGTAGTACCGGGCTGGGGTTATAACAGGAGTACCATTAATTTGAACATTGAATCGATTATCATCAGCTTGTGCTGGAGTACCTCCATATGAATACGCATCAGCTGAAATAGTGTAAAATCCGCCTTTGCTCTGGACTGAAGTTAAAATCTCAGCAGGAATTTCTTCTATCGGAACACCAATATACGCAGCTTCTTCTGGAGTCAACAGAGAATTTACAACGAATCCGTAATTAAATTGAAACATACCAAAACTGGCTGATCCTGCAGTCATAGTAACAACAACCGGTAATGTGACATCAACAGAATCATCGCCTACTTCGGCTGAACCTATATATATAGGCAACTCCTCGTCGGATTCCTGCAATAAAGGCCCCGAAAATATCTCTGCGCCATTTAATGTAATAGTACATGCAGCATCTTCTGAATATGTTTTTCCAATTAGTTTAAAATTTCGTGTGGCCATGTTTGTTTATCTCCTACTGTTATTTATCATTGCCAATGCTGAATTATTACTGGATCCGTAATTTTATTAGGTTTTGGATGACCGTGAAAAACTAAAATACTGGTGTCTGTATCAATTATTGTTCCGGAGCCTGGGGAGTGGTATTTTCGGTGGTTAAAATCGTAGCTACCATCCAAACATTGCCACCGCCAACTTTTTACCTTTTTAGTATCAAAGAAACATCTACGATTTAACGGAACAACATCTGTAATGAAATCTTGATCTCCCCGATATTGTTTCATTAATTCTGGCAATTTTCTTGCATTAAATTCCTGCCAAACATAGTCATATTGTGCCGTATTCCACCACATCACACTGGAATTTGAATCATTATTATTAGGACGCCATAAATGTTTAAAATCTCTTACAGTCCAAAAATGTCGTAAATTTAACTGCCAAATCCAATCAATGTTGGCAGTTATTACAGTGTCTAAATCAAAGTACAACAAAGGCCCACGGAAGTGTTGAGTATTAAATAGTTGCACTTTGTACCACCAGGATTGTTTTGGACCACTAATTCCTAAATCAGTTAGCGCATGTTTGATCATTGGTGCAGGAACCGGTCTGTGCGATTCTGTGTAGACATGCAGATTTATTCCACAACTAATATGCCGAGATAACATATTGTATAGTCGATCTACATAGGTCCAGTCATAGGCTGTGCCGTGAATTACACAAGCACAATCAATTGGAGCTGACCCAGTTAACACATCCGAAGCGTTAATAGCGGGTAGTTTAAGTCGACGCTTTTGTTCTTTAGTAAAAGGAGAATTAGCCATGGTAGATATTTATGGGCATTATATACGTAGATAAATATCACTATGAAGAGAATTGTATTAGTAACTGGAGGGTTTGATCCTTTACATTCTGGACACATTGCTTATTTCAACGAGGCAAAAAAGTTAGGTGACATATTAGTTGTCGGAGTTAACAGTGACGCATGGCTGACTCGAAAAAAAGGTGCGCCATTTATGCCATTGTTAGAACGTACCAATATTGTACGTAACTTAAAAATGGTAGACTTTGTTATTGACTTTGACGACAGTAATGGCAGTGCCAAGAATGCTATCGAAATGGTACGTCAAAGTTATCCTCAGGATCAAATTATTTTTGCCAACGGCGGTGATAGAACCAATGACAATATTCCCGAAATGAATATTGTAGATAACAATACCAAGTTTGTATTTGGTGTTGGCGGATTTAACAAATCCAATTCAAGCAGTTGGATTTTACAAGAATGGAAAACACCCAAGACTGAACGCCCATGGGGCTACTATCGTGTGTTACATGATGTACCTGGAATGAAGGTCAAAGAACTTACAGTAAATCCTGGAGCAAGTTTGAGTGTGCAACGGCACTGGAAACGTGCCGAATATTGGATAGTATCAGAAGGTCAGTGTGTGGTTAAAAGCCAGTTAGATGGTGGATACAGTTTGCCTACAAAAATACTGTCAACCCATCAAGAGCACAAGATACAGGTTACAGAATGGCATCAGCTGACTAATCCTTTTGATGTGCCATGCAGAATTGTTGAGGTCCAATACGGTGAGAAATGCAACGAAGAAGACATTGAAAGACGCACATGAAACCAATTCCAATTTTTATTGGGTATGACCCTAGAGAAGCAGTTGCCTATCATACGTGTGTTAACAGCATTATTAGACAGGCCAGTCAGCCTGTGGCCATTGTTCCGCTGGCTCTAAATCTGTTTAACGACTACACAGAAACTCACACAGATGGCAGCAATCAGTTTATCTACAGTCGATTCCTTGTACCGCACTTAATGGGCTACACAGGACATGCTATCTTCATAGACGGCGATATGATCGTACGTGGAGATATTGCAGAACTATGGGAACAACGAAGTGGCTTTTATGATGTACAAGTTGTCAAGCACGATTACAAAACTCGAATGACTGAAAAGTACCTAGGGTCAAAAAATGAAGATTACCCAAGAAAAAACTGGAGCAGTGTAATACTCTGGAATTGCAACAGTCATCCCAACAGAAAACTTACTCCAGAATTTGTTCAACGATCCACCGGTGCCCAATTACATAGATTTACCTGGATTGAGGATAGTCGCATCGGCGAATTACCGCCGGAGTGGAATTGGTTACCCGACGAATATGGTCCAAACACTAATGCTAAGTTGTTACACTATACCTTAGGAACCCCATGCTTTCACGAGTTTGCCACAACACCCCAGGGTGATGAATGGCATCGTGAGCACATGTTAGCCGACTATTGTTTACAACGCAATAGTCACTGATTATACCCAGTGCTCTTGAACCAATGGATGATAACTCATAGTACTGGGTTTCTGAGAAACTTTTCTAAACATCAATATTTTCACTGAGCTCAGATCTCTCCGAGCATCTTTGTATGATGCGATGTGAAACCACTCCGCCGGACAGTGATCAGTTAAAACTGTGTGCTGGGTGTTTTCACTGATAACAGCTTGATCGCCGTACAAAGGCGGAGTACTATACAACGATTCCCAATGGCTCAATGGCTGGGCAATAAACTTGTCCCAAAGATAACTATGATCTCCTTGCCAATACATAAAAGCACTGGAATGTATATTTTTATCTGCCTCAATCCACATTACAAATTTTTGATTTTGTATGCAATCGACAATGGTGTCAATGTTGCCACAGATCACAGTATCTAGATCCAGGTACAACGTTGGTCCGGTCAACAGTCCTGGTTTAAACAATTGTAGCTTTGACCAAAAGCCATAGTCGCCTGTTTGCAGTTCAATTCTTTCGCAATTGACTGCACAATCGCTGAAACAAACAAAGCGATGTGGTTGAGTTAGATTTCGTTGTACACTTCGTTGTAATTTGTCAACCCAAGTAGAATCATATCCTACCTTGCCGCCTTGTCTCAACACGCACACTACATTAAGCATAGCGTTCTAACACCAGTAATCCAGAACCCTGATTGCAATGTTCCACAATATGCCACGCATGATTGTAATGTAAGAAAGTAATTGCAGCTTCAAACACACCGGGCCATTCTGTAGGATCATGTAATACAATATAACGACTGGCATTTTTAGCGTGGCGGTCTAACTCAGCCAAACAATGTTGTTTGGTATGTACTGTATCAATGAACAATAAATCGCAAGGTTCGATATCTATTTCTAAACTATTGGCAATAGCAAATTCAAAATCAGTTCCATTTTGTTCAGCACATTGTTTTAGTTCGTTAAGCACAGTTAAATTTGTATCAGTGATGTCGTAGCTACGTAACTTTTTAGGATGACCTGATAGCCAAGCACATGTGCTGAGTCCTGTGTAAACACCAAATTCAACTATGCTATCAGCCTGTTGGGCATAGCGAGCATAGGTATCAAATCGTGTAGGACTATCGCCTAACCACGCAGTAGGTTTAATTTCAAGATTGACAAAATCTTCACGGAGTTGCTCTAAAGTTCTCATTGTTTCCTTAACCAGTACACACCTAATTTACTTTTTTGACTCTTTCTATATGAGTCAAAAACATAATGTCCCCATGTAGCCATAACTTCATCGTGACTCCAGTCGTCTTTGATGTGCGCTTCGTGTGGATTTTCATAAGCATGCTCGTCCTGTGGCATGTAACGAATTGGAATGCTTACTATCAAAGTTTTTGCTACAGACAAAATACGATCCACCAATGCCACAGCTTGTTCCTTGGTCATGTGCTCCAGCACATCTCCAGCAATAACCACATCAGGATTTAACTCGATCCAATCTACAGTGCGTATATCTTGATTTATAATCCGGGTGTAGCGATTTTCAAGATTGAATTCTTCAATGTATGGCTTCCAAATCTCTACACCAATCCAAGAGGCATTAACACAGCATCCTGCTTCTTCCTTGATCAGTTTGATGTAGGTGCCAGATCCTGCGCCAATATCTACCACTGTGTTAATAGATGATTCGTTGGCTTGAAACCACGCTAGTGTTTCAGCCTTACCAGATTTTAAACTAAATGACATTGTATTTTCCTTGACAGTAATGTTGTTGCTAAATATTTATATACATATATAATTCATGAAAGCATTTGTCATCTACTTACCATCACGCGAGCACAGTGTTGCTCACTCAGCTTACATGATAAAAACTCTAAAATCCTATGGTATTGATGCTCATTTATCAGAAGGTGTGCCAGGCGATCGTGCTGTAAAACTTGCCGCTAAAGCTAAAAAACTTTGTACCCATACAGCATTAAAAATCGAAAGATAACCGATACTGATATAAAAAACTTATTCGTCCAGAACTCTACGAAGAATTCAAAGAAAGATATCAGTACACAATTGTTGAACGTCAACGGATTGACGAAAATCACATAGGTAAACTAAGTCGTCCAGGAGTAGTAGGATGTTTTTATAGCCACTATGCATTATGGCAAAAATGTGTAGAATTGAAAGAGCCTATTATGATCTTCGAGGACGATGTTAAATTCTATCGAGGTTGGCACCCTGTGGAATTTGACGGTGTGCTGATTTTAAGTCTTGGTAAATCAAGTTTTTTAACTGAACCCAACAAAACTTATTTAGAAACCCCTACTGGAATCCCGCGTGCTGTTCCTTGGAGAAATTTCAGCATGCCCGGGGCCAGTGGGTATGCACTAACTCCTGATGCAGCATTAGGATTAATTAAATTTTATAGACCTTATTGGTATCCGGCAGACAATGCAATTAATCAATACATTACGCCCATGTACATACACAACTACATCATGGGTCGTAATACATTGCCAGAAGAAGGCAACATATCAATGACCAAATCAAAGGACTGGAGTCAGTTGTTAGATATCGAACCTGTTGAAGCTGATTACAAAGAATTGATTATCACGGCATCAACTGACCCAGACATTGGAGTTGACCAATGAAAGTAGGAATATTTTATAACTCTATTAGAAATCCAGCTAAGTTTTCAAACAAAGTTATGCTAATGGACAATTTCAAACATGGTGTTGAAATAGTTGGAGATGAAGTGGTTGAGTATCGAGAAAACACTTTGCCAGATCAGCCCTTGGATGCTGGATTTGTGTTGGGTTATACTCTAGAAGACAATTTCCGTAAAAAAATCATCGACAGCTTACGAGCACAAAAAACTCCAGCAGTTTTTGTTGACAGCAATATCTTACATTACAGTCGTAAAGAACACGAGTGGCATCGTTACAGTTTAAACGGAGTATATCCCACACAAGGTATCTATTTTTTCAACAACGTTGACCAACAAAAATGGAATGTATATAGTCAATGGCACAGTGCTGAATTAAAGCCTTGGAGAGAAGGAAAGAACGGCCAACACATCCTGATTTTGTGTCAGCGACCCAAGGGATGGAACATGTTTGGAAACGATCAAGATGCGTGGTTGGACAAGATGATTGACAAGATTCGCAAGATTGATCGCAAACGTCCTATAGTTGTTCGTATGCATCCAGGCGATGGTACTAGATTCAAACAAATTGAAAAATTACAAAAACGTTATGGCAATGGAATCAGAATTTCCTCGGCTGACAATATTCGAGATGATTTAGTCAACTGCTGGTGCACCGTTGGATATAATTCTACTCCTAACGTTGTGGCTAGAATAGAAGGGATTCCGGGATATATTGAAGATCCTATACATAGTTGGGCCAACGGCGTGAGTTTTACAGATCTTGAACAGATTTTAAATCCTGAGTTACCTGATCGTACCCAATGGATCCATCAGATTTCAAACATACACTGGAGCAACGAGGAAGTGCGTAGTGGACATCTATGGTTGTCTATCAAGAACTATATTTCTGCTTCTCAGCGATAAACACTTCTAAATCTTTACGTGTGCCTTTGGCAGTCCAAATAATGCCAGTGTCCGTCATGTTCCAATCTATTAACTCTGCCGGAAGTTGTCCATGACTGTATTGTGGTACAATGTGATCTAGAACATCTTGGTCTAGACCCCAATACAAATAATCTTGTTCAATTTGCGTTCGTAGTGCCAAGGCATATGCTGTTAAAAAGTTTTCTGCTTGCTGATTTAGATACAAACCTCCAGCCAGGCACCGGGCTTTTTTTCCAAATATTCTATGCAGATGAAAATCCACGTCGTTGCTTAATACTGGTATTGGTTTTCTTACTATTGCATCTATATCAATTGCAAATACTGGAACATGAAATTGTTCATGTAATCTTACAAATCTAGCACAGGCAAAATATGTACGCATCAATCGTTCGCACAAATCAGTATCATTGCCCTTGGTCATGGCAGTTTCGGTTCTGCGTTTTTGATCTTCAGTGATAGATTGCCATGCCTGACATGCACGATTGAACTTGTCTCGATCTATGTATTCCCAGGTAGCACTGATTCTTGGTTGTTGACATTGTTTGATTTGATCATCTCGTGGATTAAACAAATGTAGGTGTAATCCTTGATCAGTATTGGTCAATACACTGTTGATAAGTGCTGGCGCAAATTGGTCAAAATATTCACTGTCGGCAGCAGCATAGATATGAAACTTTTGTTGAGTATTTTGTCCGTGTACTTTAGATATCATCATAACTATCTATTTAAGGTCATTGATGAAGATAGCTTACTTTCCAACACAGATAGCACTGAATGCCAAACCAGTTATGGATGCTTTTTTACAAGGATGCCAACAGTTAGGTATCAAAACTGTCGAAAACAGTACCGAAGCTGATGCTGCTGTAATCTGGTCTGTGTTGTGGCACGGTCGAATGAAATCAAACGAATCAATATATCGACTGTATCGCCAACAAAATAAACCTGTGTTTGTGTTAGAAGTTGGCATGTTAAAGCGTGGGCTAACGTGGAAATTGGGTGTCAACGGTATCGGGCTAGACAACAGTTATGCTATAGAATCAATGCCTAACAGATCAAAACAGTTAGGCATTAACCTAGCACCCTGGACTAATGGTGGATACAATGTTGTCATTGCTTGTCAACGTAGCGATAGTGAACAATGGTCAGGGCAACCTCCTACTGTTGCTTGGCTAACAGAAACTGCACGCAAGATTAGACAACACAGTGACAAACCTATTGTGATACGCCCGCATCCAAGACAACAAATTGCTGATATTCCAGGGTGCGTTATTGAAGGTCCTCAGCCGATACCCGGAACATACGATAGTTTCAACTATGATCAGTGTTTAAAAACTACCTGGGCAGTGATCAATCATAATTCAGGACCGGGCCCTCAAGCAATCTTAAATGGTGTGCCAGCATTTGTAGGGGCATCAAGTTTAGCATCACCAGTGGGCAATTTAGATATTGCCGATATAGAAAATCCCTTGAGGCCAGATCGTGAAGGGTGGTTAGAAACTATTACACACACCGAGTGGACTATCCCAGAAATTGAATCTGGATTACCATTACACCGACTGTTAACAAGCATAACTGGTTAGACTTTTGTCCAGCCACGGCAAAACTAAATCTTGTTGTCGCAAATAACCGTGCCGATCGATACTAGCATCAGCTGTTTCTGGTAATAATTTTTGTTCCATTAAATCATACCAACGTGTTGTTTTAAAATTTAATGGCTCTTGATCACTTTTGTAAACTACTGCATGCAACCAATCATCGGTAGATTTTTTTAAAAAAAATCCGTTGCGACAGTCCCATCCAGTAATCGATAACATATGTATAAGATTTACCAGACTATAATGATAGTAACATCCATCAGTCTGTGTAATTGACATACATCTTCTATCAATTGTAGTAGTTTGAGGAATTATCAAAATTAGCATTGCATTGTCGCTGGCAATGTTTCTCCACTTTGTTAATGTCTGCATTGGGTTAACAGCATACTGAAAAGCATTGTGACACCATAATACATCAAATTTATTTTTTTGGGGGATGGAATTATTTCTTCAAAATCTAAAAGTTGATAGGTTATGTTAGGGTATTTTTTTGCCACAGGCAAACTCGAAAGTATATCCACCCCGGTGCATTTTATATTAAGTGGTTTTGGATTATCATCACGAGTAGTTCTTGTTGCCCACCATTCTAAATCTAAGCCTTGGCCGCATCCTAGATCTACCAAAGTATTGATACTTTCCATAAAATCATCATACTCGTATAGAATATTCAGTGTTTCAAGACTGTGAGCGTGACTTTTTTCTGCTGGAGTCATTATACTGTGATATCCTCCATGCCAGCTGTGCGTAGTCGGACAATATGACCCATTTGCCATTGTTTGGCATCAAGGCCTTTGAGAATCCCTAACCATTTGTTGCGTAGTAATGCCACTTCGTTGATAATTGTTTCAAAGTCAATAACTTCATCTTCGCCATCTACATACTTTTCTGCATCTCTACTAGTCAATGCTCTAGCGTATGCCTCCAAATACTTTTGAAAGTGACGTCTACGAATTTTACGTAGTTGTATATTAAGAAAGTTAAGCACCGCTTCAATCTCTTGTAGTTGATTAAAACGATGCTCAGTAATGCCTGGCAATGCAGAGATATTTTTCTCTACTAAGCCTCCAATTCTACAATCACGTTTGGCTTCAATCAGCTCTTGTTCGTAGTGCTGAATAAAATCTGGAATATGATTGAGACTGGCAACTACTTTACTATACCACATTAGTAATCGTCGTCCTCTTCATCATCATCATATTCTTCTTCGTCGTCGTCATCGGCGTGATCATCAAGATACTGTTTTAGTGCTTGTTTGACTTCGCTGTCGCTTTTGAAAGCGGTTTTGATTTCTTCAGCACTGATGTCGTTATCAATCAATACACTTACTAAAGATTCGGCTGCTTCACTACGATCCACGGTGTTTACATAGCGTTTAAGTTCTTGCCAAACTTCATTAGCTAAATTTACTGCCATATTATGCTTCCCCTTCTGCTGATTCTTCAGTACTTACCGTTTCTTTCTGATTTGCAAAATCTGCCATAACTTGATCTAAACATCCGCCTTCATTGCTTTCCCACGCCTTTCGAAACTGTTTGATAATTTCACCGTCGCTAGTAACAAACATCAAACGATTACCGTCCTTCTTAAGAATGCCTTTCTTTTCAGCCAAATCAACCAGCCCTGAATGTGGACTCATACCTGTGGTGTAGGGGATCTTGACCTGCACGCCTTCAAAAGGCTTGGCATAACGTGTTTTCATGATTTTACATGCAGCACGGATACCATTTACTTCTGAAACTTTGTTACCATCTTCGTCTTCTTTGAGCTTGAGTTTCTTCATAGCAACAACAATACTTGAAGCATAGATAAAGCCTTGGCCGCCGGAGATTTTATCATCTGGGTCAAACATGTCTTGCGATGCGTATGTATGATTAGTACAAACCATGCCAATATTGTAACTACCAAACATGTTTACACAGTTGCGAACTAGTGCTGTCAGTGCTTTAGGTTTGCGACCCAAATCACCTTTCATTTCGCCTGCTTCAAACTGATTAACATCTGTGGGGGTCAACAACATACCCAACGAGTCAATGACAAACAATACCTTAGGGCGTTCGCCATCTGGCAATGCTTTATAGTCGCTCATAAAAGTTGAAATAGTTTTAGCTACATCATCGATCATGGCCATCGACAGTTTTAACAACTTGCTTTCGCTGGTATCAACCCCTAATGCTTGTAACCATGCTTCGTCAAGCGCATTCTCACTGTCTACTAATACAACAAAAATACCTTGTTCTTGTGCGTGTTTGACAATGTTGCCCGAGCAAATATACGATTTACCTGCACCAGAGTCTCCTGCAAACACAGTAACTTTGCCCAAAGGAATACCTTTGACAAAGTGTCTA
>FUWD013231024.1_pt1 | contig 12084 bp, 11 predicted proteins | sample 1063281 | NCBI WGS metagenome assembly FUWD01 (sample SAMEA79048168, study PRJEB19326) | metagenome | biome: marine
GGCCGAAGCCCAACGTGGTAATTCCAGCCGCGATGCCTAGGTAAACAAATAGTTCACCTGGGTTTGCGTGCGGGAAAAGACCGGTAATTGGGTGTACAAACGAAACCGCGCTGTCATAAAAAGCTGGCTTGTACGCCTCTGGTAGAAAACGACCCATGGTGTAAGCCATTGGGTTCGTTAGGAAAAATACTGCCAAGACCGGCAGCACCATGTAACGGACTGGGTACCAGATAAGACCAGGCTGGGCCGCTTTGCGTCCCAAGTTTTCGATTTTATCTGGACCGATTAGACGGACTAGAGCATTAACTGCCGTGAGTAGAACAATCAGAGTCGGAAGGATTCCTCCGATAAGACTGAAAAGTACCACTCCACCTTCTTGGAATATTCCAATGAAATATTCCGCACCACTAGCAATTGCTCCCCATACGCCTTCCGGTGCTGCCACCGTTGCTGCGTCTGTAAAGAGATTCATCAACCCTCCTAAGGATCGAAGCACGGGCCACTTTGACCATGCTTGTCAAGAATCTAGTGGAGGTGGTTCTGAATCACGAGCTACTTTGTAATCACGTTTGTGAATTTTGTTCTAGCAACGTCTGTGCTGCCCTTTTAGCCCCATCTCTGCGCTTTCTCTTCTCATTCTCAAGACCTTTGCCTTCAGCTAAATCACTTATGTGCATGCCAATTACCTTGTCCCAAGGCTTGGAGTTTGCAAAAACCGACAATCCAGTCAGCACTCTTGAGCCAGTGACAATTCCGTCCTTCTGCGCAATTGCGACAAAGGCACGGCCCCCTCGATATCTGAAGCCACCTATGCCAACAGATGTTGTGGTGCCAGCGGTTCTAATCTCCTTGATTTGCTCACCGAACCGTTGAGATTGCTTGACTGCAAGATAGAGCTGAAATGCCCACATTCCCGCAATGAGTAAAAAGATCCAAAATAGATTTTCCATAAGTTATGCCAACTCTTCCTGTGTCTCTTGATCTGCCAAACCCAAAAGTTTCATTGCGCAGCTAGAACTTGTCACCAAATCAGATAGTAGCTTGCCCCTAAGCGCTGCCAGAATTCCCATTGTTTTATCCTCGCCGGCTGCAACGCCGACCACTCTCCGAATTTTTCTTAGTTCATCAAGATCTAGACCCACAGTTCTATTTTCTAGCCTGGTGTCGATCACCTTACCTCGAGAATCAAAGAACCTGCCGCCGATATCGCCTGCGGCTCTGGACCAGAAGTCAGGGTGCTCAATCTTATTAATGCCTGCGGTTTCAAGAATGTAGTTCGAGCTAGAAGACTCTCTGGAGCCGATGCCAACAAAGGCTACGTCCGCCATTTTCGCGGCGTCAATAACCGATTTCACGCTCGGCTCCTTTAATAAAGCCGCCTTCACGTCTGGGCTCTGCACGATAGTTGGCACGTGCAGCGTGAGGTACTCCGAATTCAGTTTGTTTGCCAAGGTTCTGATGAGCGTCTCGCCGCTCAAGCTGGCGGGTGTCGCGGTCATGCCCCCCATGATTGGAACCAGGGTCACGTCTGGACGATTACCCTCGTCCAGTTCGTTAACCATTGCCTGAAGTGACCTGCCCCAAGAAAGCGCAATCTTGACGCTCGGTTTCAGCTGCGCCAAGAAATGCTGAGCGGCCAGTTGCCCTACCGACTTGTAGTCACTTGAGCCAGAAGGCACTATGGCGACCAGCGCTGCACGGAGGCCGAAGCGAGCTATTAACATATCTTCTAATTCGGTTTCACGCTTTGTGGTTTCCGCAATTTTAATCTCCACGATGCCTTTTTTCTTGGCAACGGTAAGAATTCGGGAGATGTTCGACCGGCTAGTCAGTAGAGCCCTCGCGATCTGGTCTTGAGACATCTCTTGCTCGTAATACATGCGAGCGACCTTAACGATCATGGCGCGATCTCTAGCACTAGCCATCCAACACCTCGTTCAAAAACTTTTCGAATAGACCAAGCGCTCTGGATCCATCGCCCGGATCAGCAATTCTGTGATCAAGCACAATTGTGACATCAATTGTGACGGTCTGGCCCTCTTCTAATGCTTTACCTAAATTCAATCCGCTGGTTTGCGAACCAAACAACAATGTGTTCGCTTGCAAAACATCGAACTCGGATAAGTCGGTAACTGAGGTTGTCGCACCGGATAGATTCTCCAACGAAATTTTGTTTATCCTTGCGGCAGCCAAAATGCTCGGAACGCTAGTTGCAAAGTCTCCGGCCAAAGAAATAACCGGTGACACAAAGCCGAGGCTTGTCTCCAAAAGGTAGGCAGCTCTGACCTCGGAGTTAGAAACGAAGCTCCCGTCAACAAACCTGGTGTTTAGTTTCGGACTGGCAGCAATAGTTTTTTCCCAAGCTCGAAGCAGCAAAGTTGCTCTTTTGACAAAATCCTTGGGCAGTGGTTTTGAAACTGAAACCTTTTTGCTCAAACTGAACTGCGGAATTTCAAGAGAGGTCGCGACAACCTTGGCAATCAGAGCCCTCGCCTTTAGCTCTCTGTTCGGTTCTGTGGCTTGAGCTGAACCACTGGACACAGCCAAATCAGACTGCTTGATTACTCCGCTGGGGCTTGCAGCCTGCACGTTAGCTAGATCAATACCTTGATCTCGTGCTTGCCTGCGAGCGCCGGGCATAGCCAGAATCGGCTTTGCTGCCTCTACTGCCGCCGGCACTTCACTGCTAACTGCTTCTTGGGCAGGTTCCTGGCTAGTAGTTGCAACCGGGAAGGCTTCAGTTGCAGCTGGGGCTGGTTCTGCCGCTTCTGGAGCCGACCCAAACAAGCCTGCTAGTAAGTCTTCGCCTTGGGTTTCCAAAATAAACATTGGAGCTCCAACCTCAAGCACGTCGCCTGGTTTAGCCAAAACCTCTAGCACCTTGCCGGCGTGGTCTGACTCAACCTCCATGTCGGTCTTATCGGTTCCAACCACTGCCACGAGGTGACCCGAAGTGATTTCATCACCGACCGCGATAAGGATCTCAACTACCTCACCCTCGGTCATGGTCATTGACATCTTGGGCATCACTATCGCGGTGCTGGCCATTAGCTACCTCTGTGCACTTCTAAAGCATTGGCAATGATGTCATCCAGCTGAGGAACAACACTCTTTTCAAGCTGTGGAGCATATGGAATAGGAACATCCATTCCGCACAACCTTCGAACCGGCTCAGTCAATGAGAATAGCGCCGGGCCCTCAGAAATTTGAGCTGCAACCTCGGCCATAAAACCTCCGTGCTTCGGAGCCTCTTGAACGAGCATGACCTTGCCAGTTTTTAGAATCGATTCGTTTATCGGGCCCATATCAAAAGGTGACAATGATCGAATGTCGATTACCTCTATTTCAACACCGGAATCCTTGAGAGATTCAGCTGCTTCAAGGCACCTAGAAACCATCACACCGCTAGCCACAACCGTCAGGTCCTTGCCGGTTCGCACCAGGTTGCTTGTCCCAAGAGGAATCCGGTACTGCTCTTCAGGAACATGGCCTGAGGTTTTATATAAAAGCTTGTGCTCCAGAAAAATAACTGGATTTGGATCATCTAGGGCTGCAAGCAACAGGCCCTTGGCCTCGTATGGGCTTGATGGCATAACTACCTTTAGCCCGGGCACGTGAGCAAACCAAGCCTCTAGGCTCTGAGAGTGCTGCGCCGCAGCACCGGTCCCTGAACCGGAAGGTGCTCGAAGCACCAACGGCACCGAAAGCTCGCCACCGAGCATGAAGTGAATCTTGGCGGCCTGGTTAACAATCTGGTCCATTGCCTGAGCGGTGAAGTCCGAGAACTGAATCTCAACAATAGGCTTCATGCCGACAAGGGCAGCACCGACCGCAGCACCGACAATGCCGAGCTCTGAAATTGGAGTGTCTAGGATTCGATCTTTTCCAAACCGATGGTAAAGATCCCCTGAAACACCAAAGGCGCCTCCGTAGATGCCGATGTCCTCGCCGAGCATGAAGACGTTCTCGTCAGTCTCCATGGCCTGCCCGATCGCCTCGCGAATTGCCTCGGCGTAGGTAAGTATGCGTTCGGTCATTTATTCTGCTTCCCTGTAAACGCTGCTGAGTAACTCCGCGGGATCAGAATCTGGGGCTTCGGAAGCCTCGGTGATTGCGCTGCGGACCGAATTACGGGCTTTTTCGGTAATTGCATCGATTTGCTCCTTGGTCAAAGTCCCCTGCTCCATAACCTTTTGCTCGAAACGGCCAATCGGATCCTTGGCCTTCCATTCCTCAATCTCTTCTTTAGTGCGGTAGAGATTCTTATCGCTCTTGGAGTGCCCCTTGTGTCGGTAGGTCATGCACTCAATCAAAGTTGGACCCTCGCCTGCTCTCGCTCTTTCAACCGCGGTCTTAGTGGCTTCGAAAACAGCATCTACGTCATTCCCGTCAACCGTTACTCCGGGAAAGCCATAGCTACCGGCGCGCTCAGCAATCTGGTCAATTCTCATGCTGAATTCAGTCGAACCGCTCATGCCGTATTTATTGTTTTCGCAAATAAACACAACCGGCAAATCCCAGATAGCCGCCAAGTTCATCGCCTCGTGGAATGCGCCCTCGTTAGTTGCACCATCACCAAAGAAGCTCACAACGACGTTATCTTTGCCCTTCATCTTTTGGGCTAGCGCTGCCCCAGCGGCAATTGGGATTCCACCGGCGACAATTCCATTGGCGCCGAGGTTTCCGGTTTCAACATCGGCAATGTGCATTGAGCCGCCGCGACCGCGACAGTAACCGGTCTGCTTGGCTAATAGCTCCGCCATCATTCTGGTCAGATCGGCACCCTTTGCAATGCAGTGACCGTGACCGCGGTGAGTGGAGGTAATAAAGTCAGTCCTTCGGAGCGCTGCGCAAACGCCGGTTGCGACCGCCTCTTGGCCAATCGACAGGTGCATAGTTCCATGCATAAGTCCGCGAGCAAATAGGCCATCCACGGCTTCTTCGAAATACCTGATAGACAAAAGCGACTCGAGGGCGGCGCTTGCGCTGGCTGCATTGACGCTAATTGATCCAGTCTCAGGAGCCAGCAGTGGGTTGATGCTTGTCATTTAGGCCTCACGATTGTGAACAAGATTGAACATTGGTGACAAGTATCGCAATTTACGCCCAAAAAAAGCGGTTTTCTTATCGCACATTTGTGATAGTGCTTCACCTCAAACTAAACTGCCGCTTCCCGTCTAGGCTTTTCTAATGTTGAAGCGGCTAATTGAGATCTCGCGTCCGGTGTTATGGGTTAACACAATCGGGACAACCATCACTGGAATGTGGTTGGCAGGCTTTTTGTGGACGTGGGACATCGTCCCAATCTTGATTTGGGTCACCTTCCCGATGAACATCCTGATCTATGGAATCAACGATATCTTTGACCAAGAAACCGACAACATAAACGCACGAAAGGGCGGTTATGAAGGTGCTCACATCTTCCCGAATGAAGTCAAACCAATCTGGATAGCGGTAATTGTCACCAACGTTCCGTTTCTTTTCTACTTCGCCCTCACCCTGCCATTGGCAGCAACCCTCTGGATGCTTGCCTATGCGCTGTTTTTCACTTTCTACTCAGCACCGCCCTTGCGGTTTAAAGCCAGAAGGTATCTGGATGCCCTTTCGAATACCGATTACGCGTTCCCGCTGGCTTTTGTTCCGCTAGCCCTTGGAGTCACACCAGTGTGGTTGGCGGTTACCGGCTTGATGGCCTGGTCGATCGCCAAGCATGCCTACGACGCAATTCAAGACATCCCCCAAGACAGCGACACCGGTATCATTACCACCGCCGTCCATCTTGGGCCAAGAAAGACTGCTATTTGGGCGACTTTCTGGTGGGGAATTTCCACGGTGCTATTTGCGCTTATTAACATTCCGGTTGCAGTTGTGAACGCTGTAATCGCAGGGCTGTTGGTTTACGGCATCTTCAAAACACCAACGCCTGAAAAAGCTCACGATCTTTATAAGTACTCCATTGCTTTCCCGTATCTTGCCGGAGCGGTTGCGGGCGTCCAATTGGTAACTGGACTGGTGTTGGGGGTCTACCCGTAAAAAGGAGACCATGAACAAGGAAACTAAGAGTCAGAAAATATGAGCAAAGTAATCGTTCTAGGAGCAGGGCTCTCCGGCCTTGCAAGCGCCGCACTGCTAGCGCGCGCTGGTCACGAAGTGACAGTCATTGAGCGTCACGACTGGCTAGGTGGCAAATCAAGAAGAGTTAGCGTTGCCGGCCAAATAATGGACACCGGTCCAGCCCTGGTGACCTTCACCGGTGTTTGGGACAAGCTCCTGGAAAGTTATGACCAGCTGGGTGAGAAACAAGAAAAGACAGCTCAACAAATTGCAGATCTAGAATTGTAAAACTAAACGAACTTGGCAGGTATACTACAAGGATGAAATAACTGACTGCCGGTAAAACCCGACCACAAGTGGTCGACGCCTTGGCAAAAATTTGAAAAAGAGCACGCTCCGTTAACCGGTCCGATCACCGAACTACTAACCAAGCTGCCGCTTGACCCGAAAGCCTGGCCAGCGCTTGCAAAACTTCAAAAGCGATATGGGTTCAGGCTCACCACCAGCTGGTATCTGAATGCCATCAAGTGGTTGCCACAGGATCTGAAAGACATCATCGCCATCCACACGCTCAATGCCGGCATCGCGCCTTCCAAAACCCTCGCGCTTTACGCTTCAATGACCGCCGTCATGGCAACCGATGGCATTCGGGTTCCAGTCGGTGGCGTTAACGAAATCGCCCAATCACTTGGCAAGCTTGCGGTCGCCGCCGGAGTGACAATCAGGCTCAACGAAGAAATAACAAGCATTAACAAGCAAAAGATCGAAACCAAAAATGGCTTCTTTTTGGCCGACTATATTGTTTCTTCTTTGGACCCGCAGGTCTTCAAGTCGTTGATGACCAAGAAGCCAGCAAGCCCCGCAAGAATGCGGTCTTGCTCGGGAATCGCAATCTACGGAGTCTTAGCGAAGCCACTACCCAAAGACACAGTCACCCATTCGGTTGTGATGCCAGATGACCCAAGTGATCTTTATAAAAAGCTGGAAGATAACCAACTACCAAATCAGACCATGGCTTTTGTGAACTACTACAAGGCCAACGAGATATACCCGAACGACAAGCCAACCGTTGCAGTGCTACTAACTGCCCCAGCGGATGGCAAGAACTACGACATTGAACATCCTTGGGTGAAAAAAGAGATAGTACGCATCTCTAATAAGCTCGGGCTGAAAAAACCAATCACTGAGCTGTTCGAAGATCATATTGTTCTAGACCCACATTATTTCGGCAGCTGGGGTGCTCCCGGAGGAGCTCTTTACGGAGCAACTAAGCCAATTTGGCAGTCCGGGCCATTTCATAGCCCGCAATACCAAAACCCACTTCGACCTTGGCTTTATAGAGTTGGGGCTTCTGTCCACCCCGGAGGCGGAATCCCGGCTGTGCTAGGCGGAGCAATGAACTCAATCGCGGGTCTTCTAAAAAAGAACTAGCTAGCCAAAGAACTGATCGAAAGCTATCTGCAAGATTTCTAGATCTCCAGGGACCGGCTTTCCGTAAACCAAGTCAGTGGCTCTGATCTGATCACCGTAGGTGGTGATGATGCTTTTGAACAGCCCGTCTTCAAGAACGTAGCTCTGAGCCTGCATCCCAAATTCGCCAAAGTCCTGGATAACAAAGAAACTGCCATCCGGTTCCAATTCGGCCGCAATCTTTACATCGCTCCCCGCATCACTGGCAAGGACAAAACTAAAGTGAGCCCCACAAACCGCAAACATATCGGCCTCAAAGACCAAGACGTAGTTTTTGGGCGGTCCGATTTCCATGTATGCCGCGCTATAAGACTCGATGGCATCTTGTTCGCTAACCATCACCATCGTCACGCTGCCGTCAACAGCCTTCTCGGTGATGCCCTGATCGAGCGCAGTTTCGCAACTTAGCTTTGCGGCTGCTTCAAATAGAGCGAGCGACTCTTGAGCAGATACCGGGCTAGTAAAAGAAGGTGCCGCTTCGGAAGTCGCCGAAGAATCTGTCGATGGGGTTTGCGTGGCTTCGGCAGTCGGGCTTGGGGTTTCTTGAGCGGTTGCCTGGCAGCCGGCTAAAACGAAACTGCCAATGACTGCTACAAGGAGTGCTTTTGGTAAAATGCTCAAGCTAATGTCGATTAGTTGCCGTCTTTGGGGACTGCAGGCTCTTCGTCAATTACTAGCTCCGCCTCAATTGGCTTGCGCGATGACTCCTCAAGTGACCTTCTGCGAGCAAGAAACGCTTCCTGCTCCGGTGTAATCATCTTGCTGGTTTCTTCTAGGAAAGCCTCGATGGCGTTTGCCTGGCTAGGAAGCCTTGCAAGACGTGCTTCTGCTTCAGCAATCGCTTCTCTTGCTATTTCAATCGACCTGAGTGAGACAGCCTCTGCTCGGGCGCGCGCATCAGCGAGAAGCGCCAATGCCATGCCCTGAGATTCGGAGGCCGTGCGGTCCGCTTCCTTGCGAGCCCGCTCGAGGGTGTCCTCTGAGTTTTCAATCAACGAACTAGCTTCTTCGGTTGCCGCTGCAAGCGAGCGTTCGGCATCATCACGCATTTGCTCGGCTTCAGATTGAACCTTGCGGAAAATCTGAAGAGCTTGCTTCTCACCGATGTCAATTTTTTCCGAAATTTCGGATTCGATCTCAGCGTTTCTTTTTAGAAGCCTTGAGTTCTCATTCTGAATTCGCTCGACTTCACTCTGAAGCTCAGCCTTGACCTTGGAAACGAAGTTATCGGCGTCGGAGCGAATAACATTGGCTTCCTTTTGCAATCTTGCGCGCTCAGATTCAACCCGCTGCATTTCGTCTTCGGCGCTATCTAGGGTTTCGCGGGCTTCCTTGCTAGCGGATGTCAAAACTGACTTGGCTTGGCGCTTTGCATCGTTCTGGATTTTCTCAAGCTCGTCTTCTGTTTCAAACCTACTGCGCTGAACTTCGGCCTTAGCCGTCTCGCGCATCTTGATGGCTTCTTTCGCGGCCTCGTTGACTAACTTGGCCGCTTCCGACTCTGCCAAACGAAGAGTTTGCTCGAATTGAGCTCCAACCTGCGCGTAGCCAGGGGATCTATTTAGTTTCTCTGACTCTTGAAGTTCAACAATTCTTTCACGAAGGGCGTTCTGTTCGCGAATAGCCATGGCGTTATATTGCTCAGTTTCAGCAAGGTTCTTTTGCAGCCAGGCAACATGCCTATCAACTTCGGCACGGTTATAGCCACTTATGGCTGTGCCAAATACCTTTTTGGTCGCTTCGCTCATGGCTTATAGGTTAGTGGAGAATTCACATCGAATCAACACCTCGATAAGGGTTAACTCTTATTTATTTTTAGGCGCAGCAGCAGGACTTTTTACAACCGGCTTCTTGGCAGCAGGCTTCTTGGCTGGAGTGGTGGACTTCTTGGGCTTTATTTCAGTGGCTGGCTTTATTGCCGGCTTCGGCTTTATTGCCGGCTTCGGCTTTATTTTGGCCGGAGCCTTAGGGGCTACCTTGGTAGCTGGTTTGCTAGCTGCTTTGGCGATTGGCTTCTTGGTCGCAGGTTTAGAAGTGGGCTCTGCGGCAGTTTTTGCGCTTGTTTTGGTAGCTGTTTTCTGAGGAGCAGCTTTTTTCGGAGCAGGCTTAGCTGTCGTTTTTTTGCTCACCGCTTTGTCTGCTTTGGCTTTCGCCTTCAGGTTGGCGACTCGCTTTTTGAGCACGGCCTCTTTTCTAACCAGGGCGTCTCTTTGCTTAAGATCAGCTAAAGCTTCGGGACTCATGAACGTGAGGTCGTTTTGGTCTAACTTTTTGTTCTGAATGACAGTCTTTTCAAGGCTTTCTCGCCAAGATGAAAGGCTTTCGGCAAACTTTTCTTGATCAGGGTTAGTGAAATCCAGTTCCGGTGAGGACTTTGAAGCCTCCGCTGGCAGTCGGGTGGAGCTCCTGGATCTAAGCCAATGAACATACACCCTCACTCAAATTAAATCTGATTTTTTTAGTCGATTATTTTAAAACTAGGTTCTGCCCTTGGTGTTAGTTTAGCCAGTTAGCTGGGGTTATTCACTATCCTGGCCTTCTAGTATTTCGCGATTGAGTCTTTCCAGAAGAGGCAGGTCTGGTTCATACCTAAAGACTCCGGTCCAAGCTCCAGTTGCCTCTTCGCCGGAAACAATAAGACCGTTTTCAATAAAAACTGTGAAGTCTCCGTAATCCTTGTTTTCAAGGCTTAGTTTGTTTTCACCTTCGACAATGACAGTTGCATCTTCTTTCAGCATCGCCCAAGCACTATAGACAGTGAATAGCTCGGGCTGTTCGATCGGGATGATGTCATCAAGCTCAAGATTATAAAGAGCAGCTACAAAACTTCCGCCATCAACACTTGGCTGATAAGTCAAAACATATCTGTCGCCCGAAGAGGAAACCTGCTCGGTCATGCCATTAGCCAGCCAAAGCTGATAACTGGCTTCAACAGCCTCCAGTAAAGAAAGGTCTGCTAAGGCCCCCGTGGGAGCGTCAGTGCCCCCTTGGGTAACCGAAGCATCACTGGTGGCCGCAGCCGGGTTAGCGACCTCTTGAGGGGCGCAGCCGGCAAAAGCCAGCACGCCAATGAGAGCAGCAGTTAGCAATAGGGGTTTCAATGCGATAGTCACCTCTCAAGGGTAGCTGAAACGAACCGCAGAGAGTCTGACTGCATGGTTTGCAGTCAGATTGCGATTGTGTTGGCTGGTTGAAGTTTGGTTAGCTTGCCATCCGCGGTAACCAGTTTCAATCCGGTAGCCTCTGCCTGAGCGATCAGCAGCCGGTCAAAGGGGTCATGCCCGAGTAGAGATTCTTGCCTACCAACTTCTGCAGCATGGCTAGATGTAATGGGAAGCTCACTGAACCCGACTTTTATAAACTCAGCTGCCAAATCAATGGGGAGTTGCGGAATTTTTGGTCGCTTGATCTCGATTTCAAAAATGCTGGCTGCTGAGAAATAGACTCACCGGGGGCAGATTCGATGATTTCTATCGCTTCCGCGTTTAGCCTGGTTGATTTTTGCACCCCACCAGATCAGAACATGGGTATCTAGAATCACCGAGCCGCTCAAGGGTTGATCCCAGAGTCATAGAAACTCTTTTTCAAAGCTCTCATCCTCGGCAAAGGAATGCATCAGGGTCAATACCTAGAAGCACCCGGCGTCATTTTGGCAAAAAGACAACTCGGCTATTTGTGATTGGCCACGAGCTTGGCGATTGGGGTATTGCCCCTGGCAATAATTAACTCGTCGCCATTTCTATTTCTATTAGGAACCTTGAAAGATGGGTCTTGGCTTCGTGAATGCTAACGATTTTGGTCATGACACAAACGTATTAATCAGACTTAGTCTAGTCAAGGCCTCTTTTGGAATCTGGGGATAAGTCACCATCAGCTGCAGCGGCGGTCAGTTCAAGGGATCAGGATTAGCTTTCCAGACGTGCCCCTTGATTCAAGATCCAAGTGAGCCTGACCGGCATCAGCAAGTGGATATGTTTTATGAATAGAGATTTGAAGATCGCCCGAAAGTATTTGGTCAAAAACTGCCGTAGCTCTGGTTTCAAGTTCTCCTTGAGTGGCTATGTGATCGGCAAGGTTTGGCCTAGTGACAAATAATGAACCGTGGGAATTCAGCAACTGAAGATCAAAGGCAGGAACTGGTCCACTCGACGCTCCAAACAAGGCCAACAACCCTTTGGGCTTAAGGCTTTTTAGGCTTTGCAAATAAGTTGCACTTCCGACGCTGTCAAAAACCACGTCCGCCTTAAGATTATTTGCCGCCGCCCTGTCATTGAATTCTTCATAAGTTAGGGCCTCGTCAGCGCCGAAGTCTTTGACCATCTTCACCTTGGCTGCAGTGGAGCTCACCCCAATTACCTTGCCGCCAAATTGTTTGATCATTTGCACCAACAGAAGACCAACACCTCCGGATGCGGCAAGAACAATTGCGCTTGTCTGGCTGGTCACCTTATAGGTGTCGTTTACTAAGTAGTGAGCGGTAAGACCTTGAAGCATGCCCGCCACGGCAACCTCCGGATCGACGCCCGTTGGAACCAGAACTACCTTGGCCTGATCAACACT